>OFEU01000284.1_pt1 | contig 40823 bp, 32 predicted proteins | sample 1521221 | NCBI WGS metagenome assembly OFEU01 (sample SAMN03766357, study PRJEB24113) | microbial mat metagenome | isolation source: enrichment culture HLUCC-O from microbial mat sample contains cyanobacterium... | reverse complement strand
TCCGCTGGTTTCTCCGGCAACAGCGTTCGCCGAGGAACTGACGGTCTACACGGCCGGCCCCCGCGCACTCATTGATGCGTTGGTACAAGACTTCAGGGAGCAGACCGGCACCCGGGTCAACGTGTTTCAGAGCAGTACTGGTCAGGTGATGGCCAGACTGGAGTCTGAACGTTCACGGCCCAATGCGGATGTGGTGATTTCTGCCTCCTGGGGGTCTGCTGCCGCGCTCAAAGAGCGTGGTGAATTGCTGGAGTATACCCCGAAAGGCGCGGGCCAGGTGCCGGATGATTTCAAGGATCGTTATTACATTGCTCAGGGCATAACTGCCCTGGGGTTGGTCTGGAATCGCGACAGCGATGTACCGAAACCAACCGATTGGCGGGACCTTGCTGACCCTGAATATCGTGATCAGGTGACCATGCCGGACCCCGCCCAATCGGGTGCCGCCTTTCAGTTGCTGACCGGTTTGCTCGGAGAATATGGCGAGGAAGAAACCTGGGGATTGATGCGTTCTCTTCATGATAACGGCATGCTTGTTCCGGGCCCGAATGCCCGGGCCCTGAATCCGGTACTCCAGGGCGCAAAATCGGTGGTTTTCGGTGCAGTGGATTACATTGCCCTGGGTCAACGCGCCAACGGCGAGCGCATTGAAGTGATATTCCCAGAATCCGGTACCGTGCTGTCGCCAAGGCCAATGATGATCCTGAAAAGCACGGACAATCCGGAGGCAGCCAAAGCCTTTATGGACTTTATGCTGTCAGAAGCCGGCCAGGGGCATGTCGCTGACCGATATCTGATACCGGCTCGCAGTGATGTCGAAGGCAAACGTCCGGGGCTTGACGAGCTGAAACAGCTTGGGACCGACGACGACTCCATGAACCTGCGCCGGAAGGAGATCCTGGAGACCTTCCGGGAGGCTACGGAAGGGTGATCCTGTACTCCAGTTTCCGTTCTGCGATGACGCTGTCAAAATGGCTGCCGTCATTGACCGTTGCGACCCTGTTGCTGGTGGTGGGCCTACCGCTGTTGTGGGTGGTGCTTCAGGCAGTTTTCCCGGACATAGGGGAAGGCAGTCTGGCTGCTCCGTTCAAGACCCTGGTGAGCACGCTGTCGGACCCTGAACTGATGGGCCTTGCCGGCAATACCCTTATGCTCGGTGCGGCGGTTGTGGCCGGCTCTGCACTGGTGGCCATCCCTCTGGGAGCTCTGCGTGGCCTGACGAGGTTGCCGGGAGCTGCAGCCTGGGATGTTATTTTCCTGATTCCTTTCATGATTCCCCCCTACATTGCTGCCCTGTCCTGGATGATGAGCCTGCAGTCCCGGGGCTATGCAGAGCAACTGTTCGGCGTGGAAGGGGATAGCTTTCTGTTCTCCTTCGGTGGCATTGTTTTCGTCATGGTGCTGAATGTTTTTCCAGTGGTGTACTTTGCTGTGTCCCGCACCTTGATGGTGGTGGGCAGCCGGTTTGCCGCCGTAGGCCGTGTTTTTGGTGCAGGTGGCTGGACAGCCTTCTTCAGACTGACCCTGCCCCTCTCCATTCCTGGTATTGCTGCCAGCCTGCTACTGGTGTTTGCGTTGACGATCGAGGAATTCGGAACCCCCGCCACGCTCGGGGCTCAGGCCGGATTTGACGTGCTGGTCACCGGTATCCACGAACGCTTCGCAGACTGGCCGCTGGACATTCCAGGCGCCGCCAGCCTGTCGCTGTTACTGGTACTTATGGCCATGGCGGCCTTTTATCTGCAACATTGGCTGGTCACCCGGCGCTCCTATGAGTCGCTGTCGGGCAAGCCTGCCGATGTAGAGTTGGTGGAACTGGGAGCGTGGCGATGGCCGGTGTTGGGCTTTTTTACCCTGGTGGCATTGCTGGCAGTGGGTTTCCCGATACTGGCGGTAATGGCGGCCGCCTTCACCGCAACGCTGTCCGGTGGCCTGGCCCCGGATAACTTTTCCCTGCGCCATTTCGAAGCATTGCTGGACAACAGCGGGGGTGCCCTGGAAGCCCTGGGAACCAGCCTTGGCCTCGCCAGCGGAGCGGCCGTGATCACTGGCATTATTGGCGCGCTGACCGGCTATCTGGTGGTACGTAGCCAGGCCCGGGGGCGACGATTGCTCGACGTGCTGTCAGTGCTGCCCAACACCATGCCTGCAGTGGTGGTCGCAGTCGGTCTGATTCTGGCTTGGAACAGGGATTTCTGGCCGGTAGATATCTATGGCACCAGTGCCATGCTGTTGCTCGCCTACGTCTGTTTGCTGTTGCCCTATCCCGTGCGCTACGCCAGCGCCGCGTTTCGTCAGATGGGCATGAGCCTGGAAGACGCAGCACGAGTGTGCGGGGCCGGTATGGGCAAAACGTTCATTCGGGTATTGTTACCACCTCTGATGCCGAGCCTGCTGGTGGCCATGCTGTTGGTGTTTGCTATCGCATCCCGTGAGCTTGTCGCGTCACTGATGGTAGCGCCGGCCGGCACTGCAACTGTCTCCACCTTCATTTTCGGGCAGTTTGAACAGGGCTCTCCGGGCATAGGTATGGCGATGAGCGTGGTGGCGATTTTCACCACCACGGCCCTGTTGGTAATACTCACCGGGTTAACCCGCAAACGGCTGCCCGTCGCCGGCTAAACCCGGTGGCGTTCCGGCTCAGAGTTCGCCGTCTGCACCCATCTCCATGTAAGTATCGTCAAAGCGGAACTTCACATTGCTTTCGTCACCCATGATGGACCCATCCGGAAACTCGATGCCCACAAAGTCCGGCCCGGTAGCGCCCTGTCCCAGCAGGCCCTTGTCGAACGAGAACTGACGAACATCGTCCATCGCGGACCGCGCTTCGTCACTGCGGATGAACTCCACCGAATTGGCCGGCTCCCAGAACATCTTCATACCCGCCAGCTGCATTTCATAACCTTCCTGGTCCGTACCGGAGATCTCGCCCAACATGGCGCGGGCCTCCTGGCCCTCCTCGCTGTCAGACTTGAGGATGCTCATGGTTTCATACCAGGCGCCCACCAGGGCCTTGCCCAGTTTCGGGTTGTCCGCCAGGGTTTCGGTGTTCACCAGCGTCAGGTCTTTGATGTGGCCGGGAATCTGGCTGGAGTCGAACAGCGGCGTGACGCCCGGCATGGCGGACACTTCCGTCAGCAGCGGGTTCCAGGTGGCCACATGGCGCACGTCGTCGGTCTGGAAGGCAGAGACCAGGTCGGCGTCGGAGATGTTCACCACATTGATGTCCCGCTCCTCCAGGCCAACGCTGTCCAGTGCCCGCACCAGCAGGTAATGGGAAACCGACAGCTCAACCAGGTGCACGGTTTCGCCTTTCAATTCCTCAATGGACGTCGCGTCTTTAGACACCAGGCCATCGTTGGCGTTGGAATAATCGCCCACGATCAGCGCGGTGGTATCGATGCCGGAAGCCGCAGGAATCGACAGGCCGTCCATGCTGGTGGCCACCACGCCGTCAAACTGGCCGGCGGTGAACTGGTTGATCGATTCGATGTAATCATTCACCTGCACGATATCCACCTCGATATCGTACTTGTCGGCCCACTTCTTCATGATTCCGTAGTCTTCGGCGTACTGCCAGGGCACCCAGCCAGCGTAGATGGTCCAGGCGATGCTGAAGGAATCCTTCTCCTGGGCCATTGCGCCCATAGACAGAGAGGCCGTTAACAGACCGGCCGCCAGACGTTTGCTGAAGTCAGATGTTTTCATGGTGTCTCTCCTCGGGCGTTGCCCGTGTTGGTCAAAGTGCTCTTTTTTGCGTTGTTGCCATTACTCGGTAATTTCTTCCACGATCACCACCGGCGTACCCGGTGACACCGCCTGACCCGCTTCCCGGCGCACGTCCACCACGCGGCCGGCTACCGGGCTCAGTAACTCGATTTCCATCTTCATGGATTCGATCACCGCTACTGGGCGCTGGGCCTCGATCAGGTCGCCGGGTTTGACCAGGCATTCCCAGAGGTTGCCCGCCACATGGCTTTCCACCGCGTGCTGGCCTGCCGGCAGGTTAGCGATGTCATCCTCGCCGGTGTCTTCCATGGGCGCTTCGGAGCTGAAGTTGATCTGGCCGGATTCGATCCAGCGTTGCAGCTCTTCGTCAAACGCCTGCTTTCGTTTGTTCGTGAAGGTCTGGATCTCATCGTTGTTGTCCGTCAGAAACTGCTCGTAATCTTTGAGGTTGAAGCGGGTTTCGTCGATGCGGATCGGGTAGTCGCCGTTGGGGAAATCCCGGCGGATCTGCTGCAGTTCCTCGGCGCTGACTTCGTAGAAGCGCACCTGATCAAAGAACCGCAGCAGCCAGGGCTTACCCGGCTCGAAATAATCGGTGGTGCGGTAGCGATTCCACATCTGCAGGGTTCGGCCGACAAACTGGTAGCCGCCCGGGCCTTCCATGCCGTAGATGCACAGGTAGGCGCCACCGATGCCCACAGAGTTTTCCGCGGTCCAGGTGCGGGCCGGGTTGTATTTGGTGGTGACAAGCCGATGGCGGGGATCGAGTGGGGTGGCCACCGGCGCGCCGAGGTAGACATCGCCCAGGCCCATCACCAGGTAGCTCGCCTCAAAGAGCGTCTTTTTCACTTCGTCGATGCTGTCCAGCCCGTTGATGCGGCGGATGAATTCCAGATTGCTGGGGCACCAGGGCGCATCTTTGCGGACCGATTGCATGTATTTGGTGATGGCGGTCTGGCAGGCTTCGTCGTCCCAGGACAGGGGCAGATGCACGATGCGCGCGGGCACATCCCACTCTGGCTGTTGCTCCAGCGCCTTTTCAGCGCTGATCAGCAGGTCCAGCAGCACACGCTGGTTCAGTTTCTGGCTGTCGTAATGTACCTGCAGGGAGCGAATGCCCGGCGTCAGCTCCAGAATGGCGTCATGGTTCTGTTCGCGCAGCCAGAGCATCAGCGCGTGAGCGCGAAAGCGCAGGTGGATATCCAGCTCCATGGGGCCGTATTCCACCAGCACGTAGTTGTCACCGGCGGCCCGATACACCACTCCGGTTTCGTGGTCATCGGTGCTCAAGGCATCGAGAATCGGAGTTTCCGGCTTGATGGGGGTGATGCGGGCAGTCGCTGCTGTCAGCGTGGCCACGGATTCGTCCAGAGCTTCCCGCAGGGCCACGGCCTGATCCTGACTGACGGGCACGAACTGGACTTTGTCACCGGCCTTGAACTGGCCCAGCTTCCACAAGTCGGCGCTGATCACCGTCACCGGGCAGACAAAACCGCCCAGGCTGGGGCCATCCGGCCCGAGAATGACTGGCATGTCGCCGGTAAAATCGACGGTACCGACGGCGTAGGCGTTATCGTGAATGTTGGACGGGTGCATGCCGGCTTCGCCGCCATCGCTGCGGGCCCATTCCGGTTTTGGCCCGATCAGGCGCACACCGGTGCGGCTGGAGTTGTAATGAATCTCCCATTCGCTGGCAAAAAAAGTGTCGATGTCCTGGCCGGTGAAGTAATCCGGTGCGCCGTGGGGGCCATAGGTGACGTGCAGCTTCCAGGTTTTGCCGATGGTGGGTTTCAGATCGGCGGGCAGCATAGCCGCTTCGACGGGCTGCGCTTCATTCAGTGTCAGCACATCCCCGGCACGCAGGGCTCGGCCACAGTGGCCACCGAATTGTCCCAGCGTAAAGGTGCTGCAGGAGGTTAGGTAGTGCGGGCAGTCCAGACCACCCCGGAACAGCGCGTAGGCGCGAGCGCCGTCGCCAGTGGTGCCGCCCAGTTTCAGGGTGGCACCGGCGGGCACGTCGATCACCTGCCAGAAATCGACGGGCTCGTCGTTCAGGCGGGCATCGAGTGGTGCGCCGGTCAGCACGATCTGGGTGGCACGATTGAAGTTGAGTACGGGGCCTTTCAAAGTAATCTCAAGCCCTGGTGCTGCTTCCGAGTTGCCCAGCAAGCGATTGCCCAGCCTGAACGAATAGCTGTCAAAGGGCCCCGACGGTGGCACGCCAATTTCCCAGTAGCCGATTCGGCCGGGGTAATCTTGTATGGTGGTCATGGTGCCACCACTGATGACATCCACCGTGGCCGGCTGGTAATCGAATTCGTTGAGAGTACGGGTGAACACGCGGCCTTCGACGAAGCGCGGGTCGTCCAGCACCTGGCGCACGTACTTGAGGTTGGTTTCTAGGCCATACAGTTGGCTGCCGTCGAGTGCCTTCGTCAGGCGCTGGCGAGCGGTTTCCCGATCCGGTTCATGGACAATGACTTTGGCCAGCATGGGATCGAACAGCGGCGACACTTCGGTGCCCGGTTGTACCCAGGTATCAATCCTCAGGCCGTTATCGTCCGGCCAGGCGACATTGGTTAGCAGGCCTGCGCTGGGCTGGAAATCCTTGTTGGGGTCTTCGGCATACACGCGCACCTGAATGGCGTGTCCGGAGGGGGTCAGATCAGCGCCGAGTGTTGCCAGCTCGGGCAGGGTGCCAGCACCGAGTTGCACCATCCACTGCACAATATCGACGCCATACACCTGCTCGGTGACGCCGTGCTCCACTTGTAAGCGGGTGTTCACTTCCAGGAAGTAGAACTCGCAGGTGTTCGGGTCGTAAATGAATTCCACGGTGCCGGCACTGCGATAGTTGATGCTTTCCCCAAGCTGACGGGCGGTGGCGTGCATGCGGGTGCGCACGTCGTCAGTCAGTCCCGGCGCGGGGACTTCCTCGATCACCTTCTGGTTGCGGCGTTGGGCGGAGCAGTCCCGCTCGCCCAGAGCCAATACGTGGCCGGCACCGTCGCCGAACAGCTGCACTTCGATGTGACGGGCGTGTTCCACGAATTTTTCCAGAAACACGCCGCTGTTGCTGAAGTTGTTCTGGCTCAGGCGCTGTACCGACTCGAAACTTCTACTCAAGTCGTCCGGGCCGAAGCACCGGGACATGCCAATACCACCCCCGCCGGCGGTGCTTTTCAGCATCACCGGGTAGCCAATGGCTTCGGCGGTCTGCAGGGCATCATCCAGACCGGTCAGCAGCCCGGTGCCGGGCAGCAGGGGTACGCCGGCACACTCGGCCAGGGCGCGGGCGGTGTGCTTGAGGCCAAACTGCTCCATCTGTTCCGGTGTCGGGCCAAGGAACATCACACCTTCGGCCTCGCAGCGGCGGGCAAAGTCGGCGTTCTCGCTGAGGAAGCCGTAGCCGGGGTGAATGGCGCCGGCGCCGCTTTCGCGAACGATGTCGAACAATTTGTTCTGGTCGAGATAGGTGGTTGCGGCCGAGCCTTCGCCCAGCGAGTACGATTCGTCGGCCTGGCGTACATGCAGAGAGTCGGCATCGGCTTCGGCATAGACCGCCACTGAGATGATGCCCATGTCGCGCAGGGTACGGATCACCCGGCAGGCGATGGCTCCGCGATTAGCAATCAGGACCTTGTTGAATTTACCGCTCAGCTCCATACCAGCACCTCGATCGGTGTCGGGTTCCAGCCGTTGCAGGGATTGTTCAACTGCGGGCAGTTGGAAATCATCACCAGCACGTCCATCTTCGCTTCCAGCTCCACGTATTTGCCAGCATCGGAAATGCCATCGGCAAAGGTCAGGCCGCCGTCGGCGGTCACCGGAACGTTCATAAAGAAGTTGATGTTGTGGGTAATGTCCCGCTTGGTCAGGCCCAGCTCATCGTGCTCGGTGACGGCCACCAGCCAGCTGTCCCGGCAGGCGTGCATGCACTTTTTCTCAAGGGCATAGCGGGTGGTGTTGCTCTCCGCCGCGCAGGCACCGCCCAGGGTGTCGTGGCGGCCGCAGGTGTCGGCGGTGATCTCCAGCATCACGTTGTTTTCCGAGGATATCAGCTTTGAACCGGCGGTCAGGTAAACGTTGCCTTGCTCCCGGAGAGTGTCCACGGCGCTGTAGCGTTCGGTCGGGTTGTGGGCGTTGTAGAACAGGGTATCGGCGGCCTGGTTGCCTTCCAGGTCCAGAATCCGGACGGTTTCACCGGCCTTGACCACTTTCAGAAAGTATTCGCCTGCCGGTACGGTTTCGCGGAAGGCGGCGTGTTCGGGCTTCAATGCACTTTGCTTGATCATGTCCGGCCTCCGTTACTGGAACAGGTGATACAGGGCGTTATTGGCGAAGGCGCGGGTGGCCTCCGGCGACGAGGTCTTGCACGGGTCGGCATCGGTCACCGGTGCGGCCTTGAACAGCTGGTAGCGCACCGGGTTGCGCGGATACTCCCTAGCAGGGTTCATTGGGTGCGGACAGGTGTGTAGGACCACCAGGGTATCCATCTCAAAGCGCAGATCGATGGTGGCGCCGGCGTGTGAGTGGTCGCTGACAAACGCCATGTTGCCCTCGTCGTCGGTCTTTATCTTGCTGAACCAGTTCAGGTTGGCGGTCAGGTCTTTCTTGCCCAGGCCATACTTGGCCAGTTCGTTCAGAAAGCTGGTGAAGCCATTGCGGTGATAATGGTTATGAGCTTCCTGATAGGTTTTTCTGCCCCAGCGCTGTTCCACCAGATCGGCGTTGCAGGTGCCACTGACGGTGTCGTGCCAGCCCAGATCATCGCGAATGATGGACGCAAATACCCGTCCCATATCGGACAGCAGCACATGGCCTTTGGTGAGCAGAAACGTGTGCTGGTTTTTCAGGGTATCCGGCATGTTATAGCGTTCGAGGGGATTCTCGGGGTTGTACATCAACATGCCGACGTTGGCACCGCCGGTTTCGTCAATCAGCCGCAGCACGTGGCCGCGACGCATGATGAACGACCAGTGGGATCCGCCGGGAATCAGATCGTCGTAGAGGGGGGCTGCTGTTTCGAGCATAACCTTTTCCTTCTGGGTCGGGTGTCAAAAAACGAGAGACGTCAGTCACTGAACGATTCTCCCGGGCTTTTGTCCCGCCGTGTAACCTTGGAAAAGGTCGTCAACTCTCGGACCAGGCATCTGTTTTAATGGCGTACAGACCGGAACCCTAGTTGACCATTGGTCAGATTGTTGCGCTTCGATGGTGGCTTCAATCACCGACTTCTCGTTGCGTAAATCGTACTTTGCAGAGTTTGTGCCAAAACCTAACTATCCGTTTTTACGGGTTATTCTTCTTGTGTTAGGAAATGTAGTGATTCGCTATCGTGCATCTGCCCTGTTTTGGTGCGGAGCCACCTACTACCAAGGAACGAGTTTTTCGCCCCCAACGACGCATTCACGGAATCCGGCATGGGGTCTACATTGAATGAGTAAACGCGAAAGGCCGCGTTGCCATGCGACAAACACAACAAAGAGGTCGATATCATGATCTACGCACAACCAGGAAAGGACGGCTCCGTTGTTTCTTTTAAATCCCGCTATGAGAATTACATTGGCGGTGAATGGGTAGCGCCGGTTAAGGGCCAGTACTTTGAGAACATCACGCCGGTGACCGGCGAGGCTTTCTGTGAGATTCCTCGCTCCACCGCTGAAGACATCGAGCTGGCGCTGGACGCCGCCCACAAAGCAGCGCCGGCCTGGGGCAAGACTTCTCCCACCGAGCGTTCCAACATCCTGCTGAAAATCGCTGACCGCATTGAGGCCAACCTCGAGAAACTCGCGGTGGCGGAAACCTGGGACAACGGCAAGGCCGTTCGGGAAACCTTGAACGCCGACATTCCCCTGGCGGCGGATCACTTCCGTTACTTCGCCGGCTGCCTGCGCGCCCAGGAAGGCCACATGGGTGAAATCGACCACAACACCGTGGCATACCACTTCCATGAGCCGCTGGGTGTCGTTGGTCAGATCATTCCCTGGAACTTCCCGCTGCTGATGGCCGCCTGGAAGCTGGGCCCTTGTTTGGCCGCCGGTAACTGTACCGTGCTCAAGCCTGCCGAACAGACTCCTGCCAGTATCCTGGTGCTGATGGAAATCATCGGCGACCTGCTGCCGCCGGGCGTACTCAATATTGTTAACGGCTACGGCATCGAAGCCGGCCAGGCCCTGGCCACCAGCAAGCGCATTGCCAAGATTGCCTTTACCGGCTCCACCCCGGTTGGCTCGCACATCCTCAAGTGCGCGGCTGAAAATATCATCCCGTCTACCGTTGAGCTGGGCGGCAAGTCCCCGAACATCTACTTCTCTGACGTGATGAAGGCCGAGCCGGAGTTCATCGACAAGTGCGTGGAAGGTTTGGTGTTGGCGTTCTTCAACCAGGGTGAAGTGTGCACCTGCCCGTCACGGGCACTGGTTCAGGAAGACATGTTTGAAGAGTTCATGCAGAAAGTGGTTGAACGCACCAAGGCCATCAAGCGCGGCAACCCGCTGGATACCGACGTTCAGGTGGGTGCCCAGGCGTCCAAGGAACAGTTCGACAAGATCATGTCGTACATGGAAATCGGCCGTCAGGAAGGCGCGGTTGTGCTGACCGGTGGTGACCGTGAGCATCTGGAAGGCGAGTTCAACAACGGTTTCTACATCCAGCCGACCCTGTTCAAGGGCGACAACAAGATGCGCGTATTCCAGGAAGAAATCTTCGGGCCAGTGGTCGGTGTGACCACCTTCAAGACTGAGGAAGAAGCCCTGGCGATCGCCAACGACACCGAGTTTGGCCTGGGTGCCGGCGTCTGGACCCGCGACACCAACCTGGCTTACCGGATGGGCCGTAACATTCAGGCCGGTCGGGTATGGATGAACTGTTACCACGCGTACCCGGCTCACGCCGCGTTCGGTGGTTACAAGAAATCCGGTGTTGGCCGCGAAACCCACAAGATGGCGCTGGAGCACTACCAGCAGACCAAGTGTATGTTGACCAGCTACGACACCAACCCCCTCGGGTTCTTCTGATCTGCAAGTGGCAGTTGGGGCCCATCCACACGGGCCCCGTTTCGTGTGACCGCACAGGGACGGTGCACATTGTTGGCCTGGCATTTGTCAGGTAGCTCCTTCGCGGAGCGCGGGATCTTTCTACACTCTCCTTAGGCCCTTCCCAGGGCCTTTTTTATACCTCTATTTTTACAGCCGTTTACGCTACAGTGAGGGCGACTTCGTAAATTGTTTTCTGCTGGGGTATCGTCGGGCGTCTGGCGTTTGCCTCAGTGACTGACTCCAGGAGGGCATATGTTCAAAGGTATTCTGATAGAAGGTAGCCGGGGCGACCAGCAGGTGTCCCTCAAATCCATTGATGAAGCGCAGTTGCCGGAAGGCGACGTTACCATTGATGTCGCGTACAGCACTCTGAACTATAAGGACGCCCTGGCCATTACCGGCCGGGCTCCTATCGCCAAAACCTATCCGATGGTGCCGGGCATCGATTTGGCCGGTGTGGTCACTGAGTCGTCCAATCCGGAATTCAAAGCCGGTGACGAAGTGGTCCTGAACGGCTGGGGTGTCGGTGAGAAACACTGGGGTGGGCTGGCCCAGAAGGCTCGGCTTTCTGGTGACTGGCTGATCCCGTTGCAGGCTCCGTTCACGGCTCGGCAGGCGATGGCGATTGGTACCGCCGGTTATACGGCGATGCTGTGCGTCCTTGCCCTGGAAAAGCATGGCGTAACGCCGGAGTCTGGCGACATTCTGGTGACCGGTGCCACCGGTGGTGTTGGCAGTGTGGCGGTGGCTATTCTGGCTAAGCTGGGTTACTCCGTGACCGCTGTGACTGGCCGAAAGGAAGAAGAGGCTTATCTGAAGTCGCTGGGCGCCAAACAGATCATGGATCGCGCAGAGCTGAGTGAACCCGGTAAACCCCTCGCACGCGAGACCTGGGCCGGGGCAATAGATGTGGCTGGTGGTCAGGTACTGGCGAATGTCTGCGCCGGTATGAAATACCAGGGTGTGGTCGCGGCCTGCGGCCTGGCCGCCGGTATGGACTTCCCGTCCACCGTGGCACCGTTCATCCTGCGCGGCGTTACCCTGTGCGGCATCGACAGTGTGATGGCGCCGAAGGCAGATCGTTTACATGCCTGGAAGCGGTTGGCGCAGGATCTTTCTCCGGCGCTGCTGGACAGCATGATCACCGAAGTGGCCTTCGATGACGCCATCGATGCCGCCGGCCGTTTGATGGACGGCAAAATCCGCGGTCGTATCGTTATCCCCGTGGCGGGCTGATTCAGGCCCCGGCGGCGTCCGTGGCCAGAATCCGTGCCTGCTTTTGTTGCTGCTTGTTGCGCACAATCGCATCCACGCACTGGTTCTGGTCACGGAGGATCACCACGCATTCCAGGCACTGGATGCACTCGTCGTAATCTATCCGGCCATCCTTGCGAATGGCGTTGATGCCGCAGGCATTCTTGCAGTGCTGGCAGGGCTGTCCGCAACGGTCAACCCGCTCCAGCCAGCTGAAAATCCGGAATTTTCCCAATACCGCCAGGCCCGCCCCGAGGGGGCACAGGTAACGGCAGTAGAACTTGTGGATAAACATCCCCACCGCCAGCAGTGCCACCGCATAGACGACAAAGAGCCAGTAGCGCATGAAGAACAGCGTGATGCTGGTTTTGAAGGGCTCCACCTCCGACAGCTGCTCGGCCAGGGTCAGCGAATAAAACGATGCAATGACGATGGCCAGCAGCACCGGGTATTTGATCAGAATCAGCTTCCGGTGCCAGCGTTCAGGCACCTTGATCTGCCGGAATCGGAGTTTCTGGCCCAGCCAGGAGGCCATCTCCTGCAATACGCCGAACGGGCACAGCCAACCGCAGAACAGCCCCCGACCCCAGATGAACAGGGTTACGAACGTGTAGGTCCAGAGGATAAAGATCACCGGGTCCAGCAGGAACATGTTCAGGCTGAAGCCATCCTTGATGGCCAACAGCAAGGTGTAGATATTCACCACCGACAGCTGGCCCTGGGCATAGAAACCGATAAAAAACAGGGTGAAGAACAAGAACCCCCAGCGAAAGCGGTGAACCAGCTTCGGATGTCGGGTCAGGGTTTTCTGACGGGCGAAGAAGATCGTCAGCAGAGTGAGGCTCAGCACCAGCAAGGTGATTTGCCACCAGCGCTCTTTCCACAGCCCCACCCACATCGGTTCCCGGGTCTGGTCCGGCCCGGCAGCGATGTCCACAGTTTCAAAAAGCTCTTCGGGGAATGCGACAGGCAGCTCGAAACGGGCGGTATCCGAAATCAGGTGATTGCGGGGTAGCACCGCATTCAGGGTGAGGGTGGATTCTGCCCCGGGATTGAAGCCGGCATTGCCGCCGACCCGGAACAGATTGATGGCTGTCATGTCCGGAACGCCCGCAGCCGCAAAGCGTTGGCCCGTTTCCAGCCAGTTCAGATCACGCATCTCGATAGAAAGCTGGTTCTGACTCAGGCCGAACCGGTCTGGTGTGCTGCCGGGCACGAAATCGGGGCCGATGTGTGGGTAGCTACCCCGTGACATCACCAGCATTACCTTGCCATTGTCGCCGAGCCGCTCCCGAAAGGCCTGGTATCGCTCATCGCCCAGCAGGTTGCGGCCAACCATGGGGGAGTTCATGTAGGCCAGATAGAGTTCCGAGAAAGATTCGCCATGGTCGGGTTCAAGGTTTCCCGGATAATCTGATAGCGGGCGCCCTAGTTGCTGCTCCACCTCATCGGCTGTGACCTTAATCCGGGTAACGTAGCCCCGCTCGAGTAACTGCGCCCAGTTGAGCGATTCGTAGATGTCCTCGCGAGCCCGGGTGGGCGCGGCTTGTGCGAACCCCTCAAGTTTGTTGCGGGCCACCTGAAGGGCTGAGGACAGTACCGAGTCGTTGATGATCAGAACCGAAACGGTGGCCTTGCTGACACCATCGAAATACACCACATTGCCGCTTGAGGTTCGGCCTGATCGGCCAGAGGAGCTGACCACAATCTGCTCCGTGAGTGCGCGCCCCTCGTACTGATCAACAAATTCGTACAGGGACTCCTCGCCCAAGCCGTGCAGAAACACAGGCTCGTGGTGGTGCAGCACTCTGACTCCGGTAAACCGGCCCCGAGTATCCAGACCGATCATCATGGTAATCGGTTTGCCGGCAAAGCCGGGTAGCTTGCTGAAGTCTGTTGAAAGGTAGGCGTAGCCGAGCAGTTCCTGCAGCTGATAGACCGGATACACCGGGAAATCTGCCAACTGGTCTTCAATCACCGTGGCGGACGGAAACAGTTCCTGAATGACTTGCCGAGTGTCGTCTGAGAGCTCTGCCCTTACCGGTGTGGCAGCGAAACAGCAAAGCAGCAGTGAGAGCAGAATTCGCCCGGCCATGGTGGTCTCCTGAAGTTATTATTGTCCTTCTCCCATGCTAGGGCGCTGGAGAGCAGGCTCAATTCAACCTCGGGGGCAATCCACTGCTACTTTCAGCCGGCGGAAAACAGTTCCAAAGTACCATATGGGGTGCCCGCGTCTGTGATTACGATGAGTGAGTGCATCTGGCAAAAGCCCGGTCGCACCACCATGCAACGCACTAACAATCACGACAAGAGGTGAGCATCATGTGGACCAAGCCAGCTTATGAAGACCTGCGGATCGGTTTTGAAGTGACCATGTACTTCGCCAACCGGTGAGCCCTGGCCGGCCAGCCCTCTGGCTGGTCGTTCCCACTCGGGAGAGATGCTGATGCACCTGCATATTCTGGGTTCTGCCGCTGGCGGCGGTTTTCCCCAATGGAACTGCAACTGTCGGAATTGCGCCGGCTTTCGTGCTGGAACGCTAAATGCTCATGCCCGCACCCAATCGTCGATTGCTATCTCCGAGGATGGCGAACGTTGGATTCTGTTCAATGCCTCACCGGATATCCGCGCGCAACTTGCGGCTTTCCCGGCCATGCAGCCGGCCCGCTCACTTCGGGATACGGGTATCGCTGCGGTGGTGCTGATGGACAGTCAGGTGGACCACACCACTGGCCTGCTGTCCCTGCGCGAAGGGCTTCCGATGGATGTGTGGTGTACCCGCCAGGTGCACGACGACCTGAGTTCCGGTTTCCCATTATTCACCATGCTAAGACACTGGAACGGTGGGTTGAACTGGCGCGAGATTCCGGCGGATGAGTTGCAGCCGTTCAGTCTGCCTTGCGCTCCGGCGTTGGAGTTTACTGCCCTTCCGTTACTCAGCAATGCGCCGCCGTACTCCCCGCGCCGAGATAACCCTCATCCGGGTGACAATATCGGTCTCTTTATTCGCGACACTCGCACCGGGCAAACCGTGCTTTATGCGCCCGGCCTGGGGCAACCTGATGCCCGTATCCGCAGCTGGATGCAGCAGGCGGACGTGCTTCTGGTCGACGGCACCGTCTGGCACGACGACGAGATGATCCGTCAGGAAGTCGGCACCAAAACCGGCCAGGCCATGGGGCATCTGGCTCAGTCAGGGCCGGGCGGGATGATTGAACTGCTGGACAGCATGCCGGCTACTCGCAAAGTGCTGATTCACATCAACAACACCAATCCGATTCTGGACGAAGACTCACCGGAGCGGGCAGAGCTGAGCGCACACGGCATTGAAGTAGCCCGGGATGGAATGCATTTTGAACTGACGGGGCAGCCATGAACGCTAAAGCCAACACCGCCATGAACCGGCAGGACTTCGAACAGGCCCTCAGAGAGAAAGGCGCCTATTACCATATTCACCACCCCTATCATCGAGCCATGTACAGCGGTCAGTGCACGCCGGAGCAGATTAGAGGGTGGGTGGCCAACCGCTACTACTACCAGGTGCGGATTCCCCAGAAAGACGCCGCCATCATGTCGAACTGCCCGGATGCCTCGGTGCGCCGCCTGTGGCTGCAGCGCATTCTGGACCACGATGGTCATGAGGGAGATGTGGGTGGCATCGAGGCCTGGCTGACGCTCGCCGAAGCCGTGGGCCTGAGCCGGCAAGAAGTGATCGACGAGCGCCACGTTCTCCCAGGTGTGCGTTTTGCAGTGGATGCCTATTTCAACTTCGCTCGCCGGGCAACCTGGCAAGAGGCCGCCTGCTCGTCACTGACCGAGCTTTTTGCGCCGGAAATCCATCAATCCCGGCTGGATAGCTGGCCGCAGCATTACCCGTGGATTGAGGAAAATGGCTACCGATATTTCCGTAAGCGTTTATCGGAGGCGCGACGGGATGTGGAGCATGGCCTGGCCATTACCCTGGACCATTTCACCACGGAGGCCCAACAGCAGCGGGCGTTCGAGATTCTGCAGTTCAAACTGGACATTCTGTGGTCGTTGCTGGATGCCCTGACCATGGCTTACGTTCACCAGACACCGCCGTACCATACGGTCACCGATCAGCCGGTTTGGCATCGGGGCCTGTAAGGAGCGTTACCATGACCCTGGAGAAAACACCTAAACTCCGCCGTGGTTTCCGGTTCCAGTGGGAACCGGTTCAGCAAAGCCATGTGCTGTTGTATCCGGAAGGTATGGTCAAGCTCAATGGCAGCGCCGGTGCCATCCTGGCCGAAGTGGACGGGGTTCGCCCGGTGCACGAGATTATTCGCACCCTGGAGCAGCAGTTCCCGGATGCAGGCCCCCTGGCTGCCGATGTGGAGGCATTCCTGGCAGAAGCCGTGCAGCATCAGTGGATTGAACTGTCATGACGGCACCCGCAGGACAGGTTGGGCCACCCCTTTGGTTACTGGCGGAGCTGACCTACCGCTGCCCACTGCAATGCCCCTATTGTTCCAACCCGCTGGATTACGCCAGCCAGGAGCACGAACTTAACACCGAGCAGTGGCTGGATGTGTTGCGCCAGGGGCGGGCTATGGGGGCCGCCCAGTTGGGATTCTCGGGCGGCGAACCGCTGGTGCGCCAGGACCTGCCGGAACTGATCGCCGGAGCCCGGGAGCTGGGCTATTACACCAATTTGATCACGTCGGGCCTTGGCCTGACCGAAGGGAAAGTTCAGGCATTTGCCGAGGCGGGGCTGGACCATATTCAGGTCAGCTTTCAGGCCTCAGACCCGGAACTGAACAATGCCGTGGCCGGCTCTCGCAAAGCCTTCGAGCAGAAACTGGCTATGGCCAGGGCGGTCAAGGCAGCGGGCTACCCGATGGTGCTCAACTTCGTCATCCACCGCCACAACATCCACCAGATGAACGACATACTGGCCCTGTGCGAAAACCTGGATGCGGATTACGTGGAGTTGGCCACCTGCCAGTACTATGGCTGGGCGTTCAAAAATCGGGAAGGGTTGATGCCCTCCAAAGCCCAACTGGTTCAGGCAGAACAGGAGGTGAATGGCTACCGGGACGATCTCCGTAACCGTGGTCGTCCCATGAAAGTGATCTTCGTGACTCCGGATTACTACGAGGAGCGCCCGAAGGCCTGCATGAATGGTTGGGGCAACCTGTTCCTGACCGTGGCGCCGGACGGCACCGCCTTGCCTTGCCACAGTGCCCGCCTGTTACCGATCGATTTTCCCAATGTGCAAAGCCAGTCCCTGAACGACATCTGGTATCACAGCCCTGGCTTCAATCACTACCGGGGCGACAGCTGGATGCCAGAACCCTGTCGATCCTGCGATGAAAAAGACAAGGATTTTGGCGGCTGCCGGTGCCAGGCCTATTTGCTGACCGGTAATGCTGATAACGCCGACCCGGTCTGCTCCAAGTCGCCCCATCATGATCGTATCCTGGCCGCCCGCACGGCTGCCGATCACGCCACGGCGGGTCTGGACGACCTGATTTACCGCAATGCCCGGAACTCCAAGCTGCTCTACCGTGGTTGAGCCGATCTCCGCTTTCGAAGCCTGTGCTGGTTTCTCGCAGTATGCGCAGCTGAGGGTTTGCGGCGCTGAGGTTTTCTGGCTGGCTACGCAGCCCGAGACTGGCGCCGTTGGCCTCTGGCAAGCGGATTGTTTGGGTGTCAGCCGGGTCGACACAGGGCCGGGCAGTATTCAGAGCCGTCTTAATGGTTATGGCGGTGGCGCCTACGCAGTGTTGCCGGGGCGTATTGTTTGGGTGGCGGCTGATCAGCAGATTTGGCAGCTTGACCGAACGACCGGCGAACGATCGCTTCTGGTGCGGGAGGGCAACAGTGTCTGGGGTGGCCTGGTGGCTGATCCGCAACATGACCGGGTCTTGGCGGTCAGAGAGCAGGGGGGCGGCCAGGCTCTGGTGGCATTGGACGCCGCCGGCCGGGTTCAGGTATTGCACCAGGGGTTGGACTTCTATGGTGCGCCGGCGGTCAGCCAGCGTGGCACGCGCCTGGCCTGGTGCAGTTGGCAATTGCCCGATATGCCCTGGTTGCGGTCAACCCTATGGGTGGCCGCTGTGAACAGTGAGGGCACGATTACTGAGGTGATAGAGCAGGAACCCCCGGAGCCCGGATCGGTTCAGCAGCCCCAGTTTGAGTGTGAGAACCTGTGGGTAATCTCAGACCACCGAGGCTGGTGGCAACCATGGCAGGTAGCACGTCATAACGGCCGAGATCTTTGGTCTGAAGACACGGTGGCCGCTTATGATCATGCCAACGCACCCTGGCAACTGGGGGAGCGGCACGGCTGCCCGTTGCGCGATGGTGGCTGGGCACGGGTTCAATACCGTAACGGCATCGGTGAACTATGGCTGTCGCAGGACAACCAACGCCGAAGGGTGGCTGAGTCCTGGACGGATTTTCGGGATCTGAACCCGCTGGCGAATGGCTTGGTGTGCGTAGGGCGGGCTGCTGACCGACATGACAGTGTTTTGAGGGTATGTGCAGATTCCGGTTCTGTGACCGTGATGGCTGGCGGCCAGTCTCCAGCACTCTCATCCTTTGAACCGGTGGTGCCGGCCTCTTTCATGGTTCCGGGTGACGAGTCTGGGGCTCTGCCGGTTCAGGGCTTTATTTACCTTCCTACAGGGTCGCCTTGCGAAGCCCCGCCGGTGATTATGGTTGCCCATGGCGGGCCAACGTCTGCCGCTTACGCGGTATATAACCCCCAGGTTCAATTCTGGTGCCAGCGTGGATTCGCGGTTGCTGAAGTGAACTACACCGGCAGCACCGGTGCTGGCCGCGACTTTCGTCTTCAGCTGGCCTGCCAGTGGGGTGTGGCAGACGTGAAAGACATGGAACGATGTGCAGACTATCTGGCTACGAACGGGCTGGTCAGTGCTACCAGGGTGTTTATCCAGGGCCGGAGCTCCGGTGGCTATACAGCGCTGATGGCGGCCGTTCAAACTGACCGTTTTACGGCGGTTGGCAGTTTGTTCGGTGTCACAGAACCCATGCGCCTCCGTGCGGCAACTCATCGGTTTGAGTCAGGCTACCTGGATTGGCTGCTGGGGGATCCGCAAGCGCATCCCGGCCGGTGGCAAGAGCGCACACCCGCAAAACAGGCAGAGCGCATTCATTGCCCGGTGATCTTTTTCCAGGGTGGAAAGGATGAGGTGGTGGTTCCGGAACAGACCCGGTTGATGGTCTCGGTGCTTCAGTCCCATGGTCAGCCGGTGGAGCTGCATTGGTATGAGAACGAAGGCCATGGATTCCGGCAGGCAGAGAACCAGGCCCACATGCTGGAGTCCCTGCATCGGTTTTATCAGAATCTTGGCCCCGGGCAGCCTGTGCCTTCGCCAAAAGGACAATGAACCAGCGCACAAACTGAGTTAAACTCTCAACCATTCCTATAACAACAAACGGTTGTCTCTGAGCGTCATGAGCTACGATATTTCCGCGCTGCGCAAGTTTGTTTCTCCCGAGATTGTGTTTGGTGCCGGTTCTCGCCGGTCAGTGGCCAACTTTGCCAGTAATTTTGGTGCACGCCATGTGTTTCTGGTGTCTGACCCCGGAGTTGTCGCGGCTGGCTGGGTTGCGGAAATTGAAACCCTTTTGGTGGAGGCGGGGTTGCGCTGTACCACCTTTACTGCCGTTTCGCCTAACCCCAAAGTCGATGAGGTCATGACTGGCGCCGAGCTTTACCGGGCCAGCGAATGCGATGTCATTGTCGCCATTGGCGGGGGAAGTCCCATGGACTGTGCCAAGGGTATCGGCATTGTCGCCAGTCATGGCCGGAATATTCTGGAGTTCGAGGGCGTGGATACCATCCGTAACCCCTCTCCACCGTTGATCCTGATTCCCACCACCGCTGGCACCTCCGCAGATGTTTCCCAATTTGCCATCATTTCCGACCCGAACCGGCGCTTCAAGTTTTCCATCATCAGTAAAGCGGTGGTGCCGGATGTCTCGCTGATCGACCCGGAAGTGACCGAAACCATGGACGCCTACCTCACCGCCTGTACCGGAGTGGATGCTCTGGTGCATGCCATTGAGGCATTTGTCTCCACCGGTAGCGGCCCGCTGACCGATACCCATGCACTGGAGGCGATTCGGCTGATCAACGGCAACTTGGAAGCACTGGTGGCCAACCCGTCAAACCCCGTACTGCGTGAGCGGATCATGCTGGCTTCCATGCAGGCGGGGCTCGCGTTTTCCAATGCCATTCTGGGAGCGGTACACGCCATGTCCCATAGCCTGGGTGGCTTTCTGGATTTGCCCCATGGGCTCTGTAATGCGCTCCTGCTGGAGCATGTGGTGGCCTACAATTTTCCATCCGCGGAGGATCGATTCCGTCGTGTTGCCGAAGCCATGAATATTGATACCCGTGGCATGACTGGAGCTCAGGTGAAAAAACGACTGATGATCCGGATAGTTGAACTCAAGAAGACAGTGGGTCTCGAGGCGCGGCTCAAGGAGCTCGGCGTCACCACATCGGATATCCCCTACCTATCCGGCTATGCATTAAAGGATCCCTGCATACTGACCAACCCAAGGAAGTCGTCGCTTCGGGATGTTCAGGTGGTCTATGAAGAAGCCCTCTGATCCTGCAGGCGCTGGTTATAACATCGGGGATTTGCTCGGCCTGAGCAGCCAGTCGGTGAGAAAGAACTACTACCCCGCTCTTCAGGATCGCCTTGAGGAACTGGAGCAGGAGCGTAACCGCTATAAATGGCTGTTTGAAAACGCCCTGCATGGCATTTTTCAGGCCAATCTCCGGGGTGGTTTTCTGGCCTGCAACCCGGCAATGGCCCGCATCTGTGGTTATGACAATCCGCAGCAGTTGCAGACCAAAGTGATTCGCTTGCGCGAGCAACTGTTTTGCAGCGCTGCGGAGTTCGATCAGATACGACAGGAATTGCTGGACTATGGCAGCCTGAGCGCCAGAGAAACCCGGCTCCGGCGGGCTGACCAGAAGCCGGTACATGTGGCGCTGACCATGTTGCGCAGACCCGACCTTGGGCCAGAGGTAGTGGAGACGTTTGTTGCCGACATTACCGAGCGGGTGCAGGCGCGGCAGAAACTGGAGCAGCTCAATGCGGAGCTGGAAAAGCGGGTGGAAGAACGCACCGAAGCACTCCAGAACGCCAATGTGGATCTGCGTTACCAGATCGAAGAACGGGAGAAGGTCGAGCAGGAGCTGAAGGTGGCCGTGAACGCGGCCAAAGAAGCCAATCGCAGTAAAGACAAGTACATGGCTGCCGCCAGCCATGACCTGCTGCAACCCCTGAATGCTGCCCGCCTGATGATTTCTGCATTGCAGGACAGCCAGTTACCTGAGGCGGAGAACCGCATGGTTCACCAGGTACATCGGGCTCTGGAAGGTGCAGAGGACCTGCTTGCGGATTTGCTGGATATCTCCAAGCTTGACCAGCAGGCAATGAAGCCGGATCTGACCTATCTGAACCTGGAAGCCATGCTCAGGGGGTTGGGCGAGGAATTCGAGGCGGTTGCTGCCAGTGAAGGGCTGCAGTTCCGGCTCAGAGTCCGGCCAGTATCGGTCAGAACAGACCCCAGAATGTTGGCGCGCATCGTCCGTAATCTGCTAAGCAATGCATTCCGTTACACCCGAGAAGGCGGAGTCATGCTGTCTGTGCGACAACGCCGTGATCGGCTGAGCATTGAAATCTGGGATACCGGAGTGGGTATTGAGGCTCACAAGTTGCGGGATATCTTCACCGAGTTCCATCAGCTTCTTCCCCAGGGCACTGGCGGTCGACAGGGTGTAGGGCTGGGGCTTGCGATTGTGGAGCGAATGGTACGGGTGCTCGGTTACGGCATCCGGGTTGCCTCCCGGCCCGGCAGGGGGTCGAGATTTGAAGTGTCCATCCCGCTCGAGCATCGGATTCCCGACATATTGCCGCACCAATCTACGGCCACTGGCAGTGTCTCGGGAGACTTCGATGGATTGGCTGTGTTGGTAATCGACAACGAACCGGCGGTACTGGAGAGTATGGCCGCGGTGCTGGAACGTTGGGGTTGCGCCGTGTTCCCTGCTGATGGCGAGGCATCAGCGCTGGCTATGCTGACAGCCGGTCTGCAACCTGATGTGATCCTTGCAGACTATCATCTGGATGATAACGCAACAGGTTGTGAGGCCGTATACGCGGTTCGCCGCGCCCTGGGGCGGGACGTGCCAGCGGCTATTATCACGGCTGACCGAAGTGATGATATCCGCACGCTGATGCGCGCACAGTACCTGCCAATGCTCAATAAACCGGTAAAGCCCAATCGATTGCGGGCATTGCTGGCGAGTCTCGCCCCACCACTGAACTGACTCTCGTTCTCCTGCTTTCCGACTACACTTAATCCTGAACCATTCCTTGTTTCGGGAGAAAGTCATGAGTCAAACAGAACATGCGCTCACCAATCACGAAGTGACGGTTTGCCTGGCCGGTGGCGCCGTGCGGGAGCTTGTGCGGGAGTACGATGCCTTCCTGCAAGGGGAGAAACAGCGCCGTTACAAGTTTCACCTGCACGATACCTATACCAACACCGTACACACACTGATTCTCAACTTTGAGCAAGTGACCGGCATTTGCGACCATGTCAGGCTAAGATCGCAGGAACGAGGGGCCTAGTGTCCCGCCTGGCAAGCAAAAAGGAGGGCGCAATGAGCGAGTTCAGAACGGAAAAGGACAGCCTGGGTGAGGTGAAGGTGCCCGCGAACGCCCTGTGGGGCGCGCAAACCCAGAGGGCCATTGACAACTTTCCGGTCAGTGGCCAGCCGATGCCGGCAGAGTTCATCGTAGCCGTGGCGCAGATCAAGCGGGCTTCAGCCCAGGCCAATGCGTCTCTGGGATTGTTGGAAGCCGGCCTGCGGGACGCCATTACCGATGCCTGTGACCGGCTGATCCAGGGTGAGCATTCGGACCAGTTTCCCGTGGATCGGTACCAGACCGGCTCTGGCACCAGCACCAACATGAATGTGAACGAGGTGATCGCGGCCATCGCCGGGGCTCAGGGCGTCGATGTGCACCCGAATGACCATGTCAATATGAGCCAGAGCTCCAACGATGTGATCCCAACCGCTATTCATGTCAGCTCGTTGCTGGCGGTGAAAGAACAGCTGTTGCCGGCTTTGTCACACCTTCGCGGCGTGATTTACGAGCGGGAAGCCGAACTGAGCACCCAGGTTAAAACCGGCCGTACCCACCTGATGGACGCCATGCCGGTGACCCTTGGCCAGGAATTACGAACCTGGCGTGAGCAACTGGCCGTGGCCGAGAAACGCCTTGAGCAGGTGATGGATGAACTGGCGGATGTGCCCCAGGGCGGCACTGCAGTAGGGACGGGGGTTAATGCAGCGTCTGAATTTTCTGGTCAGTTTATCAAGTTCCTGCGCAGTAATACAGGCTACCCATTCCGTTCTATGGAGCACAAATTTGTCGGCCAAAGTGCCGTGGATGCCCCTGTGGCGCTGTCGGCCCAGCTGCGGGGCGTGGCGGTGGTGCTCACCAAAATCGCCAATGATCTGCGCTGGATGAACAGCGGGCCGATTCACGGGCTGGCAGAGATCAGCCTGCCGGCATTGCAGCCAGGCAGCAGCATTATGCCGGGCAAGGTGAACCCGGTTATCCCGGAATCGGTTGCCATGGTGGGTGCGCAGGTGATGGGGCTGGACAATGCGGTGGCCATTGCCGGCCAGTCCGGCAACTTCCAGCTCAATGTGATGCTGCCGCTGGTGGGCGGCAATCTGCTGGACATGATCCGGTTGTTAACCGGGGCTTCCTCCATTCTTGCGGACAAAGCGATGAAAGGCTTTACCGTGAATGCGGAAAATCTGAATGCCGGTGTTGGGCGTAACCCGGTACTGGTGACGGCGTTGAATCCGGAGATTGGCTACACCCTGGCGGCGGATATTGCCAAAGAAGCCTACCGTACCGGTCGCCCGGTGATTGAGGTGGCTGAAGAACGCAGTGGCCTGAGCCGCCAACGCCTGGAAAAACTGATGGACCCGCTCAAGCTCACCCGTGGCGGGCTGACCTGAGCCGGCAGGACCGGAGGAGTCATACTTGCTGCTGTCCCTGGAACTGTTTGTCATGCTGGTTCTGGCCAACGGCTCGCCGGTGGTCGTCGCGAGGCTGTTGCATCAGACTGGTAACCGACCGGTGGATGGCGGTCGGGTCTGGCGAGATGCCCGCCCGGTGTTCGGCCCCAGCAAGACCTGGCGCGGATTGATATCGGGCACAGTGGCCTGCCTGCTGTTCGCAGCCTGGGTTGGCCTGGGCTGGTTGTTCGGGGCGTTGTTCGGTTTGCTGGCGCTGCTGGGGGACCTGATCAGCAGTTTTATCAAGCGGCGGCTGGGGCTTGAGTCCAGTTCCCGGGCGTTATGGCTGGACCAGTTGCCGGAATCTCTGCTGCCGATGATGATGGCCTGGTTCTGGCTGCCGTTGCTGCTGTGGGAAGCTGTTGCAGTCGCACTGCTGTTTGCACTGAGCAACCGATTGTTTTCGCCGGTGCTGTACCGGCTTGGTATCCGTAAACAACCGCACTGACGAAATTTATTGCGGCCCGCGGGACAAGGTATGAAGGGTTACTTCGGGTGGGCAGTTCAGGCGAACGTTAAGCACAGAGGTGCCCGAGCCGGGTGAGGTATAGCCCTGCATGCCATTGACTTGCCAGTAGCCGCGGCCCAGGCGTCGCGGGCAGTCTGAATCCAGAGTGATGGGGATGCCGCCGGGCAGGCAGATCTGGCCTCCGTGTGTGTGGCCGCACAAAAAAACGTCGTATCCGGCGTGGGCGGCTTCGCGCCAAATTTCCGGGGTGTGGCTTAACAGCAGGCTGATGCCGCCAGTGGGAATGTCATCGCCGGCCCGGTGCAGGTTGTGCACCTTGTAGTAGTGAGCGTCGTCCACGCCGGCCAGGTACACAGTGCTTCGCCCGCGTTTCAGAGGCACCATCTCGTTCATCAGCAAGCGGTAGCCCATATCTTCCAGCGCCGGTACCATACGAACGCTGTCGTGATTTCCAAGCACCGCATAGGCCTCGCCCTTGATGGCGTTGCGCAGCCGGGCCATGCCGTCCAGGGCATCATCGACAGGCCCCCAGGTGAGTTGGCGGTAGTCGCCGGTGAGTACACAAAGATCGTAGTCCAGAGGTTGAATCTGTTCGATCACGGCCTGCAGGTTGTGCTCGTCCATGTCGACATGAAGGTCGGTCAGGTGCAGTACCCGAAAGCCATCAAAAGCCTCAGGCAGGTCTGCCAGAGTAAACGTATTATGAGCTGTGGTGAGTGTGCGGCTGTTCGCCCGGGCCCTATGGAACAAACCAACGGCTTGCAGGCAAAAGCGAATCAGGCCGGGTGCGTTGGTCAGGTTTTCCAGATGAAAGGAACGTTTGTCGCGGCCGAACACCCGGGCTTCGGCCTCTTGCTCGATGCCCAGGCGCTGTCGGGCATGAACCGGGCCGAGGCGAAGGCTCAGCCGGTACTGGAGAAGTTCATCCCGATCTTCTGGTGTGCGGACTTTTGCCGTCATTATTGGGTCCCTGATGCCGAGCAGGGCCTTATACCTGGCCCCTATTATTATGGCTGGTCGCCAAGGTTGTGCAACTGTCCAGACACAAGGTTCATGTTTTACTGTCATGCCGGTGACTCAACAGGATAAAACGTAATGACCGATTCTGATCAAGCCCAGTCGAGCAGCCACTGGCAGCTGTTCCTGATATTTCTCCGGCTGGGGCTGACCTCGTTTGGCGGTCCTGCTGCCCATTTGGCGTACTTTCACGATGAGTTCGTCAAGCGCCGGAAATGGCTGTCGGAAAGCGCCTATGGTGAAGTGGTGGCTTTATGTCAGTTGCTGCCGGGGCCGGCGTCGAGCCAGGCAGGACTGACCATTGGGTTCTTGCGTGGTCATTACGCCGGAGCCTTGGCGGCCTGGGCCGGTTTTACCTTGCCGTCGGCCATTCTGATGGCGCTGTTTGCGTTTGGCCTGACGCTCTGGCCTGATGCCGGCTCCGGGGGGGCGATCAGTGGTCTGAAGCTATTCGTGGTTGCGGTTGTGGCGCAGGCAGTGTGGCAGATGGGGCAGTCGTTGTGCCCTGACCGGCCGCGCATCGTGATCGCGGTGGTGGTGGCAATGGCGCTCTTGCTCGCAGGCGCTGTCTGGATGCAGGTTTTTGTGCTGGCGATGGCGGCCATGGCAGGTATAGGGTTGAAGCTGAAATCCAGCAATGGCAACGACTCCTTAAAGGTGCCGCTTCAGTCGGGCAAATCAATATTGTTCGCGGTGCTTTTTGCGATACTGCTGGCGTTGTCGTTCATGCCCCAGGCAACGGGGTCGCTGGCCTGGATCGGGGCAGAGCTCTACCGCGCCGGCGCCCTGGTTTTTGGGGGCGGTCACGTGGTGTTACCGTGGCTGCAGGAAGGCTTCGTGGTGTCCGGCGCTATGACTGCCGATACCTTTTTGGCGGGTTATGGTGTGGCCCAGGCCGTGCCTGGTCCCTTGTTTACGTTTTCAGCGTTTCTGGGCAGTGCTGAGGGTGGGTGGCTGGGTGCAGTGGTAGCTGTGGTGGCGGTGTTCTTGCCTGGCAGCTTGTTGGTGCTGGCGGGCCTGCCGCTGTGGCGATGGATTCGTGAGCACAAGGCGGCACGGGCCGCGCTGGTCGGCGTGAATGCCGGCGTGGTGGGCCTGCTGCTGGCGGCGCTGTATGACCCAGTCTGGACGTCGGCGGTGCACGGTGCCGGTGACGTTGCCTTTGCACTGCTGTTTTGGCTGGCGTTGGCGGTCTTGCGGATGCCGGTATGGGGCCTTGCGCCGGCCAGTGCTTTGCTCGGTGCAGTCTTTTTGTGATGGCCGGGCGTATAACGAATCAGAGCCAATGGTTGGCATTGTGTGGTAAAGCGGCCACACTCGAAACAAACAAACCCTGTGGAGCTGTCCCATGAGTGATGCATGCAACGTCCCCGGTCTGTCGGTACCCCGCAGCCGTTTTCCGGCTCCGGAGCGGGATCTGCCCGAAACCCAAGCAGAGTCACGGATTGTTCTGGCAGGCGGGTGTTTCTGGTGCGTAGAGGCTGTATTGGTGGCGCTGGACGGTGTGATCTCGGTTGAGTCGGGCTATGCCGGTGGCGCTGCCGACACCGCGAACTATCAGGCTGTCTGCAGTGGCACCACGGGCCACGCCGAGGTGGTAGACGTGCATTACGATCCGGCCAAAATCAGTCTGGGTGAACTGCTCAGAGTGTTCTTTTCTGTCGCCCACGATCCGACTCAGCTGAACCGACAGGGCAACGATATCGGCACTCAGTACCGGTCGGCGGTATTTTTCGAGACAGACGCTCAGAAACAGATGGTAGAAGCCTACATTGGCCAGCTTGATGCCGCCGGTGTTTACCCGGACCCGATCGTTACCCAGTTGGAGCCGCTGTCTGCGTTTTACCCTGCGGAAGCTAATCACCAGAACTTTGCCGCCCGTAACCCGTGGCAGCCTTACATCATGGCGGTGGCCGCCCCGAAGATGGAAAAGCTGACCAGCACCTGGCCGGATCGGCTAAAGCCAGAGTTCAGTCAGGACGACCCTGACCCGTCCTGACACGAACCCTATGAGGAGACGATCATGAGTATATCGGCCGCAGGCTACGACTTGACCCCGCTCACCAAATCCCAAATGGATGATAAAACCCAGTCGCTGACGGCGGAAGAAAAGCGGGTGTTGCTGGATCACGGTACCGAAGCGCCGTTTTGCGGCACTCTGCTGGATAACAAGAAGGCAGGTGTTTATCACTGTCGGCTGTGTGATCTGCCATTGTTTAATTCCGCAGACAAGTTTGATTCGGGTACCGGCTGGCCAAGTTTTTTTCAGCCCTATGACCCGGAGCACATCCGCTATCTGGAGGACAGCACGCTGGGCATGACTCGCACTGAGGTTCGCTGCCCGCGATGCGACAGTCACCTGGGCCATGTTTTTCCCGACGGACCGCCACCGACCGGGCAGCGCTACTGCCTGAATTCGATTGCGATGGTTTTTGAGGAAAGCGCCTGAAAAACTGACTGGGGGGCGCAAGGCCCCCTTGGGTCAGTTGGCGTTGGTGGTTACTGAGAGAATGTAGTCGGCCAGAGCTTCGATCTGCTCCGCAGACAGTGAGGTTTCGAACGCCGGCATCACCCCGACGCCTTGGGTGACTGCGTTGATTACCTGATCCCTTGAGGGTTTGAGTTCGTCCAGATCCGGCCCGATGGCCCCGGCAGATCCTGCATCTGACAAAGCATGACAGATGGTACAGGAAGGTTGTGCAACCTGGGTGAACACTTCTTTTCCAAGTTCGGTATTATCGGCATGCGCAAGCGCGCTCAGGCCCATTATGGCGATGGATACCAGTACTGCAGTTGTTCTCATGTTTTTGATTGTCCGTTTGTAGCCAGGGTGGGCGATGTCCTCCGCCCACCCTGCAGCTGATCAACTGACGGTGACCGAAACTCCGTGGTCACTCCAGCCGTTGTGGCCATAGCCACGTTCGTTTTCAATCCGGCCTTCGGGTTGGGTATTGCCGTCAACGTCGGTCGCCCGGCTGACGATCCGATGCTCGCCGGATGACAAATCCGCAGCCATCACGAAAGGCCGCCAGGCGTAGGGTCCAAGATCCGGGCCCAGGAAGCGGCCCTGTTTCCAGGTTTTACCTCCATCGATGGAGACATCCACTTTCTCCAGCGCAACGGTGCCGCCAAATGCTACGCCGTAGATCATGTTGCGGCCACTGTGACCGGCTTCAAGCGGCGCAGTCACCCAGGATTTCACGTTCATTTCCCACATGGAGGGCTGGTCTGGTGAACCCGGTTTGCCCACCTCACGCACTCGATAGCCTGAGGCCTGAATTTTGGCGTCGGTCTGGTTCTCAGTGAAGGCAATGTGTTTGACGTACTTGACGTTATTAACCCCATAGTAGCCTGGCACAACGAGTCGCAATGGGCCGCCGTGGGTGTGGGTCAGTGGCGTGTCGTTCATTTCCCAGGCCAGCAGCGCCGTGTCGAGAGCGCGGGTGGGCACCGACCGTTCCACCATGATGCTCTTTGGGTCGAGGCCGTCGGGAATGGATTCACCACCGGTGCCGGTGATATAGCGAGCGCCATCCGCAGGGCCGCCCAAGGCATCGACGACGTCCTTCAAGGGAACGCCGGTCCACATCACACAGCCTGCGGCGCCAACTGACCAGGGAGTGCCACTGGCGCCGTGTGGGAAGAATGCTCTGCCGTTGCCGGAGCATTGCAGTAACGAGGCCACGGTGGTAACGCCCATGGATTTCAGTTCGCCAACGCTCAGCGTACGGGGATTTTTAACACCTTCGACCCGCACCTCCCAGTTATCCGGATTGTCCGCGATGGTTGCCGGAGGCGCCGGCAGGTTGTTGCGAACAAACAACCGGTCAGTAGGGGTGATTACCCCGTTACCGATAGCGCCTCGCTGTGTTTCCATGGTGTTAGCGGTGTACACAATCAGTGCGTTGCGATCTTTCCAGGCGGCAAAATCGGGCAACGATTTTGGCTCACTGGCTTTCGCCAAGGGCGTGAAGCCCAGCAGGCTGACTGCGGCCATGGCACCGGCACTGCCGAGCAAGAGGCTCCGACGTGTTGGGTTTTCCAGGGCAGGTCTGGTTGCGCCACTGTCCAGGGCTTGTTCTTGTCTCATGTTCCGTCTCCTTATTGGGATTGTCATCGGACGGTGCTCCGTTCTCCGGCTGGAATGCGGGTTATATCCTTATTACTTATAGGTGGTGGTCAAAGATTGAGCAATACTTTTGTTGGTTATTCAGCGTTCGATCGAGCCGATATAATCCGCCGAAGCGATTGAAACCGAGCCCGGCTGGCTCGCATGCAATGACAAGGCAGGCTTGTATGAAACGACTCAATTTGAGCCCTCTGACTGAGTCCGCCACGCTGCTGCGCGGTGTGGGGGTCTTGTTGGGCTCGGCAGGACTGACTGCGATCTATTCGTTGCTGATTTTGCTGCGGGCGGTGTTTGGACGCCTTAATCGGCCGATTGTCGACAAATATTGCCGTGAATGGTCGGCCACCCTACTGAAAATGGTCCGGGCAAACCTGAGCGTGCGCGGGGCCGTACCCGATTTTGGTGATGGCAGGCGCTATATCATCATGAGCACTCATGCCAGTCATTACGATATACCGGTCAGCTTCGTCTCCTTGCCGGGGTCTATTCGCATGCTGGCCAAGAAAGAGTTGTTCAGCATTCCGTTATTGGGTGCCGCTATGCGGGCGGCAGAATTCCCGGCGATTGACCGGTCGAATCGTGCAGGTGCACTGAAGGATCTGGACAGAGCCCGGAAAATGATGGAAAGCGGAATCGTGCTCTGGGCGGCGCCCGAGGGTACCCGGTCGGCTGATGGCGGTTTACTGCCGTTCAAAAAAGGGTGTTTTCATCTGGCGCTGGACACCGAGGCGGTGATTGTTCCGGTAGCCATTCGAGGTATCAGTCAGGTGTTGCCGGCCCGCAGCCTGCGGATTAATCTGGGCCAGCCGGTGGATGTCCGGGTGGGCGCTCCGATCGACATGTCAGGCCGGCGTAAAGAAGATCTGGCGGAGGTGATGCAGGAGGTACGCCAGAGCCTGGAGGATCTTTTGGGGGATGGCCAGGCGGAGTAGTTCTGACTACTCCGCCAATAGCCTCAGCCCGCTGCGTTGGCGGCAACGACCGTTGAGAACAGGTAGCCTGTATAGGCGATATAGACCACCAGCAAAAACAGACCATTGCCCCGGGATATCAGTTTGCGTTTGCCGGAGACGCCAAACCCCATCAGCAGCAGGCCCAGAGTCAGCGCGAGCATCAGTGTCCAGTCACGATAAAGTACCTCTGGCGCGACCGTCAGCGGCTGAATCGTGGCTGCCAGACCCACCACCGCCAGGGTGTTGAAAATGCCCGACCCCAAAATGTTACCCAGAATCAGGTCGTGCTCGTTTTTTCTGACCGCGGCAATGGCAGAGGCGAGCTCGGGTAATGAGGTTCCGATGGCGACGATGGTGAGGCCGATGATCAAGTCGCTGACGCCAAGACTCTGTGCGATGGTCACCGCTCCCCAGACCAGAAGGCGGGAACTAACAATCAGCAGGATCAGCCCGATCACCAGCCAGATGATGGCATGTTTCATGGGCATAGGATGGGCAATCAGTTCGGCATCTGCCTGAGTGGCCAGCGAGTCATCCTTGCCTTTGATGCCCTGATAGATGGACCAGCCCATAACTGCCGCAAATACCGCCAGCAGTATCCAGCCATCCAGCCGGGATAGTTGGCCGTTAATCAACAATGCGCCGGCAATCAGCGTCAGTACCACCAGCAGTGGCAGTTCCTTACGGATGACCTGGGAGTGCATGGCGATCGGAGCAATGATGGCTGTCAGGCCCACAATCAGGGCGATGTTGGTGATGTTGGAACCGTAGCCGTTGCCCAGTGCCAGACCTGGATTGCCATCTAAAGCAGCCATCGCAGACACCGCCAGTTCAGGAGCGGAGGTGCCAAAGCCAATAATGACCATGCCGATCAGCAGCGTTGGCATGCCCAGGTGCTTGGCCGTTGCCGCGGCGCCTTCGACGAACTTGTCAGCGCTCCAGACCAGTAATACGAGGCCTGCAAGAATGGCACCAGTTGCCATCAACATAAGGACACCTTGATGAATCGTTAGTCAAACCCGCACATCAATTTCGGGTCAAGGAGAAGTGTGGCGCACAAGATACCGCAAGTCGGCGATTTTGGTCAGCCCCGAATTTCACGGATTTTAACGGGCCGGCAATGATCCGCACTCTCTAAACGAGGGTATCAGACTAAAGTGGCGCTGATATTGTTGACAAAACGGGGGAAAATTGCGACACACTTTAATAGTCATGTTGGCACGCACCGATTGACAATCGCAATTTATTATTCCGGCAAAAACCGGGATAATGCGCCCAAAAATTCAGACCGGAAGCATACGGCAGCGCCGCCTACCTCGCGCCTCGGCCGGCTTCCGACAGGCCACTTTCGCTGATCGTGGAGTGGCATCAGGTTCAACACTAGCTAAGGTGAAGACCAATGGCCGTTAGACAGGCAGATGTAGTGCTGGTCGGAGGGGGCGTCATGAGCGCGACTCTCGGCATGATGCTCAGGCAGCTGGACCCGTCCCTGGACATCGTGATGGTGGAGCGTTTAGATCACGTTGCCCATGAAAGCACCGATGGATGGAACAACGCAGGGACTGGTCACGCAGGCTACTGCGAGCTTAATTACACGCCAGAAACCGACGATGGCGACGTTGAAATTGCCCGGGCGCTGCAAATCAACGCGCAATACGAAGTGTCTCTGCAGTTCTGGTCGTACCTCGTTGAGCAGGGCATATTGCCAGAACCTTCCACCTTCATTAACCGCACGCCGCACCAGAGCTTTGTCTGGGGCGAGAAAGACGTCGCCTTCCTCAAACGTAGATTCGAACGCCTGAAAGCCCACCACCTGTTCCGGGAAATGGAATACACCGAGAGCCCGGAAGACCTGGCCGAGTGGATGCCGTTGGTGGTCAACCAGCGCGACCCCATGCAGCGGGTTGCGGCCACTCGTATCAAGCATGGTTCTGATGTGGATTTCGGCTCGCTGACCCGCAGCATGGTCAAGTGGCTGGAAACCCAGCCCAATTTTGAGCTGATGCTGAGCAGTCCGGTGCATTACATCGACCAGCGCGATAATGGGCGCTGGAAATTGCGCGTTAAAAACCAGAAAACCGGAGAGCTGACCAAGCTCGAAGCCGGTTTTGTGTTCCTCGGTGCCGGTGGCGGTGCTCTGCCCATGCTTCAGAAATCGGGCGTCCAAGAGGCTAAAGGCTACGGCGGTTTCCCGGTCAGTGGCCAATGGCTTGTCTGTCAGAAGCCGGACGTAGTCAAGCAGCATGACTCCAAAGTGTATGGTAAGGCACCCATCGGTGCGCCGCCGATGTCGGTACCACACCTGGATACACGAATCATTAACGGTGAGCCGGCGTTGCTGTTCGGACCCTTTGCGGGTTTTACAACCCGGTTCCTCAAGCAGGGATCCATGTTTGACCTGTTCGGTTCGGTGCGCGCAGCCAACCTGCGCCCGATGCTGTCAGTGAGCAAAAGTAATATGGATTTAACACGTTATCTTATCGGCGAAGTGTTCCAGTCGCACAGCGATCGAGTCGAGGCTTTACGTAACTTTTTCCCTGATGCTCGGGAAGAAGACTGGAAACTTCAGATGGCTGGCCAGCGGGTTCAGATTATCAAACAGACGACTGACGGCGGCGGCAAGCTGGAATTTGGTACTGAGATTGTTGCGGCCAAAGATGGCACCCTTGCGGCTCTGTTGGGCGCGTCTCCCGGGGCTTCCACGGCCGCCAATGCCATGTTGGATGTGATTGAGCGCTGTTTCCCAGAGAAGATTAAAACGGATCAGTGGCAGGAGCGCATGCGGGTGCTGGTGCCTTCTTATGGCCAGACATTGGTAGAGGACGAAGCACTGCTTAACCGTGTGCGTGAACGAACGTTGTCGACCTTGCGGCTGAACTGATCGGAATGTTCGGCGTAAATTAAGTGCTTCTTTGCGGGCGCCAGGCTAAATGCCGGCGCCCGTTTTTCGTTAGGGTGACCGGGTGGAGAAAGTTGCGATTTACAGTCAATAGGTTCAGGGTAGAGGGCTAACCCTTAACGTGGAGAGCGCCTGTGACTGAACAGAACTACAATCCCGACAAAGGGTATATTGCCCTCCTGGGCTGGAGCCTCAACGCCATAGAAGCGGCCGACAAGTTTGACCGCAAATACGTGGTTGTCGCGCCGGACTGGGCTGAACCCTACTGCACAGAACACAACATTCCGTACTTGCCCTGGAACTTCGAGCGCCTGAACGACCGCTCTTTTGAGATTGCTCAAACCCTTCAGGAAATGGGCGTGGACGTCGCCATCCCACTGTTTGAAGAAACCGTCGAATGGGCTGGTGCCATCAACTCGGTGTTGATGGGCAATCCGCGGCTTTTTGGCCAGGCCATGCTGCTGCGTGACAAAGCGCTGATGAAGCGTCGTGCCCAGCTCGGCGGTATTCGTGTGGGCATATTTGAAGAAGCCCACGACCGCGAAGACGTGGTCCGTTTTCTCAAGCGAGTGAACCAGACCTTGCTGAAGCTGGATGGCGATCCCAATGACCCCATCCACTTGAAAGCTTTCGACAAAGCCGGCTGCCTTGGCCACCGGGTGATTCGAACCCCGGATGAAGTTGACACCATTCCTGATGAGGAATTTCCGGTACTGATGGAGTCCCATCTGGACGGCTGGGAGTTTGCAGTCGAGGCCTGGATTCACAATGGCAAAATCTGCTTTCTGAACATTTCCGAGTACGTGACCCTGGGCTACTCGGTGTTCGTGCCGGCGACGCCGGATCTTGAGAAATACCGTGCCGAAATCACCGCGCAGATCGAGAAGCTGATCAAAACGTTTGATATCGAGTTCGGCTTTGTTCATCCGGAATACTTTGTCACCAGCGACGGTACCATGTACTTCGGTGAGGTGGCTTATCGTCCACCCGGCTTCAAAGTGTTTGAGCTGTTGGAACGCGCCTACGGATTCAACGCCTATCAGGGTCTGATCATGGCGTTTGATCCGAAAACCACTGAAGAGGAAATCAAAGCCTTTTTCCCGAAAGAGGTGGTGGATGCCAAGGGCTACGCTGGCTGCTTCGGTGTATACCCCCGTCGTCGCGTGGTCAGCCGTCTGGAGATCCCGGAAGAGACCGAGAATCACGACTACTTTGAGTCTCACGAACTGACGCCGCCGGTTGAGGAAACCGTCACCAAACGTACCGCCTTTGGTACCCACTGGGGCTTGATTTACTTCTTTGGCGAAGACCCCTACGTTTTGCGGGACTTGCTCAAACATCAGGAAGAACTCGATTTTTATGTATAATCGAGGCATGCATTAATAAAAAAGGGTTTGATGCAGGCCCTGAGGAGCCTCGTTTGAGTGAACGCCAACCTGCCAGCCGTCAGCCGTCAGTCGTCAACTTTGACAAGCTGTTGCAGAAACTGGACGAGTCCATCGCCGCTCTGGAAGAAAGCCGGCAGTTTGCCAAGGCCGGCAAGCTCCCCAAGTTGTTTGACACTGCCCGGCGGGTGCTTTTGCAGCCGGGTGGTTGTCAGGCCATCGACGCCCGAGCTCGTCGACTGGAAGAGGCCGGAGTATACGACGGCACTGACTGGGCGGAGCCTGGCATCCTTCTACCCTCCCTGACCACCTACTCGCTGCAAAGCCCGAACGCAGATACTGTGGTGATCGAGGCATTCAGTGAGCTTCGGTTATTGGCCGTGGCCCGGGGGGATTACCTGCATCCAAGTGTGTCGGCGGAACAGGCTCGTCATTACCTGACTCAAGTATTGGCCATTAACCTGGGACTGCTGTTTGGCATGACCGGCGAGGTAGAGCGGGAGCAGGGCAAGCTGGCGTTGATCAGCCAGGCACTGGTTCAGCATGTAGCCACCCACATCGGTTATGAGCACGTCATCGATAGCCTGATCGAAGAGATCTGGCGCATTCTTGAGCAGCGGCCCATCCGGGTGACGGACGCCCGCCGAATGATCACCCAGATTGCCATTTGCCGGGCAGACCCTGACGCCGATCTGGGCGGCGCCGGCCGGGGTGCAGATCGACTTATTTCCAGCTTGTATGGCCCAACGCGGGCCTGCAGTGAAGATCCGGGTACGTTGGTTTATGTGCAGCGATTAGAGTCTATGGACAGTGCCGCGTTGCAGAACGAGGCCACCGGCTTCGCTCGCTCCATGCACGATACTGGTCTGGTATCGCCTTACCATGCCACCTTCGTGCGTTTTATTCTGGACGATCGCAACTCTCTGTTGACTGACACTCTGGGACTGTCCAGCACGGGCCGGGATTGCCTGCTTTGTTACAGCGAGCTGGTGCGAACCTTGATTGAGGAATCAATTTTCCCGGAAACAGCACAGGGCCTGTATGGTCTGGCTCTGCTTCTGGAGCGAGGTATTTTGTACCAACCTCCGGTGGCGCCGGCTCTCTGGCGTCAGGTTCGGTTGTCACTTTGCCCTGAGGCCCGGGAGCGTCTGCAGTTTGCTAATGGCTATGAGCCTGCGCCGGCAGCCTGGCTGATGCAGGGTGTGCTGAACATGCTGGGCCAGCCGTTGGGCGTGGGGCAGGGCAATAACCCGACTTGTCAGTCAGCCCGTGCGCTGTCCATGTGGGCATACAACGATCCGGATTATTTGCTGCAGATGGTGGCGTGGGCGGCGCGAGATAACGAAATTGTGATGCACTTTGAGGGTAAACCGGTCTCTTCTGCCCACAGTGCCGGAGGTGTCGCCTCGGAAGTGACTCTGGATCTTGATCCGGTTTCCCTGGTGGTGGTGCCGCACCTCGACCGTATCTACGCCGAAATGGGACGCTTGTGCATAGGCCGTGAAGGTGATCCCCATAAATGGGTGAACCCCGAGTTCCACGGTTGGTCTGCTGGCCGTGGCTTCGCCATTAATGTGGACGTCGCCACCGGCAAGCTGGCCGACCTGGACGGTTTCATCCGGCATTTTTACGCCAGCTATCATCCTTATTACAACGGCAATCAGCCGCTGATACACCCACAGCCGGCAGGCATCGCCGTGACCGACAGCGCCGCTCGTTTTATCGGTTGGCATGCCATTACCATTCTCAGAGTTGCCCTGGGGCCGGATAACGAGATGCGGGTGTACTTCTTCAATCCCAACAATGACAGCGGCCAGAACTGGGGTGATGGTGTGCAGGTAAGCACGTCTGGCTCCGGGGAGCGTTTCGGTGAGTCGTCACTGCCCGTCGAGCAGTTCACGTCGCGGCTTTACATTTATCATTACGATCCGTTGGAGCGGGGTGAGCCGGCAGAAGTGAACGATGACGAACTTCGCCGCGTAACAGATGGCGTGTATCGCAGTTGGGGTGAAGACCGGCTGCCGGCAGATGTGTTGCAGGCAGAGCCACCCAGAACCGACTGATTCAGGAACTCACTGATCAAAAGGATGGTTATGGCCAACGAGCAACGAACGGTTCCGAACGGAGCAGAGCTGTTTATCCGGGCGCTGGAGAACGAAGGCGTTAAATACATCTTCGCGGTGCCGGGTGAAGAAAATCTGGCGTTCATCGAAGCTCTTCGTAATTCCAGCATTCAGTTGATACTCAACCGCCATGAGCAGGCCGCCGGGTTTATGGCCGCCACCTACGGCCGCCTGACCGGCCAGGTTGGCGTTTGCCTCTCCACCCTGGGCCCTGGCGCCACCAACCTCGTTACCGCAGCGGCCTATGCTCAGCTGGGCGGTATGCCCATGATGATGATCTCCGGCCAGAAGCCGATCAAATCGTCGAAGCAGGGCCTGTTCCAGATTCTGGATGTGGTGGATCTGATGCGCCCGCTCACCAAATACACCCGGCAGATCAGTAATGCCAATACCATACCAGCGAAAGTTCGCGAGGCCTTTCGGCTGGCTTCCGAAGAGCGCCCCGGCGCTGTGCATCTGGAACTGCCGGAAGACATAGCGGCCGAGACGCCTGCCTCCGATACCCATATTTTTGCGCCCAGTGATGCCCGCCGGCCGTCGGCCAGTCAGAAAAGTCTGGAAATGGCCTGCGACATGCTACGCGAAGCCCGCCACCCACTGATCATGATTGGCGCCGGCGCTAACCGTAAGCGGGTGTCTCAGGCGCTGCTGCATTTGATCAACGTGACCGGTATTCCGTTTTTCACAACGCAGATGGGTAAAGGTGTGGTTGATGAACGCCATCCGGGTTACCTGGGCAACGCAGCGCTGTCTTCCGGTGATTTTGTCCATTGCGCCATTGATCGTGCCGATCTTGTGATCAACGTTGGCCACGACGTGGTCGAAAAACCACCCTTCTTTATGACCCCCGGCGGTAAAAAAGTCATCCATGTAAACTTCAGCGGTGCCGACGTGGACCCGGTCTATTTTCCCCAGCACGAGGTGGTGGGTGATATTGCCAACAGTGTGGAATACCTGGCCGAGCATTGCGGCCAGTGCGCCAATCACGACTTTGCCGGGCTGATGGAAGTGAAGCAGGCGGTGGATGCGCACCTGCAGGAGCGGGCCGAAGATAACCGGTTCCCGGTGATTCCCCAGCGCATTGTCCATGACGTGCGGCAGGTTATGCCGGACGATGGCATCATTGCCCTAGACAACGGCATGTACAAACTCTGGTTTGCCCGCAACTACCCGGCATACGACAACAACACCGTGTTATTGGATAATGCCCTGGCCTCCATGGGTGCGGGCCTGCCCAGTGCCATGATGGCGGCCATGCTGTACCCGGATCTCAAGGTAATGGCGGTTTGTGGCGATGGCGGTTTCATGATGAACAGTCAGGAACTGGAAACCGCCGTTCGACTGAAGCTCAACCTGGTGGTGTTGATCATCAATGACAACGCCTACGGCATGATCAAGTGGAAGCAGGGGCAAGAGGGCTTTACCGACTTCGGGCTGGATTACGGCAATCCGGATTTTGTTACCTACGCCCGCGCATACGGTGCTGAGGGGCACCGGATTGAGCGGGCGGAAGATCTGCAGCCAACACTGGCGGGCGCCCTGGCTGCAGGCGGTGTGCACCTGGTGGAGGTGCCGGTGGATTACAGCGAGAATCGCCGGGTCTTCGATGAAGAATTGAGCGAACTCACCTGCAGGCTTTAACCGGCCTGGGCAGCGCCCTTGAGCATGGCCTGCATCAATTCTTCGGCATCAAACTTGGTCAATGCCTCATTGGCCCCCACCTGGTTGGCGTAGGCCAGGCTCATCTCACTGTTCAGTGAGGTGTGCAGGATGATGTAAGGCTGCTTCAGGCCGGTGTTGTCCCGCACGTTGAAGGTCAGCTCGTAGCCATCCAGGCCAGGCATCTCGATATCACTGACCAGTATGTCAATCGGGGTGCCCCGTTCATCCTGGCTCAGTAACACCTGCAGGGCGTCGTCACCGTTGGTGGTGACATGATAGGTGATGTCTTTGCTGTCCAAAACATCGCACAGTTGTTTGCGAGCCACCTGAGAGTCGTCCACCAACAGAATGTTCAGGGATTTCAGGGTTTCACTCTGTAGGTCTGACAGCACCACATTCTGTGCATCCAGAGACTCCGGGTAGACCTTGGCCAGCAGCAATTCCACATCCAGCAATTGAATGATGTCGCCATCCAGATCAAGCAGGCCGGTGATAAAGGCGTTGGCGCCCAAAGCCTTCGGCGGCGGCATTACGCTCTTCCAGTCGGTTTCGATAATCTGCTGAACACTGCGAACCAGAAACCCGATTTCCTGTCGCTGGATATCGGTAATAATAATGGACGCGTTATCCCGCTCTTCCTTTGACAAGGCCGGGTAGCCCACCGCCGCCGCCATATCAATAACCGGCACCGCGGAATGACGAAACGTCGCCGTTCCGATGACCGCGTGATGGCTGTGAGGCAGTTTGGTGAGCCGCTGGAATGGCAGAATCTCACGGATTTTCAGTGTGCCGATGCCAAAAAGCCGCGTCCCGAACAGACTGAAAAGCAGGAGTTTCTGGGACTGCTTTGCTTTGCTGGACATAGAACCTGATCCTTCTAAATGCAAAAGCCCCCGGGTGGCAGGAGCTTTCTCGAGGCTATCATACAGTTTGCTCCGGCAGACGATTGTCAGACCGGAAACTGAGAATATGCAGTAATAGTAGCAGCTTTGCGGTAGAGCAGGATTCAGTAGCTTTGTTTCAAATGGTGACGAAACTCTACAGAGTTAGCTACCACGGAATATTGGAGAGTAGAAACCAGGCTGTACTTCCAGTTACCAGCATAGCCAGAATGGCCAACAAGCCGTCGCGGGCAATAATCGACAGCCCGAATGCTGTCAGTGCCAGCCCCCCGCCATTGGCACTGAATGGAATAACCTCCATCAAAGGCATTGCAGCGGCTACTGACATGCAGGCAATGGCCATAAGATATTGCCCGGGGCCAGAAACCAGCCAAGCCATCCGCTGCTTTGTCCAGCGATCCAGAAACCGTGCCGGTTTATCCATCCAGCGGAGGCCGTTGGTCAGTTTTTCTCTTGAGACCGTCCGCCGGGATAATTTTGAGGGAATCCATACGGTGTTCCGATGCAAAACCAGTTGCCCCAGAGTAAGCATCACCATGAGCCCCATCAACGTGGGTACACCGGGGATATCGCCAATCAGCGGGGTCAGCGTGACTACACCAGCAATAAGCACAAGCGGCCCGAAAGAGCGTTCGCCAACGGCAGACACGATGTCGCCGACTGAAACTTCGTCGAGGCCTTCCGTTCGCTCCCGCAGGCGCTCGAGTAGATCGCTCAGGCTGGCTGGATCATCGGGTTGGTTCATGATGAGTGTCGCGTGCCCGTGATTGAAGGATGAGAGAAAACCTTACTCTGATTGAAAGTAAAGTGCATGACGGGTGGGTGAAGTGGCGTTTAGTTTCTGCGTCTGAAACGAGAAAAGCCCCTAAAATCAGGGGCTTTTCTCGTTTAAGTTGGTGGAGACGGCGGGAATTGAACCCGCGTCCGCCAGCACTATGCCTTGAGATCTACATGTTTATGTCCTTCTATTGATTTAACCTCAAGCGACCCGAAGGCCAGGGTGCAGGAGGCGAGTTCTTTAAATCTTAGCCGCTAACCAGTGAACTCTGGATAACGGAGCATCCCGTAAGCGATGACGTCCTGAGATGTAGCTCCGGGCTACGGGCGACCCGGTCAGGACGACTAGCAGCTTACGCTGCTAGTGCG
>OFEU01000281.1_pt1 | contig 41549 bp, 29 predicted proteins | sample 1521221 | NCBI WGS metagenome assembly OFEU01 (sample SAMN03766357, study PRJEB24113) | microbial mat metagenome | isolation source: enrichment culture HLUCC-O from microbial mat sample contains cyanobacterium... | reverse complement strand
CCCTCTCAACATTGGTCGATGCCGTGCTGTTGGAAAACACCACACGGTCACTGGCCTCGACCATTACGGTTCCCGCATTTCCTATACCTGAGGTACTTGAAGAAAGTTCAGATCCTCCACTGACTTGCACCTGGTTGTTACCCAATAGTGTCACGTTCCCCGCATTTCCCACACCCGAAGTCCTCGAAGAGAGTTCAGCTCCTTCATTGACTTGCACCCGGTCGGCAGAAACGCTGATACCCCCAGCGTTCCCCCGTCCGCCCCTCTCAACATTGGTCGATGCGGTACTGTTGGAAAACACCACCCGGTCACTGGCCTCGACCGTTACGGTTCCCGCATTTCCCACACCCGAGGTCTTCGAAGAGAATTCAGCTCCTTCACTGACTTGCACTAAGTCGGCCATAACGCTAATATCTCCGGCGTTCCCTCGTCCGTTTTCCTCAACATTGGTGGATACGGTGGCGTTGTTGGAGAACACCACCCGGTCAGTGGCGTCCACGGTCACGGTTCCCGCATCTCCTATCCCCGAGGTATTTGAGGAGAGTTCAGCTCCTTCAGTGACTTGTACCCGGTCGGCAGAAATGCTGATATCTCCAGCGTTGCCGACTCCGGTCTCACTGACATCACTGTTCGCTCGTCCGTTGGAGAACACCACCTGGCCACTGGCTTGGACAGTTACTCTCCCTGCATTTCCCACACCCGAGGTCTTCGAAGATAGTGAAGCCCCTTCACTAACTTCAACTAAGTCAGCCATAACGCTAATATCTCCGGCGTTCCCTCGTCCGTTTTCCTCAACATTGGTGGATACGGTGGCGTTGTTGGAGAACACCACCCGGTCAGTGGCGTCCACGGTCACGGTTCCTGCGTCTCCTTCGCCAAAAGTCCTCGAAGACAGTTGGGTGTTGTCCCGCACTTCTACAATCCCGGCCGTGACGCGGACGTCCCCGGCGTTGCCCCGTCCGTCTCTCTCAACATCGGTGAATACTTGTCCATTGGAGAACACTACCCGGTCAGTGGCTTCTACGGTCACGGTTCCCGCGTCTCCCTCAGCGAGGGTACTCGAATCGAGGAACGCGCCATCTCGCACTTCGACTGTCTCGCCCATGAGAGTGATGTTACCGGCATCTCCCTCACCCGAGGTACTCGAAGAGAGGAACGCCTCCTGACTGACTATCACTGTCTCGCCCATGAGAGTGATGTTACCGGCATTTTCCTGACCCTCGGTACTCGAGGAGAGGAACGCCTCTTGGCTGACTCTCACTGTCTCGCCCGTGAGAGTGATGTCACCGGCATTTCCTGTCCCGCCTGTGCGACTAACGTTACCAGTATTTCCCTCACCCAAGTTAGTCAAGTTACCCGAAAAGAGGAACGCCTCTTGGCTGACTCTCACTATTTCGCCCGTGAGAGTGATGTTACCGGCGTCTCCCTGACCTGAGGTACTTGAACCGAGGAACGCGCCATCTCGCACTTCCACTATTTCGCCCGTGAGACTGACGTTTCCGGCATTTCCTTGACCTGAGGTCTCTGAAAGGAGAAACGCGCCATCTCGCACGTCTACTATTTCGCCCGTGAGAGTGACGTTTCCGGCGCCTCCCTCACCCAAGGTACTCGAAGAGAGGAACGCCCCTTGGCTGACTCTCACTGTCTCGCCCGTGAGAGTGACGTTTCCGGCGTCTCCCTGACCTGAGGTCTCTGAAGAGAGGAACGCCCCTTGGCTGACTCTCACTGTCTCGCCTGTGAGAGTGACGTTTCCGGCGTCTCCCTGACCTGAGGTCTTTGTAATTAACTGAGCGTTGTCGCTCATTTCTACGATGTTAGCTGTCACCCTGACATTGCCACTGTTACCTCGTCCAGTCTCCTCAACGTCGGTGAACACAGCGCTTTCAGAGAAAACAGCACGATCAGTAGCTTCAACTGTGACCGTTCCTGCATCTCCCTGTCCAAAGGTACTTGCATCTAACTGAGCGCCATCGCTCATCTCTACGACGTTGGCGACGACGCGAATATCGCCTGCATTGCCCACCGAATTCTCTGCAACGCGATTGATGATGGAACTGTTGGACAGGGTCAGTTGTCCGGTAGCGTTGAGTTCGATATTTCCTGAGTCTGTGTCGGGAACTCCCAATCCTTCGGCAATGCCAGCCTGTACTAAACTGTTGCTGATGGTAATGTCGGAGCCGTCGATCGCCATCTCACCGCCAATGCTGTCAACGACGGTAATATAGGCATTGTTAGTCAGGGAAATTGGCGATCGCCCCAGGTTGTCAGGAAACTCCCATCCGCTCAGTTGCCAGATCGGCCCTGACTGATGAGAGGACAAGGTAATGGTTCCCGTCTCGCTGACGCCTCCGAGGGCGACTTGTCCTCCAGGAGCTTCTAGTTGAGCGCCATCAAGGGCGATCGCACCCCCAAGCAAGGCCAGGGTTGCCTGTTCGGGAACTGCCAAAACGGCCTCAGTTGCCTCAATAGCCCCCGGACTGTTGCCAAATTGCACGCCCACGGGAACGCCGACGGTCAACAGGGGGGGCGATTCGGGGGCGGTTGCGCTAAATCGACTGCCATCTCGGAACACCAGGCTATTGGCGGTACTGGCAAAAAATGACCCGTTGACATCTAACGTCGCGTTTGGCCCAAAAACAATGCCGTTGGGATTGAGGAAAAATAGGTTCGCGGCACCGTTGACACCGAGTACCCCATCGATGTTGGATAGATTGTCCCCGGTCACTCGTGTGAGAATGTTCTCAATGTTGACTGGGTTATGGAAATAGACGGCTTCGGCGCTATTGACGTTGAACTCTTGAAAACTGTGGAAGAGGTTTGAGCCACGCATGGCCCCACCTTCAATCAGGGTGGTGGCACTGTCAAGATCGGGAGTCACGATGGAGGCGTCACCGCCTAAAGTGCGATCGGGTATGATTTGCGCCAGGAACGGCTCATCTAAAGTCCGGGAGAGGCCCTTAACCGTCGGGGAAATCCTGCCTTCCGATGCGGCGTAAACAGGGGGGGGAACTGACAAGGGTCGTTGTCAAAACAACGAACCCGAGTCGAACCCAGCCCCCAGGTTGAGGCTTGATCATGTTAAATCCTCAATCCGAGCTTGTAATTCTTCGATGCGTTCGGTGTCGTTGAGGCGTTCGTAACCGCTTTGGGCTTCCATGAGCAGTTCGATCGCCGCCTGGGGTTGCTCTAACAGGACTTTGACTTCGGCTAACCCTGAGCGAGCATCGGCCAGTCCTTGAATCTCCTCGTTGGCGGTGGCGATCGCGATCGCCTGTTCATACCGCGCCTCGGCTAACAGGTTCAAACCAACATAACGATAGATATCTCCCAAAACCTGATACACCTCTAGGGTTTGGGTTCCCGAGGCCACAAACGGCTCTAATATCTCGATCGCCTCGGCGAGTAAATCGTCTCGAATATAAATATCGGCAATGGCTAGGGCTTCGGTTTCTTCAGGAAAGCCTTGTTCGCGAATCTGAGCAATATCGGCAGCAACGAGTTCTAAATCCTCGGGATACAACACCTCAAACGTCGCCGTTTCAGACCCCACATCGAGCTGGGATGAGGCGCCGGTATCGGCTTCAACGATGACGCGATAGTCCACTCCTGGGGTCAAGGCGGGAGTTCCAGGATACTGGACCTGAGTCCCGCTGACCTCGGTTTCCCAGTTCACATCAGAACCAATGACTTGCACGGTATAGCGGCTGGCCCCAGCCACAGGATTCCAACGCAGCATCGGTTGAGAGTCTGAAATCACGGTGCGGCGCGGCGTGGTGACATAGGGAAGATTGGCATCAATACCACCGAGGGTGTTATCGCTTTGGCGTCCCACCCTCAAGCTGAAGCCGCCATCAGGAGGACAGCCCCAAACCACACCCCGCTCGATATTGGAATTCATCGTCCAGGTGGTCGTCAAGTCTGAGCAGCGAATGCGGACTTGAGCGCCCCCTGCTGTCCGCACGAGATCGCCAATGTTTAAGCGCATTCCTCCACGAGCGGATTGATATTGGGATTGTCCTGAACGTTTGATTTGGGCTGAACCGTTCACGTCCACCAGTAAAAACTCTGAAGCTCCCGCTGGGGCGGTGTTGAAAGCCCCAAGGCCAGTAAAGTCGAAGCGAATACCAAGTTCCTATACAACATTATTGGTGTTTTGTCAACCTTTTTAAGCAATTTTTCACTAAAAACGAGCAAAAACTTCAAACTCATTCTGTAGCCAGAATGATCATCGACGGAGAGACGCCTTATCTCGGGCCGCCTCGGTTGGGCTGGTTTCGGGTCCGAGACAACCCGAAGCCTGAGCGAAATGCTTGGATTGTCTGAGAACGTTCCATCTAATTCACCCTCTGTTATAACCGATAAATAACAAATGTCACGTTAAGTCTCAGGTTGATTTTTAGAGGATAGTCACGCCATACAGTTATGGATTCCACTATCCCTAAAAAATGAGCAACGACTGTAGAATCAGGGTTAACCCTTAGCCATCTGGAGCGATTTCCTCAGTGGGCGCAGCAGACGAATCAGCGTCCTCAGATTCCGCTGGAGACAGTCGCTGGCGGGCCAGATCCAGCCAAGTATCTTCTTCAGGATTCAGTCCCCGAGCCAAGGCATAACACTGTTGCCATTGCTCTAAAACCGCCGCAGGCTCTTTGTTTTGAGCTTCTAAAGCCTGGGCTAACAAGCAGTGAGGGGCGGCCGCTTGAGGGTTAATCTCCAGTGCTTTCCTGAGTTCGCTCTCAGCTTCAAGGGGTCGATCTTGCCTCAACCGCGCCCAGCCAAGATTCTTTAAAAAGACATATTCGATCGCCTGAAGACTCCCTGACGAACAGTATTTAATCTCGATATTGTCGCGATTTTCGAGTTTTAACTGTCCCTGTCTCAATAACGTCGCCGCTCCCGTATAATCTTCAGACCGAACAATATAAAGACGAGCCAAGTTATTATAGGCTTCGATACAGTCTCCGAGCAACGCCACCCGATATTCAGCTTGGGCTTTATCAAATTCGAGTAAGTCTTCATAAATGTTTCCTAAGCGGAAATGAGCTTCCATATTGTTGGGATCGAGTTCTAAGGCTCGTTGGAACTGAGCTAAGGCGAGGGTGGTTTGAAACTGCCGTTGAGCGGCGATCCCCCGTCGGACGTAAAACCGGGCGATGTTGGGTAAATAGGCTTGGAATCCCAATAATCCCAAAAAAACAGCCAGAGCCAGTGTTAATTTAGCTTCATGCCATAAATATTTGGGCAGATTGAACCCCGTCAGCGATCGCTCGATGATCTGTTGGCCCACTTTACTCAAGGGCGCACCAGCGGCCAAAAGAGCAATCAGGCCCTGTCCGATGGTGGCAAAGGCCCCGATCGCATCAGGGCCACCCGCCAAGAAGCGAGAGGAAATCGCCGCAACTAGGGCAAAATTTGAGGTCAGGATGGGAACCGTTAAGAGTTCCCAGAGCCAATTAAAGGTATCCCAGGGGTGAATCTCCTCGGGGGGCTGAATATACCACCACCAGGCTGACTCGGGGGGATCAATTAGGTCACAAAATTTGTCTAAGGGCAGGGTTTTGGCAATGAGTCCCCCCTGTTCGCTGAGGCGTTCATCGAGGGAAATCAGCCGCAGAGCCGCCTGTGTGGAGGGGGGATGCTCTCGGCTGACTTGGGTTTGAATTTTGTCCCGTAGTAGTAAAAGCTGCAAGCAGGTATCAGCAGCCGGCGATCGCTCCTGCTCCTCACTCTCTTCAAGCTCTTGTAAGGCGCGCTCATACTCCGTTAAGGCTTGCTCTAAGGCCCCACTAACGTCATCCTTAAACTCCAACCGACTCATCTCCGACTAAAGTGAAAAAGGTTATCCCATCCAATTTAACCACTTAACATCGGAGTGGCTAGAGAGCAACGCAGCCGGAGTGTCCATCATACTGAGTGGCTAGAGTGGGACACCATTACTAGGAGACCATCTGAGTGAAGGCCGCTTCCATCTCGCGGGCGAATTGCTCAGTATCCCAGAGGGGGGAGTAGGCGCGAGACTGACGTAAGCGCCAAGCGATATCCTCTCGTAGAGGGCGATCGCAGCCCAAACGCACCCCCCAATCGACGTATTCCGCCGCATTGGTGGCAATTCCCTCAGCAATTCCTGCCTGTTGCAGAAACTCAGCACTATGACGACTGGCGAACTGTTCCCCCAACTGCGTCACCACAGGAATCCCCATCCAGAGGGTTTCGAGGGTGGTTGTGGCGCCATTATAGGGGAACGTATCCAACACCACATCGGCCAAACTGAGGTTGGCCCGGTGACTGGCTTCGGTGGGATCATCGGGGAGAAAGCGCAGTTGCTGGGGGTTCACGCCTTCAGCTTCGGCGAGTTCGCTGAAAAAGGCTTCTAGGGAATGGCGATCGCTGTAGAGGCCCTTAATCAGAAAATAGCTATTGGGAACCTGTTTGAGAATGCGCAGTTGCGATCGCCCATTCTCAGGATGTCGTTTAGCCCCGGTTTGGGAACTCAGATACACCACCGCATCGGCGGGAATCTCCAAATCCTCTCGTCGTCGTGTAGGAACCCCCACCTCAAAGCCATCCACAGCGATGAAACTGCCCGGTAGGCGCTGGATTTGGCTGCCATAGTAGGTTTGGGCCGATTCCGGCAGGAGGCGATCGCTGACCAAAAAATAGTCAATCGCCGGCAACCCCGAGGCATCAAACCCCAACCATGTCGCCTGAACCGGGGCCGGTTTCAGGGCTAACACCGCCGTCGCCTTCGAGGAGGTGAGACTATCGAGATCAATCAGCAGATCTAACGCATCCTGGCGAATCAACTGGGCAATTTGGGGAATCTGGAGTTGAGAACAATCGCGAAAATGGCTCACCGACTCAGCAATCTCTTGTTGAATCCCATCTCCCGTCTGTCGCAGGGAATAGGCAAACACCTCTAACTGGGGATGATGCGACTTGAGAAGCCAACGCAGCAAATAACCGACGGAGTTGCGGCGCAAGGAGGCGGAGAGATAGCCAACTCGTCGCAATTGGCCCGATTTTGGCGGCGGTTCACTGAATCCGAACTGTTCGCGAACCTTCCCTTGCAGAAATCCCGACACCTGACACCGCAAGCGATGGAGTTTTTGGGGATTATCCTCGAGATAGGGAAGAAAGGAGGTGACGGCGAAGCCTTGGATAATATCGGGGAGTTGCAAAGGGGGCTGTGTTGCCACTAATTCCTCGATTAACTTTTCTAGGGTATGATGAACCCTTAACGCCCGTTGAAAGCCGTCCCCAGTGGTGAGTAGACAACGCAGTAGCAGATAATGCGCCGCGATTTTTTTGGGGAGATCCGGGGCGCGATCGCAAAATATCTCAGCGTAATGGCTGCCCCGTTCATACTCGCCCTGTTGCTGATAAAGATTAATCAACGCCACTAATACCGGGATATTGTCCGGTTGTAACTGATGCCAAAGTCGGGCGATCTCAATTAAACTCCCATTAGGACGTTGTGTTCCTTGCAAATCCGCTGCCGCCAATTGAAAAAACTGGCGCAGTAGTGGCGATCGAGGTGGCGCTGTCTCTACGGTGGTTTGAATTAACTCACTCACCCCCTCCTGGGCAAAATCCAAGGGCCAGAGGACGGTTAACAGTTGTGACCTCTCCTTATCACTGATTTTGTTATTTGACAAGTATTCAATACAATTCTTAAACAAATTGTCATCAACCTGGCCGGCTTCGATCAACTCAATCACCGACAGCACTGGAAATCCTCGTTCCTCACTCACCCGCTTGAACTCCTTTAATGATAATGATTGACGATAGATTGATACATTTGTTCGACCTCTCGGGTGAACTGACGCGCATTCCAGAGGGGGGCCGTGCGACGATTGCGCAGGAGTTGCTGTGAAACCTGGCGACGTAAGGAAACATCTCGCCCCAAACGCACCCCCCAATCCACATACTCCTCATCGCTGACAGCAATCCCCGCCTCAACGCCGGCATTTTTGAGTAACGTATAGCCTTGACGACTGGCGAACTGTTGCCCCACCTGAGACACCACGGGAATCCCGGCCCAGAGGGCTTCTAAGGTGGTGGTGGTTCCATTGTAGGGGTAGGTATCGAGAACCACATCGGCCAGGGTGAGATTGGCCCGGTGAATCTCCTCGGAGGGAGTCACGGGTAGGAAGCGGAGGCGATCGCGAAGCGTGCGGGAACCGCAATCGCCGTCCACCCCCTCCGCCTCAGCCAACTCCTGAACCTGCTGTTGTAGGGAGGTAGCATCACTATACACCCCTTTAATTAAGAGATAGCTATTGGGAACCTGGGCCAAAATTTGCAGTTGGCGGCGGCTATCGTGGGGATTGCGTTTATAGCCGCTTTGGGAACAGAAATAGACGACTGCATCGGTGGGAATATCGAGGCGATCGCGTCTTAAACTGGGAATCCCCATCTCAAAGCCATCGACGGCGATATAGCTGTGGGGTAGCCGCCAGAGTTTTTCGGGGTAATGCTGCTCAGCCTCATCTCCTAACACATAGGAGTCCACCAAAAAATAGTCTACCGCTGGTAGGCCCGCTGCATCACAGCCGAGCCAGGAAACTTGGATGGGAGCGGGTTTCAGGGCTAGAGTTGAGCAGCCGGCATTGGAGGTGATACTGTCGAGATCGACGAGAATATCAATCTTATCCCGGTGGATGGCTTCAGCGGCCTCTAAGCCGGAATAGGGGAGAGGGTGAAATTGAAGCGTTGCATCATTGGCAAACTGCTGTTGTAGGCGATCGCCCGTTTGAGAGAGAGAATAGAGGTGAATCTCAAACCGTTGGCGATCGTGGTACTGCAAGAGCCAGCGAACCAGCCACCCCACCGAATGTTGGCGGAAACATTCCGAGAGATAGCCAATTTTGAGGGTATCGCCAGAACTGATCGGGGACTGGCGTTGATAGCGATGAGTGACTTGGGCCAGATGCTGTTGGATAGCCGTCTGACAGCGAGTGCCAATCTGGCGGCGGAGTTGGCGATATCCTGGCAAATCATCCTCGATATAGGCCATCATCCCCCCAGCGGTAATCAGTTGCGAGGCTAATTCTAGGGATAACTCAGTCTCAGAAGAAATAAGCTGTTCGAGGTGCTGACGATGTTGCTCAAAGGCCTGTTGGGCCTGATGCCAACGTCCTCCTGAGCGTAATAGTCCCCGTAATAGCAGGTGCGATCGCAGAATCTCTTGACTCGGGGTTTCCACGTAGGCTTCGGCCTGGCGGAGATAGTCGAGACTGGCCAGATTTTGCCAGCGATTTTGCAGAAATCGAGCCATTCCTAGGAGTAATGAGAAATTCTCAGGGAGGCGAGAGAGGGCTGTTTTCAGAAACGTCTCGCTTGCAGGGGGACAGCTGTTTTGCGACAGTAGAGTCTGACAGGTTTGCTGCAATAGATTGTGAGGCGGTGAGGCTTCTGAGTTCAGGAGGAGGGTGGCCTCTTCTAGGAGAGCGTCATCGTCCCAGAGATTCAGTTGTCCAGACAGTTGAATCAGGTGTAGAAGATTGCTGAGATTGTCGGGGCTAAACTGCCGTAGCTGTTGCCGCAGTTGCCAAGCTAAGCTGGGGTCGCCAAGTGCTAAACTCTCTTGAGCTAAGACTTGAGTGAGATGATGAGTCCAGGCCGTCTCATCCTCCCCTTCCATCAAGGGGGCCATCCAGACGAGTTGGGCCGTCATCTCATCCCCACTGAGGAAATGGGCAATCCCAAGATAGGCGAAATTTTGTTGATCTTCCAGGATGGCGATCGCCCCTTCATAGTCTCCCTCTCGTAAGGCGGCGAGGGTACTGGGATCGGGTTGAGGAAAGGTCGTCTCGTCTGTCATCGCCGGCAGAAACTCCATCACAGGTGGCACAGTCTAGTGTGGCAGATTCCTGGTAGGAATTTCTAGGGGGCCATCGATATCTGGGGTGATTTTTAGGGTCATCGCAAAACGCGATCGCCTCGAAACAAGAGGCGATCGCGTTTTCGTTAAGTGATGGAACTCAGGCAATAGCCCAAGACTCTATTTCATCCGTTCACCAGTCGTACATTCAGTGCCTTGGTCGCCGCCTTGATCCACAGCCGGGGTTTCGTTAGGAGCTTCTCCCTGACATGCACCAGCAGCGGTTTGACCAGTCTCAGTCACGAACACGCCACCGACATAGGCTAACAAGACGTTGGCTTGATCTTCAATGGGAGTTGCGTTAACCCGAGTTTCGTCATCACCATCTTCGATAGTGTACTCATAGTTGTCGGTTTGAGTGGGCAGACCGATTTTGAGTTCTTCAAAGTCCGTTGCAAACGCACCATTTTCGAGACGGTGGGCTTGTTGCTGACGCATCACAGCACCAACGGCGTTTTTCGCTTCGGACTGTCTGGCTTTCGCCGCTTGGTTCAGGAATGAAGGCAGAGCGATGGCTGCCAAAATACCGATAATGATAATAACAACAAGAAGTTCAATTAGAGTGAAACCTTCGTCTTTCCCTTTGCGGTTGCTCAGGTGTTGGATGAACTTGGTTTGAAATTCAGTTTTCATGGTTGCTTCTCCTTCAGGCTTGGGGTGAATGCTTTTTCCCGCTTCTGGATATAACTTACCCAGGTTGAACAGATTTGCGATCACCCCCCGCCAAAATTTTTTTTCTCAGGATCTCGTCTGAGGGTCTCGTCTGAGGGTCTAAGGTTCCACGTCTTATCCGGTCTAGGATTGCTGTCTTATTGGCTCAGGAAAACAAAAGATAGGGATTCGAGACTTTGCAGTAAATCCCGCACGGCGCGAAACGCCTCCTGGGGGGAGGTGGCTTGGCCCGTCACCGGGTTGAGGGGACGAGTTTCCTGAAAGAAGTCCGTCAGAGTAGAGATAGGCTGGGGTTGCTCGAACAAGGGCAGTAAACAGGTTGCGGTGACGCTTTCGACTAAGACTTGAGCCACACCAGGGATGGAGAGGTGCTGGCTGATGGCGAAGCCACGATGTTCTTGAATACAGGCTTCGAGTTCGTGGCGTACCGCCTGGGTGTGCAGCAAGGGATGTAGATGAACCTCAGCCGTGCGCCACTGCTGTTCAGTCCAGTCCTGGGGGGCTGTCCAGTCCTGGCCGTCGTTGGGATGTCCCACCCAGAAATCCAGAAGACGGTGAACGGGATGGAGGAGTTCGTAGAGATGGAGTCGTTCTTCGATGGAGGTTTCGGGTAGGCTCATCCCCAGGAACGCTGGTAACTTGTCCTCATCGACAAAGAGGTTAAAGGGATTCCACTGTCGCCAGTTGACCATACTGATAAACTCCAGTCCGGTCTTCTCTAGGAGGGCAAACAGATCCGGGATGGTATAGCCACGATCTTCTCGTAACAGGTAGTTGGCTAATAGAGCCTCCTCATTCCCTTTAATTTTGGCAGACCAAACCCGCTTTTTGAGATCGACGAAGTCCCGCAGGGCTTCCATGGTTTCTTGAGAGAGTTCGATCGCCATCTCATCGGTGACATCATCCTCCATCAAGCCCATCATCTTAAACAGCTTCTGAGCGCGGAAGTAGTTGACCCGTTGTAAGGCACTGTGGAGGTTGCCGCGAATTATTCCTTGGGGTTTGAGAACCGATTTGAGGGCGGCGAGTCCCACTTCGGGGTCTGGGAGTAAGTAGAGAACTTCATCACAGTTGATGTAATCAAACTCCATCCCCAGACTGGCAAGGTCTTCAATGGCCATCGCCTCGAACTGGACATTTTCAATACCGTGATAGTCCAAGCGAGTTCGGGCTAACTTCACGGATTCTTCGGAGAAGTCAATGCCGACAATTTTCGCGCCGGGATTGGCATAGGCGAGGGCTAGGGCTTTATAGCCACTGCCGCAGCCGGCATCTAAAATTAGGGTATCTTTTGGGTCAATGATGTGTTGATTGCGATGATAATAGGCACTGGCAAAATGATGTTTATAGAGATAACTGGGGTTATCTTTTGGGGTTTGGTCGAGGGGTTGTCGAGGATATGGAGAGCGTTCAAATTGACGTTTTACAGATTCTAAATGTTCTTTGAATTGTTCATCCATGACAAGTTTGATGCCTGTTAAATTAGGGGTTTGATGACTGCATTTTTTTAATTTAACTCCTCGTTTTCCCCATCCTCAAACAGTTCTCGGGCTTTATAGAAGGTTTCTAAACTATGGCGATCGCCCACAAAACGCCAATGCCAGGGTTCATAGGCGATGTTCTGAGGATTATCTGGTGGAAACGATAACTCAAAACTATAGTAAGCGGCATTCTCTTGCAACCACTTAAACGCGGCGGTATTCTCAAAATTTTCTGAGAGGTGAGTGGCCGGAACATCGGCATCGCCAATATCGATCGCATAGCCGGTATGATGTTCACTATGTCCCGGAGGGGCGCTCACTTCAGCCCGTTGTGTCGGGGCTTGTCCCCGTTGAGCTTTCACCTCAAAAAAGAGATATTCTTGGTCTTCGATGGAACGGAAGCCCGAGAGGGGCATCAACCAAACCCCATCAGCCCGGGCCGCCCCTTCCATTTCTAAATAGGCATCAGCGGCAGCGGCCCGCAGTTTAATGGTATTGTCCGAAACAATACTTTTGAGATCCTCGGGGGCGGCTTCTTCATAAGGGAGATGTCCCAAGAGATCGGGGTTCTCTGGGCTCGAACTCTCGTCAGTTGTCTCAGACGGGGGGGTGTCGGGGGCGGAGGGGGCTGTCTGGGCCACTTGGACTGGAGATTGCCACAAATACCATCCTAGTCCCCCTAGGGCGACGCTGGCCATGGTGGCGACTAAGAGGAGAAGGGGACTCCCCGCCGCTGTTGGGGTTGGGTTAGGAGTCGAGGTGGGGCGTTCGAGGGGGCGATCGCGTAATGCTTCGGGAATGTCGTCAACCATGCTGGAGGGAAGGGACTCAGACGAGGGACTCGGCCGCGTTGCGTGTTTCAAAACAACTCTCCTACAATCGAGAGATTCGGAACCATTGAGGATCACCTTAGGGGCGATTCCTCTCACCACAGTAAAACAAAGAGACCCCAATTGACAGCTTTCATCGCTCTGACTCTCTCGGGAACCCTATTGGCAACCACTCCCTTGTCAACAGATCCCCCCTATAAGTTTAAGGTGATCCGCCAGGAAGCGGGAGTCCGGCTTTATGGCAATGGCATCGATTGGGTGCAGGAGTTGGACTTGAGTGCTGGGGTATCCCTGCAACTGTTCGACCCCCGTCATGTGCAAGATTGGGGAGAGGGGGCTGATGATTCGGGCAACTCCCCCCAATATGATACTGGGGTCAGTGTTGCCATTGAGCCGCAGCCCATACAAGTCCATTGGCAGGATTTAGAGGAACGTTGGGGCGATCGCGCTTTTTCGGTGACTAATGGTCAGTTTTTCGGCTCTGAGCCTGTGCAATTGGCCTTTCCCCTTAAAGCTGAGGGGATTATCTACAGTGGTGGCTATGCAGGCCTAGGAGAATATCCCGGAGAAAAGCAAATGCTGATTATCCAGGGCCAGCAAGCCCAGATTTTGCCGTTTCCCGAAGTCGGTTATCCTGAGAATCCTCTGTTTTCGCCAATTCCCAATCTCTTGGTGGGCCTAGACGAATGGGCCGATAAGGGCATTAAACGGGCCGTGGGGCGGACGTTTGTGGGAGTCGGCGATCGCAACCAAGATGGCATTTCAGAAACCCTCTGGATTTTCAACTCCCCTGAAGCCACCCAACTGCGAGCCTCTCGGGTGCTGCGGGCTTTGGGTGCTGATGGGGTGATGATGTTAGATGGCGGTGGCTCGACGCAACTGTGGGTACAGGGAGTTGAACGACTCTCGTCGAGTGATAGCAGTCCCCGAGCCATTCCCCACAGTTTAGGGGTTATTTTGCCGAGGCGGTTAACTCCCGATGGGCCGGAGGAAACACCCGGGCCGCATCATCGGGAATCTCAACCGTAACCCGTGCGCCAACGGGTAAGCCGAGGATCTCGTGACTGCGAGCGTGAACACAGTGGCCTGAGGGCATTTGCAGACAATAGCGATGTTCGCGGCCCAAGAATTGGCGATCGCGGATTTGAACCTCTCCGGACTCATCGGGCTGCACTTTGAGATCCTCTTCGCGAATCATCACATCGCCAACATCCTCCGAGAGATCTCCGGTGGCTGCGACAGAAAAGCGTCCGAGTTCAGTTTCCCACTGACTCCCGCAACGACGGGCCTGCAAGAAATTCGCCTGAGTGACAAACTCAGCCACAAAGCGCGAGGCCGGTTGGCGATAAATGGCTTCTGGGGTATCGAGTTGTTCTAAGCGTCCTTGACGCATCACTCCCACCACATCGGAGATGGACATGGCCTCTTCGCAGTCATGGGTGACAAACACCGCTGTCATATCTGTTTTCTTGAGAATGGCGCGGATTTCATGGCGTAAATAAAGACGCACTCGCACATCGAGGTTACTCAGGGGTTCATCGAGAAGCATCAACACGGGCCGAGGGGCGATCGCCCGGGCTAGGGCCACCCGTTGTCGTTGGCCTCCCGAAAGCTGGTGGGGGTAACGATTCCCCAGTCCATCGAGTTCAACTAAACTCAGGGCCTCAGCCACTCGCTGTTTGATGTCACTGGCTTTGAGTTGCCGTTTCTTGAGGCCAAAGGCAATGTTATCGGCAACTTTGAGATGGGGAAATAGGGCATATTCCTGAAACACCATGCCCAGATTACGTTTTTCCGGGGGAACCCAGCGCCCCTGGCCGGCGATCGCCCGTTGCTCTAAGATAATTTGACCGTTATTGGGCCGTTCAAAGCCGGCAATCAAGCGCAATAAGGTCGTTTTACCACAGCCTGAGGGTCCCAAGAGAGAGAGAATTTGCCCTTTTTTCAAAGACAAATTCACGGTATCCACTGCGGGAACAGCCGTTTGGGGATAATGTTTGGTTAAGCGATCAAGCTGGAGAATGGTGTCTGTCATAGAGGGGCGATCGTGCGGGGCATGACTGGAGGTTGAGGCGAGCAACACTAAAAATAATTGTAATTAGTCATCGAGTCGGGAGCGAGCGGTTTAAGGGCGACAGCCACGGGATTTCTCTCCAAATGACTAACCTAGCCGCCTCAAACCCCCTAACTCAGCGTTAGATTGACCCCGACGGTTAACTAAGAGTTAGCTTTGCTTATTGAGACTTTATAGTGTTTAACGGCTAATCCTGTCAAGCCTAGGGCAGCTTAGCCTTCGCAGCAAAAAAGGGTAGCACAATTGTACTACCCTCTGATGATTTAGTTAGAGTTAATGGCTAACCCCATAATTCCGTGAAACTCAATGAGACTAGCTCAGTGAAACTAGCTCAATGAAACTAGCTCAGTGAAACTAGCTCAGTGAAACTAGGCCGAAACCGCAGACTTGGTTTTGGCAGCCAATTCGCCACTGGCATATTTTGCCGCAAATTCATCGAGAGGAATTTGTTTGATTTTGGTAGCATTGCCAGCCGTACCGAAGGCGTCATAGCGTTTAGCACAGACTTGCTTCATGTACTTGATCGAAGGCTTCATGAAGTGGCGGGGATCAAAGTTAGCGGGATCTTTCGCAGCCGCTTCACGAATCGCCGCCGTAATCGCCAAACGGTTGTCGGTGTCGATGTTCACTTTGCGCACACCGCTCTTGATACCTTTTTGAATTTCTTCGAGAGGCACACCGTAGGTTTCGGGGATAGCACCGCCGTACTGGTTAATCATATCCAACCATTCCTGAGGCACAGAAGAGGAACCGTGCATCACCAAGTGGGTGTTGGGGAGACGGCTGTGGATTTCTTCAATGCGGCTGATGGCCAGGATTTCACCGGTGGGTTTGCGGGTGAATTTGTAGGCACCGTGGCTAGTACCGATGGCAACGGCGAGGGCATCAACTTGAGTGCGCTCAACGAACTCAACCGCTTCGTCGGGATCGGTGAGGAGTTGCTCACGAGTGAGAGTTCCTTCTGCACCGTGGCCATCTTCTTTATCACCTTTACCGGTTTCGAGGGAACCGAGGCAACCGAGTTCACCTTCAACGCTGACGCCGACGGAGTGAGCCACGTCAACCACGGTTTTGGTGACGTTGACGTTGTACTCAAAGCTGGCGGGGGTTTTGGCATCCTCTTCCAAGGAACCATCCATCATAACGCTGGTGAAGCCGTTACGGATAGCCGAGTAGCAGGTGGCGGGGCCGTTTCCGTGATCTTGGTGCATCACGATGGGGATGTGGGGATAGGTTTCCACCGCAGCCATCACCAGGTGACGGAGGAAGTTTTCGCCGGCATACTTACGGGCACCGCGAGAAGCCTGAAGAATCACGGGGCTGTTGGTTTCGTTGGCAGCCTCCATGATTGCCAGGATCTGCTCCATATTATTGACGTTGTATGCGGGGATACCGTAACCGTTTTCCGCTGCGTGGTCGAGCAGCAGACGCATGGGGACTAATGCCATAAAAGTTCTCCTTTTTCCTGTTAAATTTTGCTTTTTGTAGCTAGTCTCTCGTGAACTAGCCCATCGAATACACCAATCTTAAGATATATTTCACACTTTGGCGATCTATTTTGACGGCTAAATTTTGCCCAGGCTTGTGATTGGGGATTATGGGTTGAAGGATTAACTGGGGCAATCCCCCACCAAGGGGGCGATCGCGCCTGATAACATTCAGTAATCTTGCGGATAAAAAATTTTGATAAAACTCAGGAAACGCCGACAAATTCGACGTTTCCTGAGGATTAGCTGGGCCTGAGGGGGTTAGGGTTCTGCCCGCTTAGACTCGTAAACTGGGGCGGTTCACCCCTTGGAGGGCTTCGACGAGGCCACGTACGGCGGCGATCGCTTCAATCTCACTCTCTAGGCGGTTGACAGCCGAACCCACACCGACACCGGCGGCCCCAGCGGCAATGGCCAAGGGGGCGGTCACGCTGGAAATCCCCGATGCACAGAGAACTGGCACCGAGACGGCCCGAGAAATTTCGGCGGCGGCGGCTAAGGTGGGGGCTGCTTTTTCAATTAAGCCTAGGGTTCCGCCATGATGGGGTTGGCTACTGGTTCCCCCTTCGGTTTGAATCAGATCCGCCCCCGCCTCAACTAAGGCTTCCGCGAGACGCACCTGTTCATCTAAGGGCAAGATATGAGGAACGGTCACGGAAAGGGTGATTTGGGGCAGTAGGGCGCGAGTGGCCCGGGTCAGTTCCAAGACTTCGGGGGCCTCAAACCGACGACCTTGGGCGTAGAAGGCATCAAAGTTACCAATTTCAATCAAATCCGCCCCAGCCGCAACGGGTTCGAGGAATTGGTTGGGGTCAACGGCTGATACACAAATTGGTAAATTTGTCAAGGATTTGGCCAGACGAACCAACTCCGCATCAGCGGCGATATCGAGGAAGCTGGCCCCGCCGAGATGAGCGGCTTTGACGGTACGGGCTACGGAGTCGCGGTTAAAGTTAGTCAATCCCGTGATAATTTTCAGGGCTTGGCCGCGACGAAGGCTATCTTGAACAGATGCAAGCAGGGTCATGGAACATTCCTAATTCAAACAGTGTTGACCATTTTGCCATCAAACCCACCCCTCTAGGATATGGGCCAAGCTGCTGGCGGCTACTTCCCAGTTGAGGCGGGTTTCAAACTCTTGGCGGGCGGATTGGGCCAGGTGTTGATAGCGTTTTTGGTCGAAAATGGCTTCAATGTAGTCACAATAGTCAGAAATGGATGCTGTGGCGGCAAATCGTTGCCCATTCACTCCCTGACGGATAATAGTGGCGATTCCCCCTACATCCCGGGCGAGAACGGGAACCCCGAAGGCGTTGGCTTCGCAGAGAACATGGCCGTAGCATTCGGCTTGGGCGGGAAGTAGGAGAAAGTGAGATTGGGCTAGGAGTTGGTCGAGACTGGCGGCGTCTTGGGGCTGTTGGCGGTTGAGAAAACCGGCACAATGAACGAAAGAGGGTGGGGAATTTGGAGGTTGACAGCCGACGAGGGTGAGTTCGCTGGGATACCCCCGTTGGTTGAGATGTTGGGCGACTCCTAGGGCGATGTCTCCTCCTTTACGCTGCCAATCTACGCCGATAAAGAGCAGTTTACAGGGTGGGTTGGGCCGCGATCGCAGCCAATGGTCAACTTGACTCGAATTGGGAACGGTTGAGAGATTAGCCCCAAAGGGAATGATTTTAATTTTTTCGGGTGGAAGCTGATAGGTCTGTTGGGCAATATCGGCGGCCCATTGAGAGGCAAAAAATAGACCCCGACAGCGGTTAAAGGCTCGTTTATCTAGGTCATATAATTGACGGCGACTGCTTGAACAAAGATGTTGGTAGCCAGGATAGAAGTCAATCAGGCCGGCGTAGGGGGTATCGGTCCAAAGGGCGATGGGTTTGGAGGTGTTTAGATAGGCGATGAGGTTACTATCTGAGGTTAGGATAAGGTCGGGGTTGAGGCGATCGCATTGGTGTTGAAGTTGTCGCCCATAGTCTCGGTTAAATTGAGGTTCTGTCCAAGGAAGATAGGTGTTTTGCCAAAGGTTATGATAGCGACGTTTGAGTTTGGGCAATAGGGCGGTCTGTTCCCGGTGTTTGTCGAGGTTATGGACAGAGATAACGTTGTGATGGCGGCTGAGGGCATCGAAGATGGATTTACATTTTTGTCCATGTCCAAGTTTGTTGCGGGGCAGGGTTTTAGGGTTGAGTTGATTGAGGTTAAATTCGGTTATATAGGCAATTTTCATGGTTTATTTTAGGTGAATAAAGTATATGGTATTAAAAAGGGTGCATCTCAATGCATGCGATCACTTCAGATAACCCACCCCTGCCCCTCCCAGGAGGGGATTTTTCAAATATTTCCCCTCCTGGGAGGGGTGCGCGATAGCGCGGGGTGGGTTCAAACTTGCCTAACTGAGATGCACCCATTAAAAAAATGTTTTTTGTAAGTTTTTAGGATTGGAGGCAATTAAAACAGTTTATATTAAATTGGAATTTGTAGGGGCAATCCCTTGTGGTTGCCCTGCCCAATTTCGATATCCTAAAACCCAATTTTGCACCATTTTTTGTGCCATTTTTATAGATTTTCAAGAAGTTTAATCAACGAGTGACAGGCGGCTTGCCAATTGAGAGAGGCTTGATAGTTTTGATAAGCAGCTTCAGCGATAGCTTGATAGTGTCCTGGGTTTTTAAACGTCTCTAAAATGAGCTTTCCATAGCGTTCAATAGGGCTGTTTTTGGGTAAACACCAGCCTGTTTTTGGGTGTTTAATAATGCTGGCAATTCCTCCAGTTTGATGCGTGAGACAAGGAAGGGCAAATCCTTGGGCTTCGCAAAAGACATGACCGTAACTTTCAGCTTGAACGGGAAGAATAAAGAAATGAGAATTTAGGAACAAGTCTTTAAGTTGCTGATATTGCTCAGGATTGCTTTTATCGAGATAGCCAAGATAGCGAATTTGGGGAGATTGTTCCAAAATAGAATCGGGGACAATTCCCGCAACTGCTAACTGAGTGGGTACACCATTTTGATTGAGCCATTCTGTAACGGCTAGGGCGATATCTCCCCCTTTGCGAGTCCAATCTACACCAACCCATAATAACTGACAGATGTCTCGGGAACGTTGTGCGATCGCCGCCTCAATTTCCGCCTCATTGGGCATTTCTGGCAAATTCGCACCCCAGGGGATTACCTCAACTTTAGATGAGGATATATTATAAGTTGAAATGGCTTGATTTGCCGCCCAATTCGAGGCATAAATAACCTTAGAACAGCGGTCAATTGCCTGTTTCTCAAACTTGTAGATATTTTGGCGAGTCTCGCGGCACAGGTTGCTCATATAGGGATAATAGTCCATTAACGCTGAGAGGGGGGCATCTGTCCAAAGAACCAGTGGCGTTTTGGCTTTGAGGGTGGCGATGGGTAAACAGTTCTCGGCTGCTAAAATCACGTCGTAGTCAATGTCCGTTAATTGGCGTTGAACTTGACGGTTATAATTTCGGACAATTGCCGGTTCTGCCCAACGATAATAGTCTCGCTGTTTGATTTTATTATAAAATTCCCATTTCAGTTTGGTGACGAGCGATCGCGGTTTCGTCAAGTTCCCCACATACTCGATATTGAAACCCAACTGTTCCAGGGTTTGGGCGATCGAGAAGCCAGCCTGACATAAGCCTAACTGAGTGGGGGGCCAAGTGCGGCGATCGCGGACATCATACAGGGTTGTATAAGCGAGTTTCATCTAATCAAGACCAAATTGCGTTTTTACACATAAAACGGACTTAAAAAACGACCGATTCGCTCTTGTAAATCACAGGCGTTTACAATATCATCATCCAAGCAGCCACGATGCTTCAAATAAAACTTAGCTAACTTGAGTCCATCGGAGAGGAAATACAAAGGCATCAACCACTGAACTCTAGCCCCATTCCGGGCAATTCGCAAAGCATGATTGGATAACCCCGCTGTGCGAGAGATTTTGAGTAAATAATCTCGCTGGAAACGAGATTCCGGTAGATGATGCCAAATCTCCATTTTGGGATTATGCCAAATTTGCCAATCACTATTTTGCATATAAAAGAGGGTTTCTAAATCCTCACAAGCCCCAACAAAGGTTTTCCCCGCCTCATCTCGCCCTTGTAGGCGGAGTGTTGGAGGAACCGACTCTCGCCAAGCCCGTTTACGAATCACCGAACCGGGGGCGGCGGGAACCAGGCGGGGTTTGGCGGTTCGGGCATAACAAAAGGGGCGATCGCCACGATGATAGACCGCTAAACGCAGTTTAACGGCATCAAAATAGTCAGGAGGGGGGGCATCGAGTTTAGGGTGAATGATGCCGCCATATGCGCCAATTTCTGGGCGCTGAACGCCAAATTGAAACGCCTCGCGAACCCAGTTTACAGCGGGCAAATTATCATCATCGAGAAACCCCACCCACTCCTGACTGGCGGCGTCTTCGATGGCCCGACGGCGGGCGTGGCTGGTTCCCTGGCGGGGTTCAAATACCCATCGTAAACGGCTAGTTTCGGGGGCGAGATGCTTCCAGTTGTAGTTTTGAACTATCTCAGCGGTGCGATCGCCACTATTATTATCGACTACTAACACTTCCCACGTGATAGACTCGGTTCCTTGCTGTCGGGCTAAGGCGTCTAAGACTTGGGGAATTCGGTGTTCTCCGTTATAGGTACAAATGGCGACGGTGAAATCCATGGGGAACAGGGAACAGGGAATATCGGAACACCGGAACAGGGAATCGAACAAACGTAGAAGCAATCCGTAAGTGGCGTGTCATTCTCTCCCAGATTAGTCCCCGATTGCCGCCATAAACTCCCCGATGGTTGTGGCAACGGTTGCCTGTTGTAACAGGTGTCGGAGGCGGGAGACATCACGAATTTGCCCGAGGCGATCGCTCGCCTCATCAGGAACCTGATTAAAGCGCACCGTCAATACATCGAGAATGGCTGAACGAGCCATGTCTAAACTGCCTTCTTCAAGTCCTTCTTGGCGACCTTCTTGGCGACCTTCTTGGCGACCGGTTTCTAAGGCTTGACGTTCAATGTTGCTGAGAATTGGCATATTTCGTTCCTCCTGATACTGACGAAGTTTGGTATCGAAACGCTCTTGTAGGACCCGAGGTAGGGTCATCATCCAGTCCAGCAGTCGGAAAAAGCGGATGACCTCCTCTTCAGTATAATCTCGTTCATAGAGCAGTTGAACCAGATTCCATTTCCAGGCTTCGCGTTCCTCGGCTTGGCCTCGGGTGGCGTGGGTTTTTAGGTGGGCCATCACCAGCAAGGCAAAGGGATTCGAGGACTGTTCCAGGGTTTCCCACTGCTGTTGATAGTCGAGAAGTTTCACCGTGGGAAAGGTGAACTCAACACGACATCCGGCTAGTTCGTAACGATAGCCATTCGGTCGCCATTGGGGTCGCTCATCGCCGAGGATGGCGAGACTGATGACTTTGGGGTGGATGTCAAAGGAGCGATAGTGATAGACATACATCCGTTTGTCAAAGTTGGGATCTCCTTGACTTTGGACTTCGGTGTGAATCAGTAGATAGGCGTCTTCTCCGCTTTTTTGCCAGACTTGAAAGAGTTTGTCACATTCGCGCTCTCCTTCGCTGGCACTGGGACTAATTTGTTGCAGTTCTTTGTCTAAGGATTGGTAGGATTTCGTCCAATCGATTAGCTCATGGACTTGGGGAAAGAAAAATTCTAGAAATGGCTCGAGGTAGTCTTCGATCGCCTCTTTCCAGGGTTGGTCATAATTGGCTGAGGGAGTATCCAATTGCTTGACTCCTGTTCAATATGAGGGTTTTTACTGCTTAAATTATATTATAAATACGGGTGTCTCCTCGGTAAGCGGTGACGAGGTTTTTCCACTCTTGGCACATTCTGATAAACTGATCTGACTTCAAGGATGCACGTTGGCTTCGTTTTTTGCTAGGATCAGTCATGGGTAAATTAGAGAAATTGGTGGCTCGTTTTTTAGCGTTGCCGCCAGAAGTTCGTTTCTCCGATGTCACAACTTTACTGGAGCAGTTTGGTTATATTGAAGTTCGTTCTCGGGGCAGTCATCACACCTTTGAAAATGCCGATGGAGATATCATTGTTGTCCCGAATAAAAAAGGTGCAAAAGTCAAACGAACCTATGTAAAAGCGATTGTTAAACAATTAAATTTAGAGGAATGGCAAAATGACACAAAGTAATATTATTCATTCTAAACCTCTGGACTATTATTTATCCCTCAGGTATCCTATGTCAATTTATCCTGAAGACGAAGGAGGCTATACCGTCATGATTCCGGATTTGCCAGGATGTATGAGCCAAGGGGAAACCCTGGAAGAGGCTTTGGCCAATCTCGATGAAGCACGGCAGTTGTGGCTGGAAACTGCCTATTTCAGTCAAAAGCGAGCAATTCCTTTGCCGTCTAAACTCCAATAAAACATCGCCTCACCCATCCCCCTATTCTTCCTCATCGCTGTTGTAGCTAGAACTCTCCTCAGTAGAGCGGATTCGTGCTGTTGGGGCGATCGTAGTCATCACAGGGGGCGATCGCCCTCTCCCAGATTAGTCCCCGATTCCCGCGATAAACTCCCCGATGGTTGTGGCAACGGTTGCCTGTTGTAACAGGTGTCGGAGGCGGGAGACATCACGGATTTGCCCGAGGCGATCGCTCACCTGACCCGGAACCTGATTAAAGCGCACCGTCAACACATCGAGAATGGCTGAACGAGCCATGTCTAAACTGCCTTCTTGATGACCGGTTTCTAAGGCTTGACGTTCAATGTTGCTGAGAATTGGCATATTTCGTTCCTCCTGATACTGACGAAGTTTGGTATCGAAACGCTCTTGTAGGACCCGAGGTAGGGTCATCATCCAGTCCAGCAGTCGGAAAAAGCGGATGACCTCCTCTTCAGTATAATCTCGTTCATAGAGCAGTTGAACCAGATTCCATTTCCAGGCTTCGCGTTCCTCGGCTTGGCCTCGGGTGGCGTGGGTTTTTAGGTGGGCCATCACCAGCAAGGCAAAGGGATTCGAGGACTGTTCCAGGGTTTCCCACTGCTGTTGATAGTCGAGAAGTTTCACCGTGGGAAAGGTGAACTCAACACGACATCCGGCTAGTTCGTAACGATAGCCATTCGGTCGCCATTGGGGTCGCTCATCGCCGAGGATGGCGAGACTGATGACTTTGGGGTGGATGTCAAAGGAGCGATAGTGATAGACATACATCCGTTTGTCAAAGTTGGGATCTCCTTGACTTTGGACTTCGGTGTGAATCAGTAGATAGGCGTCTTCTCCGCTTTTTTGCCAGACTTGAAAGAGTTTGTCACATTCGCGCTCTCCTTCGCTGGCACTGGGACTAATTTGTTGCAGTTCTTTGTCTAAGGATTGGTAGGATTTCGTCCAATCGATTAGCTCATGGACTTGGGGAAAGAAAAATTCTAGAAATGGCTCGAGGTAGTCTTCGATCGCCTCTTTCCAGGGTTGGTCATAATTGGCTGAGGGAGTATCCAATTGCTTGACTCCTGTTCAATATGAGGGTTTTTACTGCTTAAATAATAACAAAAATATGCAAAATAAACAGAAAATTAAGATATTTTTTTTATCGAAAATAACCATAATAAGTTTCAACACTTTTTCGCGAAAATACTGTTTAGAATTACCATAAAAATACGATGTGATGCGTTGCTTTGAATACCCATTACCCTAGGGGCGAACGGCTCGGCGATCGCTCGCCGACCATTTTTCGCCCCTACAGCAATGGGTTTGATTTGCAATTATTCTGGCTGCTCATCTTCCTCATCGCTGTTATAGCGAGAACCCTCCTCAGCGGCGCGGGGTTGAGACCGACGAGAGGGGCGATCGTACAGAGGAATAGGATCGTCAGGCTTCGAGACGAGGGTTAGGGGGCGAGGCTTGGCGTTGCGGTCCTGGGACTCCCCTCGGCGACGCTTGGAGGTGCGTTCTTCACTGGTGTTTTCAGAAATAACCTCGTAGAGAATCGCCTGCTTCCCAGGGTCATTTCCACGCCGCAAAACTCGCCCCAGTCGTTGGATATATTCCCGGTTGGACCCACTCCCAGAGAGGAGAATCGCCACGCGGGCCTCGGGGACATCCACCCCTTCGTTGAGGACATGGGAGGCGACGAGAGTGCGATAGTCGCCATTGCGGAAACGAGATAGCACCTCGTGGCGTTCCTTGACTGGGGTTTGATGGGTGATGGCGGGAATGAGGAGGGTTTGGGAAATGCGGTAAACTGTGGCGTTGTCGTTGGTGAAAATGAGGATGGGTTCGGGGTAATGTTGCTCTAGGAGGTCTTCTAATACCCGCAGTTTGGCCTCGGTTCCCAGGGCGATCGCCTTGGCTTCATGGTGCGCTTTCATGGCCCGTCGCCCCTCTGATGACCCTGCACTGGCTTTAATGAAGTGTCGAATTTCAGCTATAGTACTGGCCGAGCCAAATAGGACGTAGGATGGATAGAGAAATTTAGCTTGTGCAGTCGTATAGCGTCCTAGCTTTCATGGCTACTGCTATACTATTCAAGGGTAAGCTTTACGACCAACCCGAAAAGCGTTATAAAATTTGTGATAAAAATTTGCGAGTTCGTTCTTGCTTGGGATTTTTGAAAAATTCAGATGGTGTAGATACTTCAATAATCATCCCTTCATCCATAAGGACCACTTTATCTGCAACTTCTCGGGCAAAACCAACTTCATGAGTAACAACAACCATTGTCATTCCAGAGTTTGCTAAATCTCGCATTACTTCTAATACTTCACGTACCATCTCAGGATCTAAAGCAGAAGTCGGCTCATCAAATAGCATGATTTTAGGTTGCATAGCTAAAGCGCGGGCAATTGCAACTCGTTGCTGCTGTCCTCCAGATAATTGTCCTGGATACTTTTGTGCTTGTTCTAGAATACCTACCCGTTCTAATAACTGCATCGCAACATCCTTCGCCTTAGTAGGAGACCATTTGCGTACCCATTTGGGAGCTAAAATGACATTTTGCAAGACTGTAAGGTGAGGAAATAAATTAAATTGCTGAAAGACCATACCCACCTCTTTACGGATCGTATCAATATTTCTTAAATCATCCGATAGTTCAACACCATCAATTAAGATTTTGCCTTTATTAAAATTTTCGAGTCCATTAAAAGTTCGTATAAAAGTTGATTTGCCAGAACCTGATGGACCCATAATCACGGTCACTTCTCCCTCGCCAATAGCCATACTAACACCCCGGAGAGCATGGAATTTTTCATACCACTTATGGACATTTTCTACCGTAATAATGGGATTCGGTTTACTCATAACAATAATAGTTCCAGATTGGCTTGGAAAATTGCATCGAAAAAAATTCAACAATTACATCTAAAATAACATGTATATAAATTTAATTTTCTCCCTTTATGTTAATTTTTAATAAGTCCAAGTAAAAGCATCTTTTGGCCAAGGTAAACGCATCAAATTTTTCTTAAGATTAAGGTTCGTATTTTAACGATTTCCTGGGGACAGCGATTATAAGCCATCAAGTTATCAAGGCAGGGTATACTGAATAAGCGGCGGTAAATTGCTATAAAGTTTCCGAACTACAGTTGAATGATATATCTAAGTTTCATTAAAGTTTACCCACTGCTAACTTCTGCTCTAACTTACGGCTAGCCCACGACATTCCGTAGCATAATATCCAATAAATGATTCCGATAAAAATGTAAACCTCGGCATAGTCCCCGATAAATTCAGGCTGAGCAAGAATGGATCTAGCTATTCCGGTCAATTCTACTAGACCAACCAGTGCCAGTAAAGATGTATCTTTCAATAATCCAATAAATTGACCAACAATTGCTGGTATAACGGCACGTAAGGCTTGAGGTAGCACAATCAGTAGTACCACCCAGGGTGTTGACAAACCTAAAGCCTTAGCCGCTTCAATTTGTCCTCTTGGGACTGATTGCAACCCCCCACGGACATTTTCTGCCATGTAAGCAGCACTAAAAAGACTCAATCCAACAATTGCTCGTACAACGCGATCAGGACGAACTCCGATAGGCAGGAATAGGGGAAGCATAACTTGTGCCATAAACAAAATACCAATCAGAGGAAATCCCCGAACAATTTCTATATAAAAAATACAAATCCAACGCAATATAGGCAAAGAACTTTGGCGTCCTAATGCTAACAAAACTCCAGCGGGAAAACATAAGATAATACTTATGGTTGACGTCACCAAAGTAAGTAACAAACCGTTCCATAGCTGAGTGGGAATTTGCCGCAACCAAAATCCTCCAGTCACCAGCCAGCATATTAGTAGAAGAGTTATAATCCATGTGGGGATAACGAGTTTTGTGTATCGACTACGAACATAAATTGTCCATATGGAAAGGAAAGTAATACAAGAAATCAATCCGACTGCTATTCCTAATCTCCAGTGCAGTTCTATGGGATATCTACCCACCAAAAATAATCGCCAGTTGACTAACACTACCTGCCAGTCGGCTAGGAAGACAGCCCAATAGCCAAAAATATTTGCAACTCTATAAATTACAAATATACAAACAAAAGTCAGAATACTATTAAACCAGTTATTAAACAAATTACGGCGAAGCCATATCCATTGTGGAGATTGAACAACCGATATCAATTTATTTTGTGTTTTGGGTTTCATGGATTTATATTTTCATATAGTATAATTTAAACCAATTAACGTTCTTTTAATTGAACGCTCTTATTATAAAAATTCATAAAAACAGAAATAATTAAGCTTATTATCAAGTAGGTCGCCATAAGTATGATCATTACTTCTACTGCACGTCCTGTTTGATTAAATGTTGTCGAAGCAACGAAATAAATATCCGGGTAACCAATGGCAATCGCCAAACTGGTGTTTTTTGCTAAGTTCAAATATTGACTTGTTATAGATGGTATCATCGTTCGCAAACCTTGTGGAAAAATGACTAGTCGCATGACCAAAGTTGGATTAAGTCCCAAAGATTTTGCGGCTTCCCACTGTCCCTTAGGTACAGACTCGATTCCCGCACGGACAATCTCGGCGATAAATCCAGCTGTATGAAGAGCTAACCCAATCAACAGAGCGGAAAACTCTGGTGAAAATTGAATGCCACCAACAATTTTCCCATTTTCCATAATTCTTGGAATTGTCCAAGGTAAGGGTAAAGCAATCACTTGCTTACTAAGATAAACTCCAAGTGGGCCTTTGATAGCATTCTCAATTCCTGGTAAACTCAGAAAAACCACTGAGTACCAAAATAATAATTGCAATAATAGAGGTGTATTCCGAAGTACTTCTATGTAGACTAAGGAGATTTTTCGCAACAGCCAATTGTCCCATAATCTACAAACTCCGATTATAAGTCCTAAGACGGTTGCCAATGTAATCCCTAGTACAAGAACCCTCAAGGAATTTAGCAATCCAATCAATAAAGCGCTAAAATAAGTCGAGCTTCTATCATATTTAATAAGAGTTTCACGAATATCAAAAGCAGCTTGAGAACTTAAGAAATTAAAACCCAGACTCATACCTTGCTCTTGCAAGTTACGCTCTAAGTTTTGCAAAAGAAGAAACCCAAAAGCCACAACCAAAACCAAAAGTGCAACCTGTATGGATATCATCCAGAAACGACGATCATTCCAGAACTTTATCATGTCCCAATTTGTTAATCCACAAAATATACAACTAAGGTTTTTGGTAGATGTTAGACGCCTCAGACTTATAAATCAGCTTGGAATATGCCGTTCACAAGTCTATTGAATGCAAATTCTTAACTCTTCTAGATATTCAGTCATGAGTCCAGCTCAAGCAAAGACTTGCAAAGACTTTGGTTTGTACTAACCTGCATTACCCATGAAAACGTGCATTTTAAGCTAAACCAAAGCCTGGAATATACAGTTAAACTGTTTAACTCTAAGGTTTTCAAATTATTTTTGGGTGGTCGCTCAAAAATAATTACAGTCTAAGCCCAAAAAGGATAAGCACATATCCTAACGAAAAGGTGGCGAATACATCAAGCCTCCGTCTGTCCACAATTGATTTAGATTCCTTTCAAGATTGAGTGGTGTATCGGGACCTAAATTGCGACTATAAATTTCTTCGTAGTTACCGACATGATTGATAACCCGAACTGCAAAATCATTAGTTAAACCTAAGTCTTCACCCAAATCTCCTTCTACGCCTAGAAAGCGTTTGATTTCAGGATTGTCACTATTGAGCATCTCCTGCAGATTTTCGGACGTAATTCCGAGTTCCTCCGCATGGATAGTAACATTGATAACCCAGGTAACTAGATCAGACCACTGAGCATCGCCAGGACCAACTGCTGGTGCTAAGGGTTCTTTCGAAATGGTATCATCTAAGATTACATGCTCTTCAGGAACCGGGAATTGAGAGCGTCGAGACACCAGTTGAGAACGATCTGAAGTTACAGCCTGACAACGACCCTGGAGATACGTTGAATAGGCAACGTTGATATCATCAAACACAACAAGTTCATATTCAACACCAAGACTTGTCATGCGGTCAGCAATATTTTGTTCATTGGTCGTACCGGTTTGAGTACAGATTGCTCTCCCCTCAAGATCAGCCAGAGTACTAATTCCGCTATCTGCACTTACCATAACTCCCTGCCCGTCATAGAATACCACCGGACTAAATGCCATTCCAATAGCACCGGTATCACGACTAAGTGTCCATGTGGTGTTACGACTTAGGAGGTCTACTTCCCCACTTTTAACCGCCGTGAAACGCTCGCTGGCACTGAGATTTCGAAATTCTACCGCATCAGGATCATCAAAAATAGCTGACGCGACTGCCCGACATATATCAACATCGAGTCCTGCATATCTGCCCGTGGAATCTACATAGCTAAATCCTGGCAACTCACCACTAACACCACAGACAAGTTGACCTTGATTCTGTACTTGGATTAGTTTCCGTGAGTCCGAGCTAGAAGTGGTATTTTCTTGATCAGATGATCCATCGCAACCAGTAGTCGCAACAGCTAAACCTAGACATAAACCTACCAGGGTTGAAAAATTGATTTGACCTAGTGCCATATTTCAGAATTTAAGGCTGCATTGTTAGCCCAGTCAGAACTTTCTCAGTTTCAGGAATGTAATTTATAGATAGATTACAATTAAAACCTGGACGCTGATTATATCCAATAAACCATAAATATCTAAAATTGTCAATGTCAAATTGTTTTGAGTTGACAGCACGCTTAAAGAAAAGCTTCCAGATTTAGGATTATAAGTCTGAAGAATGCACGGCACAGCGAAAGATTCAATATCAGAGCAGAAGATTCTGCTTTGATCGAAGGCATTTAAAACTATTTTATTATATGAGAGAAAGTAGACATATCGGTACAGACAAACTAGACACTATCTCTGACTCTCTACTTTATTCGCTAAACTCGAACAACCAGAATCAACAAAAAACAATCTGAAGATATAACAGATAAAATGCTAGGACCGCAGTCTGCTATGATTATTGAAGTCAGCAGTATGTTCTAAAAAGAATGACCACAGTTTGAGCAAAAATTATCACTCAAACCATTGATGTGACCGCAGTTGCTACAAACTTTAGTTTGGGAATCTATACCAGAATTAGCAAAACTCATAGTTGGTTGATCGCTTTTATCCGGAAAAGACGTGCCCTCAGAGTCTGTTACTTCAAATCCAATTCCTCGTTGAGCATCATGCGAGTCACTGGCACTGTGTTCATCATCACTAGGAAGTTTTGGCAAATTATTCTCCTGCAAGAAATCTTTAATAATTCGGCTTTCTTGCTTGTAGACCGGGTTAGTGCTTCCCCCATCTCGACGGAAATGATTTTCGCGCTCGTTAAGATAAACCCTTAATTTGCGTGACAGTGATTGCTTTTGTCTAAGCGTTTGAGCATTTTCCAGAATAGTCTGTAGTTGCTCCTCGATTTCTTGTTTATCATTAGAAGCCACTGACAAATCTAAAATTTGGATGGCTTCTTCCCAGTTTTCAGCCAACACGATAGTTTCTACATCACCTTGAACGTCCTTGTTATAACAAACTGCACTTCGACCGCTGTACGAATAGATTTCATATCGCAAAACTTCTAAAGCACGACTAAGTACAACCAGTTTTGTGATGTCTGGGCTTGCTGGACTTAAGTCCCAAAACTGACTGAAGTTTTCCTGCATGTGAACGGTAACTTCTCTTTTCCTATTTTGATTTTCTAGTGCCTCTCGTTCCGATTTAAATCTCTGACCGCGCCACTTCTGGTAGGCTTGACGTAATTGCTTTATACCCTCTATGCATCGAAGGGAAAAGCCACCAACTTCGTGAACCGCTATGATTTTGTGTCGTTCTCGTCCTGTCAAAGTTGCAAGTTGACTAAAATTCTGTCGCAGATACGTGACTTGTTGCTGAGCTGGTTCGTGTTGAGTATCTTCCCCACCCAATAGGCCAACAAGAGAAACTTTCTGATACGTGAATTGAGGATCAGAAAGACCAGGAATTACACGACTTAATACCACTAATGGTTGAGACTTCTCGGCGAGAATCTTTATTTGTGCCTCTCTCTCAGAATCTTTAGGATATTGCTCCATCAAAGCAAGACAGGCATCTAATTTGGATTTGATTTTGCTTTGCTCAGAAGCATTGTTGATAAAACTGTCTGCTGTCTCTAAAACAAACCTACTAAATTTGGGATAATCAATAACACCGTCAGTCCTCTCTATATCAAATAGCCTGAAACTTTGGCCTGATATCACGGATTTTCTTTGCAAAGACCCAGCCTGGTCTAAAATCTGTTCGGTCATTTGCGGTGCCAAGACTTCGATTCCTTGGTAGGAATTAATAAAATCGGTGTACAGATCATAAACTCTCTCTCGTGAATTTTCAAAAAGATTGAGTCCTACAATTTTCATTGTAGTAATTCGCTCAACATCACCCTCAGAAGTTTCCAACAATCTCTCTGATGAGGATTCGATTCGTTGTAACCACCGATTTAATCGGTTCTTTAAGATATCTACAGTTTTTTGTAGTTCTTTTAAAACCTCAATTGCAATCTGTCTAGATTTATATTCTAAACGAGATGCCCAAGACAACCTTAAACCTGATAATGCCTGATCATAAGCCTTTTTAATCTTGTCTTGTTTGCGAATCATCCATTGACTGGCTGACTGACTAATCTCACCGATTGCCTTGTCATACCTCTTTTGACCGGCTTGTTCGCTAACAATCCAGGTTTGATCAGCCTCTCGCTGAAAACGACTAATTTCTGACGTGAAAATATCTCCCATGTAATCCAGCATTGCTTGAACGAACCTGGGCCCTCGTGTACGATCTTCTAGGTAGTCGTATAACTTTTCTTCAATTTTTATAATTCCTTGACTAACTAACTCAGATCGATTCTCATACATTTTTTGAAGAAAATCTCCATGTCGTCTCTCTTCCGGAGATGTATCGGAAAATTTAACCGCTTTGTACTCCTCAACCTTGGGCTGGATATAATCAACTAATCCTAAGATGTTTCCTGTCTCTTTAGCTAGAGGATTAGGCATCTGAGCTTTACACTGAAGAAGTTTTAGCTCAGCAACCTCGGCATCCAAATCACTAACCCGCTGGGAAGCCTGACTGGTTAACTGCCGATCACCCGCCAACGAAACGGCTTTGAGAAGATCACCACCGACCAGCTTCATATTCTTTAACTCACTCTGAATCTCTTCGCGAGGTTCTGGCGGCAATTGACTATCAGTATTTAGCCACCACTTGTAGAGATCACCAGCTAGACGATGACCAATAAAGTTATAAATTGTAGGAAGCGGAATTTCTATCGTTGCTAGACCGAAACTCATGAAATTTCGTGGGTAAGCCTGTCCCTCCGGAGACTGATCGAGTTGAGCAGCAAATCCCTTGAAGTTATCCCGTAAAGATCGCTTGTAACTTGAAAAATTAGATACTAAGTCTAAGAAGATGTTTTGAGCGCACATCTCTCGAACATCATTAATATCCAATTGCACGCGTGAGCCGTTACTCGTACCAACAAAGTATATAAAATCGTAGGGAGTTCTATCTGCAATCTCATCAGGCATTTGATCATCCCGCTCATAAGCACTCAGAAACTTAGTTCTACTGTCAGAAAAATAATTTAGCTCCATTAGTGCTGCATAACCGTTCTCTTTTACCCTGGATTTGTCACCAGCACTACTAAATGCATCTGGAGAGGGGATAATTGCTGTGGTTTCTATCTCTTGCCCAGAAAACCAGCGACGAAGACAATACCCCAAATCTATCAACATTCCACTTCCTGTCCCTCCAGAAATAGAGGCGACCACAAAAATATTTAGCTTGTTAGCAACTTGCAACCCGTACTCGCTAGCTATAAAGTCTTTATTGAAATCAGTTCGTCTTTTCGCACTTTCTGTGGCTTGTCTAATCCCGTCATGGTTAAAAAAGAACGCAAATCGACCGCAAGCACGAATCTGCTTTGCCCCCTCGACGCTAGCTAGAAGAGTTGTATCTGATACAAGTTCAGTAGGCAACCAGTCCTGATAGTAAGGAAACCTCGACAGATTGTTGACTATTTCAGAAGCTTCTTCATAGGAAACCTGAGCCCAGTGCTTCTCAAATTCTTTCAGTTCGGGACCTGCCATACTTGTCTGCTGAACCTTGTACTGATTATCAGTATCAATGTGCAGGAATGAGAGGACAGGGAGATTATCGAGCGTTCCATAGGACTCTACGACCAAACGCCGCAACCTGGAAATCACCTCCAAGCCGGTACCACCCACACCAATCACTAGAGTCGGAGCGATTGTCTTCCGTTGCAAATCTGTCAGTGGCATGGTATTCTCCCCTATCTTTATATCTTTAGTTAAAACTTTAATCCGACCTAAGCTAGACCCCGTGGAAATTAGCACCCATTCATAACGTAAAAAATCCCAGCTATAAATCTACCGACAAGAACAGGATTCATATACACCCAAATTAAGGGAGCTACAACTGTCCACAACACGGCCTGGGCGTAGGCTATTTTTCCCGCTACACTGTACCTTAATTTTAACCGGTAACAGAGGATTATGTCAAGCGGTAGGATCATCATCCATGTCAAACTAATCCAAGAACAAGTTAGCCACAAGAATACAAAGGGTCGATTAGAATTAAGGCTATCGAATACCTGAAATCCCAAGCGAGCTAGACCACAAGTGTTTGCAATCTCGTCATAAGATTGACTTGCTATGTCTTCTAAAATCTCTATCCAAAATGCAGGAGACAACAAATCCAAAACGTATGTCAACCCGGCTAATACAAAAAATGTAAAAGCCAAAGAACTAGGAACATAAAAGAGTGGATTATGGTAAACAGGCTTCAATATTTATCATCCTATCTATCTAAAATAGCTCTACACGATTCAGGAAGATTGTCAATCAATTACCTCAAAGCCAAATTCTGAAGTTCTTGGACCGACCGACCCACCTCGGGTGGCCTCCACTAAAATTGGTTCACCTTGACGCTCTCCTAACGAATCAAACTCAAGCGGAGATCCAGAAGTTTCACCTCTAGGTATCCTGACATTTTCAAGTTGCTGTAATAGTTGCGACCGAGATGTATCTTGCGATAAAGCATTGATAAAAGCTTGAGTTGCGTCAAAGCTCATTGCGGTTCTCCAGTTAACTAAACCTCCCCACTGCTGCTCCGCCCTGTCCGAGAACTGTTGAGATTCTGCTGATCTAGAAAACCAAGGGACTGCTAAAACTAAACCATTTACGCTTGCTCCAGCCTCCAAGGTTGTGGGACTATAGAGAGCATCTCCACCCAATAGTTTTAGCCTTTCTCCTTCTTGTAATTGATGATTTGCTTGAGCTACCTCCAAAGCAACAGAGGTAAATCGAGTATCCGGGAATAATAAAATGGCTTCTGCTTCGGCTGTCAAACCAACGCGTGAAACCTCAATTTTCGCTTCAAAGCCTGGATCACTAATATCTATGCTCCGTACAACACGACCACCTAGACTTTGAAAGTTTTCTTCAAAGGCTTCTTTTAGGCTCGTGCTATATGCACTGTTGGGATTATATAAAATGACTGCTGTCCTGACCGAAAAAGAACCACTTGCATAGTTGGCTAAAGTCTGTCCAGCAGCTGCATCAGATGGAACAGTTCTAAAGAATACAGGACTGCTGAGGGATGTACTTGTACTTGTCGGGGAAATCATCGGAACACCAGCATTTTCATAAACGGCTAACCCTGCTTGGCTTGCATTACTTGAATTGTGTCCGATTACTCCGACAACTGAAGTATTTTCAACTATTTTGCGAGCAACCTGTGAGGCTCTCTCGGGATCATTTCCATCATCAACAATCATTATTTCGATCAGCTTTCCATTGAATCCCCCAGCATTATTAAATTCATGTTGCGCCTGAGCCACGCCTCGAAGCATTTCTTGAGCTGAGCTTTGCCTTCCTTGTATCGGAACAACCACAGCGAAAGTCGCATAATCTTGATTTCGTCTAGCTAAAGCATTATTGTAGTAAATCAGAACTTCGGGGTCATTGCGATTCGCCTCAATACCGCGTCTAAATAGATCTACAGCTTCGGAATAGTTTCCTTTACCAAACTCTTCGCTCCCACGGTCTCTATTAGCATTGCCTATTCCTGGGAAGAGAGTCCGATCACCCAGACTAAAACCTTCTTCCGACACAGACATGACTGGCTCTTGTAAACTCCCACCATCAGGGGAGTTTACGGTATCTTCACCTGATGTGTCATCAACATCTGGAGGGGAAAGACTTACAGGCTGTGGCGGACTATCATTTTGCGTGTATTCCTCTACCGGTGGTTCTTCTGGTGTTTGATTTTTTGGCCAAAGCCAGTAGCCCCCCAGTCCCAAGACAAACAATAAAGATACAATTGCTACTGGAATTTTAGGGAAGGGCTTGTGCTTGTACTCTGGGCTATTACGATCACGACAACAGATAGGACAGATATCATCCCAACCTACAAGCATCTCTGAATGAGGTTCGTCTTTGTAGCCAGTACACTTCCATTGCTTATCTGCATTATCTGTCATGACCCTTGTCCCTAACGGTTCTCCCGACTGAGTTTTGTAGTCTTGGTTACTATTTGCTGTTGTTCATATAAGTCATGTTCCTAATTCAAATAACATGATCTTGAGACAACCGGAATCTGAAACTGCATCTCTTCCGTCACCTTACTACTTACTACTTTATGGACAAGGGCGATGATATGTTTCAATGCTGGGGAGCTAGAGCTACATTCGACCTTTTACAACAATCACTGCCTGACCGACGGACACAATGCACAGAGCGCCCCTGTTAACTTTGATATAACACAAGGCAAGCCGCTGTTTAGATTTAGCATTATCCTCTCATAGGATCTTTTCATATGTCAACCTTGCCAAATAAGTTGTCCTGCTCAGAATCGTGTATTAACCCATCCCCCTATTCTTCCTCATCGCTGTTATAGCCAGAACCCTCCTCAGCGGCGCGAGGTTGGGACCGACGAGAGGGGCGATCGTAGAGAGGAATGGGATCGTCAGGCTTCGAGACGAGGGTTAGGGGACGAGGCTTGGCGTTGCGGTCCTGGGACTCCCCTCGGCGACGCTTGGAGGTGCGTTCTTCACTGGTGTTTTCAGAAATAACCTCGTAGAGAATCGCCTGCTTCCCAGGGTCATTTCCACGCCGCAAAACTCGCCCCAGTCGTTGGATATATTCCCGGTTGGACCCACTCCCAGAGAGGAGAATCGCCACGCGGGCCTCGGGGACATCCACCCCTTCGTTGAGGACATGGGAGGCGACGAGAGTGCGATAGTCGCCATTGCGGAAACGAGATAGCACCTCGTGGCGTTCCTTGACTGGGGTTTGATGGGTGATGGCGGGAATGAGGAGGGTTTGGGAAATGCGGTAAACTGTGGCGTTGTCGTTGGTGAAAATGAGGATGGGTTCGGGGTAATGTTGCTCTAGGAGGTCTTCTAATACCCGCAGTTTGGCCTCGGTTCCCAGGGCGATCGCCTTGGCTTCATGGTGCGCTTTCATGGCCCGTCGCCCCTCTGATGACCCTGCACTGGCTTTAATGAAGGTTTGCCATCCCTGGAGACTGCTGAGACTAATCCGGGACTTTTCTAAAAACTCGTTACGACAGGTGATGAGGTGCTGATAGCGATCGCGTTCCTCCGGGGACAGTTGCACTTTAATCTGTTCAACTCGATGGTCCGCCAGGGCATTTCCCGCTAAATCTTCGGGACTGCGGCGATACACTTGCTCGCCAATTAGATGTCGCAAATCCTCATGTTTGCCATCACTGCGTTCTGGGGTGGCGGTTAATCCCAGGCGATAGGGAGCGATCGCATATTCAGCAATCACCCGAAAAAAGTCACTGGGGAGATGGTGACATTCATCAAAAATCAGGGTTCCGTAAAGATGGCCCAACCCCTCAGCATGAATCGCCGCACTATTATAGGTGGCCACTAAAATGGCACTGCGATCGCGCGAACCGCCTCCCAACAAGCCAATCTCGGCATTAGGAAAGGCATTCTTGAGATTCGCATACCATTGGTGCATCAAATCCAACGTCGGCACCACAATCAAAGTACTGCGAGGGGTTTCCTGTAAACAGAGTTGGGCTAAATAGGTCTTCCCCGCCGCCGTTGGTAACACCACCACCCCACAACGGCCCGCCTGTTTCCAGGCCGCCAAGGCCTCCTCCTGGTGAGGATAGGGTTTCAGGGACAAGCGACAATCCAACTCCAAGGGAATAAAGCCCCGGGCCTGATCCTCAAACTGCACCCCTTCCGCCCAGAGACTTTCGACGAGCGGGCGATAATCGATCCCCCGAATGCGAAACTTCTCAACGCGATCGTCCCAGGTGGCGAACTCAATCCAGCCTTTGGCCCGAGGTGGCGGATGCAGTAGCAGCGTTCCGCGATCAAACGTCAATGTCGGGAGTCGAGGCATAACCAGTCAATAAAACAACAGGGATGGGGGGAATCATGTAGGCTAGTTGAGGAGATCTATCCTTAGCCTGTTTTCTCACTCTATCGTCCCTTGCCATGTCCCCCAGACAAGTTATCCTCCTGATTCTCTCAGTTTTGACTACCGTGGTGGTAGCGTTGGCCCTATTTGGCAGTTGGCAACAGCCCCAAATTCAAAGTCGCCTCGACCTGGCCCAAACGAACTTATCCCTCCAAGCCGCCGAATGGGAACCTCCGCCAGAATGGGATATGAATGGCTTACCGGGGGGACTGATTGGGGAAGATGTCTATGAGACGGCGATCGCCCAATATCGAGATGCCCTCAACTCCGTTCGACGCACCTTAGAGGATAACCAGGAACAACGGCTTCTCCTCTCCGACTCTCCCGTCAACAGCTTACCGGAGTTGAATCAACTCGACGGGGCCATTCGGCAAGCCCAAGACCTCAAATCTACTCTAGAACTCCGTTTGGGGATTTTGTTGGCCGAGAGCGATCGCCCCGAGGAAGCCTTCAGCCTCTGGCGCAACCTCCTAGAGACGTCAGATAACATCACTGACAACGCCCAATCCGGGACAGCCGCTATCCTCATCGACCTCTCGAACCAGTCCCCTCCAGTCAGCGATAATGCCGAAGCCATCCTCACCAACACCCTCTCGGGATGGTTCCGCTATCGCGCCCTTTCTCAACTCTATCAAGTCCAACAAGAGGATGACGCCCTCGCCGCCTTAGCCGCAAACGAGCAAGAGATTGCCCAAAAAACGTTCGTCCGACTCGTTATTTTAGTCTTAATTTCTGGAGTCACATTACTATTAGGAACAATCTTGCTTTTGTTTTTATTAGGTCAGTGGTTTTTGAAAGGAGAGACAGCTATTCTAGCACAAAACAAAGGGGAAGCTTGGGATTTAGATTGGGGTTGGGAAACGATTGTTCAAGTCATTATTGTGGGCTTTTTTCTGGTCTTCTTTATCGGGCAAGCCTTAAGTGCCGGGATAATCCTGCCCCTATTCTATGAACTCGCCAACCTAGAATCCGACCTAGACTCAAGCCGTTGGCAAGCCATTTCCATTTTTCTGAGTTACCTCCTCTCAGCCGCCGCCGCCTTAGGAGTCCTGTACCGGTCTCTAACCCCCTATTTCCCTCTGAGAGAAGACTGGTTTCGTTTCCGACTTCTCCCCGGACTGAGTTGGGGCTTTGGTGGCTATATTGCGGCCGTTCCCTTAGTCTTGGGCATCTCATTACTCAACCAAGAGATTTGGGATGGCAAAGGCGGCAGTAATCCCATCTTAGAAATTGCCCTAGAAGGCCAAGACTGGGTCGCCATCACCTGCTTTTTCCTAACCGCCTCCGTTCTCGCCCCCGTCTTTGAAGAATTAATCTTTCGAGGCTTCCTGCTGCCGTCCCTAACCCGTTATCTACCTGTCTGGGGGGCGATTTTACTCAGTTCCCTAATTTTTGCCGTCGCCCACCTGAGCGTTTCCGAGGTTCTGCCTCTGGCTACCCTAGGGATTGTACTAGGCATCACCTACACGCGATCGCGCAGCCTCCTAGCCGCCATGCTCATGCACGGCCTCTGGAACAGTGGCACCCTCGTCAGCCTCATCATCCTAGGCGGCGGCGCAACCTAACCCCTGTTGCCTCTTGCCTCTTGCCTTCCCCTCCACCGGAGGGGTGCCCGGAGGGCGGGGTGGGTTCTCCCTCTTGCCTCTTGCCATCCCCTCTTGGGAGGGGTTAGGGGTGGGTTATGCCTCTTGCCTCTTGCCTCTTGCCTTCCCCCTCCCTGTTCCCTGTGTCCTACAAAGGTGATAGGCTTGAGGATGGCATATTTGAACTCGAAGTAATAGCCACCCTTCCAAATTGATAGACGATTTACATTAAATAGAGACAAGCATGGTCAGCACGGCAGAAAAAACCAATACGGGCTACATTACCCAGATCATCGGTCCTGTTATCGATGCCAAATTCCCCACGGGTAAGATGCCCAGCATCTATAACGCCCTCAAAGTTACCGCTAAAAACCAGGCGGGAGAAGACATCTCCATCACCTGCGAAGTGCAACAACTGCTCGGTGATAACCAAGTTCGCGCCGTCTCCATGAGTACCACCGACGGGTTGGTTCGGGGAATGGACGTGGTTGATACCGGTTCTGCAATTAGCGTTCCCGTGGGTAAAGTGACCCTGGGACGCATCTTCAACGTCCTTGGTGAAACCGTGGATGAACAGGGTGAGGTTACCAGTAGTGAGACGTCTCCCATTCACCGCAGCGCTCCTCAACTGACGGAACTCGAAACCAAACCCTCCATTCAGGAAACCGGAATCAAAGTGGTTGACCTGCTGGCTCCCTACCGTCGTGGCGGTAAAGTGGGCTTGTTTGGCGGTGCGGGTGTCGGTAAAACCGTCATCATCATGGAATTGATTAACAACATCGCCAAGGCTCACGGGGGTGTGTCCGTGTTCGGTGGTGTGGGTGAACGCACCCGTGAAGGGAATGACCTCTACAACGAGATGGTCGATTCTGGCGTGATTGACCGGGAAAACTTTGAAAACTCCAAAGTTGCCCTGGTGTACGGTCAAATGAATGAACCCCCCGGTGCGCGGATGCGGGTGGGCCTGTCGGCGCTGACCATGGCGGAATACTTCCGTGATGTCTCCAAGTTAGACGTGCTGCTGTTTATCGACAACATCTTCCGCTTCGTGCAAGCCGGTTCTGAGGTGTCGGCACTCCTCGGACGGATGCCCTCTGCGGTGGGATATCAGCCCACTCTGGGGACGGAAATGGGTGAATTGCAAGAACGCATTACCTCCACCAAAGAAGGGTCGATTACTTCGATTCAAGCGGTCTACGTCCCTGCGGATGACTTGACTGACCCGGCTCCTGCCACCACCTTTGCTCACTTGGATGCCACCACGGTACTCTCTCGTGCCTTAGCCTCCAAAGGGATTTATCCGGCGGTTGACCCCCTCGATTCCACCTCGACGATGTTACAACCCGAGATTGTGGGTCAGGAGCATTATGATACGGCTCGTGCGGTTCAATCGACGCTGCAACGCTACAAGGAACTGCAAGACATCATCGCCATTCTCGGTCTCGATGAGTTGTCCGAAGATGACCGTCAGACGGTGGCCCGCGCTCGTAAAATTGAGCGTTTCTTGTCTCAACCCTTCTTTGTGGCAGAAATCTTCACCGGTGCGCCTGGGAAATATGTCAAACTCGAAGACACCATCAAAGGGTTCCAAATGATCCTCAATGGTGAACTCGATGCTCTCCCGGAGCAAGCCTTCTACTTGGTGGGTGATATCAATGAAGCCAAAGCCAAGGCTGAGAAAATGAAGGCTGAATCCTAGGATTTGCCGGTCTAAGACTGTTTTGGGGTAGTTCCTTGGGGCTACCCCTCGATTCACTGTCAGAGAAGATTAAAGGATTATGAGTTTACAAGTTCGCGTCATTGCCCCGGACAAAACGGTCTGGGAAGCCGAGGCCGATGAGGTAATTCTGCCGAGTACCACGGGGCAGGTGGGAATTTTGGGAGGTCACGCGCCTCTGTTAAGCGCCCTGGATACGGGTGTGATGCGGGTTCGTCCGGGTAAAGAGTGGGTTCCCATTGCGCTGATGGGTGGTTTTGCTGAAGTCGATAATGATTTGGTCACTATCCTGGTGAATGGGGCTGAACGCGGTTCCGATATTGATTTGGAGAAGGCTCGCACGGCCTATGAGGAAGCTCAGCAACGGGTGACGAAAGCGGCTGATGGCCCCAAACAGGAGCAGATTCAGGCCAAACAAGCTCTAAAACGGGCGCGGGCGCGGTTTCAAGCGGCTGGCGGTTCGGTTTAAACCACTGGTTTGGTTAAGTGGGCTAAAGATTGGGGCGATCGCGCGATCGCCCCCTTTTCATGTTTCGCTCTAGGTGCTATTTGCCAAACAAATTAAGACAAAACACAAAAGCCAAAGTTACTGTTATAAGGTCATTGTCTATCTTAAAAATGTAAATTTTCATATGTCTATAGTACCAAAATCCAAGGAAAATAGAGTTGACGCTTCAGCCTTGATCGTTGAGAGTAATAGAGATTCCCCATGAGTCGTCAGGCGATCCCAAGGGAGAGGGTTCCCTGTTCCCTGTTCCCTGTTCCCTGTTCCCTGTTCCCTGTTCCCTGTTCCC
>OFEU01000280.1_pt1 | contig 41587 bp, 33 predicted proteins | sample 1521221 | NCBI WGS metagenome assembly OFEU01 (sample SAMN03766357, study PRJEB24113) | microbial mat metagenome | isolation source: enrichment culture HLUCC-O from microbial mat sample contains cyanobacterium... | reverse complement strand
AAAGGTGGGTCAATTTTATTGGCCAAAGGTGGGTCAAAATAAATGGCCATTGACACAGCACCTTGGGTCGCGGCGCAGACGTCAGCTAATGCTGCTGAAATCCCAGACGTTTTCGATAGCGTTTGAGCAGAAACTCAGTGTCGTGGTCCCAGGGGTGAAAGTTCGGTTTGAAATAATCGGCGAATTCAGGAATGATCTGTCTGAACATCCCAGTCCGGCCCCAGAGTTGGCTGATGCCTGACAACCAATCCCTTCCACTGAATAGTTTACCATCCTGGCGCAGTAGCTCGGCAACAAACGCATGGATGGCGACCATGATCAACATTGTCGCAAGCATCATCGTGCCCATTCGGATGGCATAGCTAACGGCGCCCTCACCGTAAACGAGTTTATAAGTATCAAATGCGACTGCTTTGTGTTCGTTCTCTTCTACGCAATGCCACATCCAGAGATTGCGCATGGATTCGTCGATAGACTCGACTATGTCCTCTCGACGTAATAGCTGAGCCGACAGAATGCCGGTGAAATGCTCAAGAGCGACGGTCGCCGCCAGCCGAACTCTCTTGTTGCTAAGCCCCGGGAGGTCAGCTACCGCCAAAAAGTTTTTGGTCCAATTTTCGAGGGCTTCTAGATCGTAACCGTTTTCCACTGCGCCCCGATTAAACTTCTCATGTTCTTTGGCGTGCATTGCCTCTTGGCCGATAAAAGCACTGATATCTTTCTGCAGTTGGGGATCATTGACGGCCTCACGAACGGCTCGGACGCTGGCAACAAAAAAGCGTTCACCGTCGGGGAATAACGCCGACATCCCGTTGAAAACGTGTGTCATGAAAGCATCGCCATTCACCCAGTATCTGGGGACCTCCTCGAACTCAAAATCTTGTCTACGGACTGGAAATGCGGAAGTCATTTTTGTTTTGGCCATAATCGGATCCTCTCAAACCAAGTGTTGAAATTAGTTATAGAGAAACCATGGCGATGCAGACTTGCCAGTTTGGGACAACTGGTTATCCAAATAGGTATAAAGTGGCAAGATCGTTGGCGAGAATTATGAGGACTGTTACCTAAATCGCGCTATAGGGTATGTCGATTGGCATATGGTTTAATATGCCGATCGGCCGATTACCTTGTTAGCGGATTTATCTAGGATGTGAAGCGTGTTCTGCCTTCGAAGAAATATTGTTTCACATACAAATGAGGTGACTTCATATGAGTAAGTTGACCATTGATCGTAAACGTTCAGGTCTTGTCTTTGCTATGGCTGTGGCCTTTTCAGCGAATGTAGATGCGGACATTGCTGAATCAGACGTCCTTGCAGCGCAGAAAACATGGGGTGATGCGGTCGTTATGTTATCTGAACATTACGCAGAGGGCGGTATTGAAAAGGCGCGAGAGACGGCAATCCGGGTGATAGGTTCGGCCTATGGCTATGATACGGGACCGGTGTTGTTTAAACCGACTCTTGCATCAATCCCACAAAATATTCGCCTTACAGCCGAGGGGGCATTGGCATACTTCGTTGGGCATAATGAGAATTTTCCAGATGACAGTGGATTTGGTATCAAAGGCTGGACCGCAGTTGAGTTTGAAAACGCCGCAATTCATTTATCGGGTCCGGTAGCAATGTCAATGGGCAACGTTCACTTCACCCATAAGGATGGTTCGGTGACAACGGTAGACAAGTCGTTTGGCTATCAACTTGATGAGTCGGGTAACTTGCGAATTGTTCTGCACCACTCTTCATTGCCATATGGCAGATAATTTAACTTTGGGTTACATCCTGGAAATCAATTCCGGGATGTAACGCAGCTTTCATGATTGCCACGGTCCGTGGGGCGACAGGTCTGTTACTTCACCCAAAGCCTTGAGCCTCAGATAGAAGCGGCGCGTTTCCAATAGGTTCCAAACGCGTAGCACTACCTCCAGACGGTCGAAGGGTTTAGTGAGAAAATCAGAGGCACCTAGAGAGAGTGCCTCGTATCTAGCTTGTTTTGTGATATCCGCAGTAAGAACAACAACTGGTATCCAATCGCCCTGCGTTCGTAGATCATCGAGTAAGCGAAGTACTTCGAAGCCGTCAACATCCGGCATTCTTAAGTCCAGCAAAATGATATCGGGTCGAAAACCTTGGATGAGTGAAGAAACCTTCAAAGCATCAAAAGATGAAATCACCTGTTCAAAGCCTTCCTCTGCAAACAGCTCTTCTAATAATTCAAGGTTTGCTTCTTCATCATCAATTATAAGTAGCTTGGCGTGGCGAATATCATCTAGTATCTCCGACATTGATGTATCTCCTTTAACAGAAGCCGGATTTGCTGAGGTGTAGCCGGGTGTGGCAGCCAGCGAATATGCTCGCCATCTGCCTTTTGCGGAGGGGCCGATGTTATGAATAGCTGACTTCTAAATATCAAACCGGGTGGCTTATCCAGTCGAGCGGGTTCGATGTCTGTCACCAGAAGGGAGAAACCTGGTGTAAGTAGATTTGGCCAGCTGCGATCAGACGCATGAATAATTCGCGCATGGAAACGTGCCGCTAGCGTCTCAAAAATTAACAAGAGCTTAGTGTTTTCAATGGCAAGGATCCAAGTGGTATCTGGATGCTTGTCGGCTTTTAACAATTTAGACTTTTCATTTGGCTCGTGAAAAGCATCGGCATACTGGCCTCGCAGGGCACTGTTAGCTGCTGGTAACGTGAGGACAAATTCACAGCCTTTTTTAATGGGCCGATGCTCGATGGTTCCGCTCATTTGACTTGCCAGAGAGAGGCTGATGGCCAGCCCCAACCCAAGACCCTCGGTATTACTGTCAAGGCGGTTAAAGGGGTAAAACAGTTCTTTCTCAAGACCGGGCGCTATGCCCGGCCCACAATCATGAACGACGATTTCGACGTTTTTACCATTATAACCACTAAAAAGTCGCCAACCAACTGACACGGTCGTATTCTTCGGCGTGAATTTGACCGCATTATCCAAAAGATTAATCAGAATCTGGAGCAAACACTTAGAATTGGCCAAGACATGGCTGTCATAGTCAGTTGTGATATGGAGTTGCACATGTTTTCTCATTGCCGCTTGGGATACGAAATCTACGGCTGTCGTGACAGCTTCCTTTAGCGAGACAGGAGTAACCACTGTTGAAGCGTCCATGTTCTCGGAACGAGAGAGGTCCAAAAGATCATTTACCAAGGCAAGAAGGTGGCTTGCGCTTCGCCTAATCACGTTGATATGGTGTTGTTGGTTAGTGGTCAGCCTGCTGTTATCTAATAAATCACCAAAACCAATAATTGCGTTGAGGGGAGTTCTCAGTTCGTGGCTTGTGCGCGAGAGGAAGTCGGTTTTGACCTGGTATGCATTTTCTGCAAGCGTCTTGGCATATTCGAGTTCCTGTAGTCTTCTATCCAACATAAAACCCGTGTGTACAACTAGTTGGTCAAGGTCCGCAAGCTCATCCTGATAGCCTCCTTGGTGTTTTATCGGAGGTATCCCACTACCAATTTTGATGGCGTTGTCTCGGATGCAGCGAATGCGGTTGATAAGGTCTCTTGCAAATACTTGAGATAGCATGACAGATAGGGCCACTGCTGCCAAAAGTGTGCTGAAGATCGCCCACTGGCTGTTTTCGCGAGCTTGATTTAAGTTATTCTGTAAAGCGTGAATAATTTGGTTCTCACGAGTTTCCATTTCTTCGATGCTTTGGCGCAAACGATCTAGTAGATCTTTGTTATCTAGGGAGTATGTTCGAATAAGAGTGTTGTCGATTTCCATATCTGGGTTCTTGAGTTGAGCCAGATTAGCCAGTTTTACAGCGACGAGCGCTGTAATATTAGCGAGATTCTCACGCTGAGCGGGGTCTTTAACGTCCACTTCGAGTTGCCTTAGCGATTTTTTTAATGCATCTTCGGCTCTTTGGTACGGTGCCAGAAACGTCTCGTCTTTTGTAAGTAAATAGCCTCTCACGCCACTAGCCGCTTCTGCCAACGCGGCATGTGCCGAGTGGATCTGCCCGAGTACTTTTAGACCTTGCTGCAGTTCATCCTCTGCCTGGCGATTAAACGCCAGAACCTTCGCCATAATGACTAGCACGATAGCTGCTACCAGCAGAGGTAGGATCAGCGAGATAAAGCTGCGGCGTCTCAAGCTCCAACTTTGCCAAGGTTTCATGATATTCAGTCCCTTTTTCAACAACCAGAGTTCCCTAACTTCAATTCAACAGCTAAAGCAGCAGCGTGTGTTCGGTCTTCAAGCTGGAGCTTTTTGAGTATCCGCTCTACATGGGTTTTGACCGTTCCTGGTGAAATTCCCAGAGTTGCAGCGATTCGGGCATTGCTCATTCCGCGGGGTAACAGGCTCATTACTTCTTTTTCACGGGGTGACAACAACGACAATTGCGTTTGTTTGTGCTTAATTTTGATATTAGTTTCGGTGTGGATAGAGAGTATCTGACCACTGAGCATGCTGGCGATAACCTTAATCAGCTGTTGCTCGCGGTCTCCTGGGGGGAATTGCGACTCAAAACCCGCCAGAGCAAGTAAACCGATCACTGAACCCTGCAGGGCAACAGGAATGATCCATTCAAAACCCGGGTTAATTGAATAAAAAAGCCAAACATTTTTGGGCGATCTTCGGATGTAAGGCTTACAAGGCCATTTTAGAAAGGGGGCTAAGTTGGCTTTTATCGATTGTCTTGATGCCGTAATTGTCGCTCCCCCGACTGAGGATAGGATACGCAACCTTCCAGAGCGATATGCAAACAGAGCGGCATGGGGAGCTCCAAACTGATCGGCTATCGCTTCTAAAATTTTCATGTAATTTTGATCGTCTGGAGACTGCAGTATTTCAGCGCAGACTCCAAGACACGAAAGTTGTCGCTCAGACAGTCCTGTCGCTCTGTATGCAGCTCGTAAATCTGATGCATTCAAATTCAACTCAGACATTTAACATTCCTCTGGAACCATTGTCTGTGCAGAGAGCGATCAGTACTCAATGGATGATCACCCTCCTAAGAATTCACCGCCGATATCAGGGCAAAATGTGGTTGAAATTTAGGGCATTTTAGTCTTTCAATGCTTTACTTTCACCTGCTCTTTATTGCTTCCAGTACTTTTAGAATCAGATTGATCAGGGCCTGTTGCTCCGTTTCTCCACTAATGTTGTCGTTTGGCCCCTGGCAACATCACCTCACAATATCTTCGATAAAAGCGTGATTTCTGGAAGACGCCAGATGTTCCTGCATTTGGTGAATCACGATGGCATTGTCCATGGCATTTTGGTCAATGCTGTCGTGATCCAAGATGACATACCATCATGTATAAGGCATGGTGTGGTTTAAATTATAATTACAAAAGAGGTTTACAATGTTTCGTTTGTCAGCGCTTCTGTGTTGTTCGATTTTTCTGGTAGCGTGTGGTGGCGATGGAAGTTCAGCGTCTCCTGAGGCTGAGCCCACGGCGCCTGTATCTGGTTCACCCTCTGATCCTGCTTCGGATGACACTCAACCAACGTTAGGGCCGTTGGTCGAGGGGCGTTCTTTTGCTACCGACACCCGTGATACAGATCGTGATGGTATTGACGGATTAGATCCAATCATCTCAGATGCCCCGCCCACCTGCGCCCGCCCGGGCTTTAATTTTGATTCAGGACCTGATTGCACCGCTGCCGGTACCGAAGGCTATTACAGTTTGTCGGGCGACACATGGATTGATGCTCAGGTTTTCGTACCACCTCATCGAGAAGGTGAGACGCTGCCGGTGATCCTTCACAGTCATGGGTGGGGTGGTAGCAAAAAATCTGTATTGGACGCGATCCCCGACTGCGACGAACCTCAAGCTTATGATTGTCCAATTGGCGAGGGTTCGGGACTGTTAGCCATGTTTGGGCAATTGGATGCGCTGCTGAGCGATCTTTATCGGAAAGGGTACATCATCGTGTCTTTTAGCCAGCGTGGCTGGGGCGACAGCGAAGGGGATATCATGGTGATGAATTCTTACCATGAAACTCGCGATGCGCAAGCGGTCATAGACTGGATTGCCAGGCAAGGGCGGCAGGGTCAGCTGCCTATTGCCGTTGACAGTAGCGGCAACTTCACCCTTGGATTGATGGGCGGTTCTTACGGCGGAGGATTTCAGTTGCCCCTTGCTGCGATAGACCCCCGCGTCGATACCATTGTCCCGGTGGGTACTTGGCATTCGTTAGAGCAAGCGATTCTGCCCAATGGGGGAGTGAAGGGCGGTTGGGGCAACTTGCTGTGCCTTCTTTCGACTGGCCGATCAAGGCACCCTTTTCTTGAAAATGCCTGCTTGGCGTTGACAGCACCTTTCATTAGACAAGCGGCTGTGCTGGAGCCGTCAGGTAATTTATTGGAGTTTGTCAGGCAGAACGGTCTTAGCTTATTGGCGGACTTGGAGCTTGCGCAAGCACCATTTCTTGAGGGTATGGAGCCATTCACTCTTCGTCCGATCGATGCCTTACTGATACAGGGCACTCGAGATGTTCTCTTCAACATGCAGGCATCTGCCGATAATTACCGCTATCTGAAGATGGCAGGTGGGGATGTGAGAATGATGACCAATCAGTCGGGCCATATGAATCCGTTGGCAAACCAGGCTGATGGCTCGACGAGTTGTGGCGCCGTGGATATGTTCAGCTCGATTCGCCGCTGGCTCGATGTGAAGTTGCGGGGTGCCAACGAGTCCGTGCTTGATGAAGTGCCGGAGATATGTCTGTCGTTAGACGATGAGCGAGGTGTCATCGTGGACACCATTCCCGGTGAGTCTGTGGTAACCGATCAGCTTATATCAGTGGACCAGGTTTGGCGGCCATTTGATATAAGAATCGGGAATCTCCAGGGTGCTCAGGAGTGTCAAACGGTTTATGAAGTTCCCGCCGATACGACGCAGGTGTTGGCAGGCATCCCGGGGCTCCGAGATTTTAGTGTGCAAGGAGGGATTATTGGTGGAGGAGGGGCTGCCTACCTTGGTTTATGCCTCGAACGTGGCGGGCAAACATTTTTGATTGACGATATGTTGACGACCTTTGCACCCCAGTTTCAATCATTCTCGGAGCTCGTTGGGGTAGGCGAGGTTCTGAAGGCCGGGGATCGCGTCGGTGTCATGGCATTCAAGGCGCAAGAGCAGATGAACTTTCTGACAACGGCGACGCTTGGGCAGGTAACTGAGTTATTGGTCGACACGGTCGTACCCGGAACGGGTCTTGATGATACGTTGTTGGGAGACTTGCTGAACCCGCTGCAGGGAATTCTGTCTGCGGTTAATGCCAACGCATATTCCGTTCGAGGAGAGGTGAAGTTGCCGGTATTCCCCGCGGGCCTGGTGAGCTACCAGATTGGTTCCGAGCCGCCTTTTCTGGAAGCCGAAGGCGCGTTTAATCAGTTTCGATTGCAGTGAAGGCGTACCCAGGACTGCGCGCTGCAGACATCCGTCAGCGGCGCGCAGTCTCGAACTGATGTGCTCACCGTTGTGTCTCGGGTGCCAACGGTACGGGCTTCTGTTGTGATGTTAACAGCGCTGAAAAAACGAACTCGTATATACCGGGTGAACGGCTTTCGCGTGCTCCGGCAATATTTAGGATGTGGATGTTTTTGGCCGTTATGAATTGATTGATCAGGGTGGCAGCCCTCGCTACCCCGATTTCATTCATGTCGATCAGACAATATGGTTTCTTTAATTTTATACAAAAAGCGAGCGTCGCTTCCGTTCCGCCTTCCGGCACACTCCGAAAAAAAATAACGGTCCCGTCACTGTCAACGACGTTCGTTTTCGTGCGTTGACGATAGCCCCCAGTGATCTCTCTGAGTGGATAACGTGAAGCCAGAGGGCCGTCCTCTGCGAGTCGACCTTTAGGGCAGGCTCCACCGACTGCGATACCGAGGGTCATCCCAGCATCAAGCGCGGCGCGGTCCGCTCCTGTCTGACCTCCCGACACAATCTGATGGAGTTGAACGGGCATTGTAAGGTCCTCTATATGGGCTTGAGGTGGCAATCACCCGTTCGGATACCTTACCTGGGATTCGATTCTCAAGCCTTCTTGCTTTCGTTCCACTCAAAGCGGTTTTGGCACCTTAGATTGCCTCTTTTTCGTTGTGAGATTGATCTAAACCACCTCGATTTGCCCATTTTTTTCAGAAAGGGGCGGAAAAAACACCCCCTTTCTGTGAAACATCGCCTTTGACATCTGGGAATATTGGTTTTGACAGCATCTAAATTTCTGCTGAAAAGGGGCAAAGTTTCCTAAAAGACCCGACTTTCCCCCGCCATAGTGCTGATCACACCAAAGGGTGTTAAAAGTTTAAGTGTCAATGTAAATCGAGGCAGAGACTATGAATCAGGAACTCAGCACTCCCCGCGTTTCGGAGGACCTAGATTTTAGGACAGCAGTAGCGGTTATCCGGCCATCTGAGCGACCTACGTTGTTTTGGCCACGCTAGTCGCCGCGATGGAGCGACAGGGTACCGAATGGCATGTTCGATACTGGCTGTACGTCGCTGCGGCCATTACTGAACAGAGGCTGATTTTCTTCGAGCGCAAATAGTGATCTATCCGCCTGAATGTTCACTTTGCGACCATGTGCAGCTGAGAATCTAATAAATTTCATGTGCCACATTGGCATACAAAGTTGTTTTAGGAAATAAAGTGTGCCAATATGGCACACATAGATTGAGTCCGTCGAATCACTTTTAACAAGGAAGCGGGTTTTCTTGGGCTCCAGTCGAGCCTATCCCACCGTCGGTGAAGAGTATGATGAACACACAAGGTAAAGACACTCGCTTGGTCGCCCGTGTCGATGAAGAAACGCAGAGGCTTATTGCTCACGCAGCAGAGTTAACGGGCCGCAGCTTGAGTCAGTTCCTGATCTACGCTGCAAAGAAGGAAGCACAAGAGGCCGAACGTCAGGCGCTACAAATTCAGGTTTCCCGGCAAAGTGCTGATCTTATGCTGGGGCTGCTGGATAACCCTGAACCGATTAACTCAAAGCTTCGGGAAGCTGCACTTAACCACAGGAAGTTGGCTGGTGACTTTAAGAACCGAAGAAATCAGTAAAAAACACAATCGAGGAAAATTTGATTGCGGTAAGCCTGCGCTCAACGAGTTCTTAAAGAAAATTGCCCGGCAAAGTAGCCAGAAGATGGCGACACGGACTTATGTACTGATTGAAGATGAGGTCGACCCGACGGAGATCCTGGGTTATTACACTCTTCTTCCAAGCACCATTGCCTTCCCCCAGGGGCATCCCCTGCAAAAGCGGTTTCCATCAGATCCGCCGGTATACCGTTTGGCACGGCTTGCGGTTGATAACTCTGAGAAAGGGTACGGATTAGGAGCATACCTACTGATCGATTGCTTGAGACGGGTTGTTGATGCGTCGATTTCAGTTGGGGGTATCGGCTGTGCGGTAGATGCCAAAGACGACGACTCAAAAAGATTCTACGAAAAGTTCGGATTTGTCGCTATTGATGCCGTTGAGGGTGACGCTTTAGCTCTTTGGCTGCCTTTTAAACAATGTCTAGAAGCAGTCGAACTCTCACAAACAAGTGAACAGTAGTTGGGTCCTGCACCATTACTGCCGACCTTTCTCAAAAGAGGCGGAAGTTCTTTTCTGAGGGAAACGTATGTCTGTCCGCCTGAACGTTCGCTTTGGGGTTCTACCCCGTTTCCACGGACGGTTTTAAAACGGCGAACAGCTTCCTGTCCTGAGCAGCAACTCTACGTCGCATTCTGGGATTATGGAACCGCTCAATGTAATCGAAGACATCAGCTCGTGCTTCATTTTGAGTTCGGTATCGCCGGTGGTGAATTCGCTCACGCTTGAGCATTCCGAAGAACCCCTCGCAGGCAGCATTATCACCACAATGACCGACCGCGCTCATGCTGCTCACCAGGCGGTTGCTGCCGAGATAGCGCTGGTAATCTCCGCTGGTGAATTGACTTCCTCGATCTGAATGCAATATCACCGGAACTTCCCCCTGCCGCTGCCAAACAGCCATCTCAACGGCTCTGATCACCATATGCCGATCCTGTCGGTGATGCATCGACCAGCCAACGATCAGCTTGCTGAACAGGTCGAGAACCACGCAGAGAAAGAGCTTTCCTTCCTGCGTCGGTATCTCCGTTATATCCGTCACCCATTTGGTGTCCGGCTCCAGGGCGGAGAAGTCCCGCTCCAGGTGATTCCGGATACCCGGTGGCCGATACGATTGACGTCCCAGGCGTCCACGCTTCTTGCGCGGCCAGCCCTGGATGCCGTGTTTGGCCATCAATCGCGCTACGCGGTTCAAGCTGGTTGAAGCTCCCTCGGCAACCAGGTCCTCGTGCATACGGGGTGAGCCGATCATGCCACCGCTGTCGTCATGGATCTCTCTGATGCGTGACAGCAAGTGCTGATTCGCCTTGGCCCTGGCAGACTCAGGGCGAGATACCCAAGCGTAATAACCGCTGGCCGACACCTTCAGGCATCGGCACATAAGACGTATTGGGAAATGATTGCGACAACGTTGAATCGCCTGATACCTCAGGACGACTCCTTTGCGAAGAACACTGCCGCTTCGCGCAAAAAATCACGCTCCTTCTTCACACGGGCCAGTTCTCGCTTGAGGCGGGCAACTTCCTCGTCTCTGGGAGAACCTGAACCCTTGAAGGTCTTGTCTGTCTCCTCATCCGCTTCTCTACGCCAACGCGACAGAAGATTCGGATTGATGCCGATCTCCAAGGCTATCTGCCGACAACTCACACCGGGTTGACGGGTTAAAGCGATGGCCTCGCGTTTGAACTCTGGGCTATATTTTCTGCGTTTGGACATGAACACTCCTTTGGCACAGTGTGCCTCTTTTTAGAAGTGTCCGCAGTAACGGGGTAGAACCCGTACCAAATTGTCAAGATGTGAGCACCGTAAGCCTACGTTAATTTGGCAGTACCCGTGCTTTTATTTCGGCTCGCTTGACAGCAGTTCGAATACATGGCCCGGCAAATTCTGGTTAATCTCATCCCGGGCGCGCTGTTGTAATAAACCAGGTTCAGCCGCAGTTATCTTCACCGGCCAGCGCTTCTTCGCTATCACAGTATCATTATGTTGCAGAATCAGTTCGTAGGAACCACGCAACCAGAACCAGCTTTGCTGTTCACTCACTGGCGCCAGATCGGCAAACCCTCGTAATACATACTCAGACTCTGCCGCGGTCTTCACTCCCAATTTCGTCAGGGCGCGTTGTAGCTCGGCTTTCACCGATGGATCATCGGCCTGAACCGCGATCGGCAGGGTGCTCAACGCATTGCGAATTAGGGAATCCACGGCTGCCTGGTCGTACTGACCGGTAACGCCCTGACCGTCGGCTACAATCATCAGGTTCTGGTTGAGCTGATCTCGCTGGATCTGGGTATCGCGGGCACGTTTCAATGCGTTGAGGGCTGATATCGGATTGTTAGCTGTGACACCGGCGTAACTAATCAGATCCTTGATCTCGCGGTCAGCCGCCAATATGGACTGGCGGAAGCGGCTGGCGGCAGGCTGTTTGGCCAGCACCGCCAGGGCGTGAACCCGTCCTGGATTATTGTTATCATCCCAGTATTCTACAACCCGCGCACCTTGTAGCACCTGACGGGTCTCAGTGCTCACAGCACGGGTAACCCTCTGTTCGTTGGTAATCTGCAACTGCCCCTGTCCGGCGTTCATCTGAGCACTGCTGAAGTCTGTCGAACGTTCCTGAACGCTCACTTCAAATATCTTGGCCAGGTTACTGATAGCCCGATCCGATGCCCTTTGCCGGTCATCGGCTGACCCCGTCGCCGAAAGATGCGTGGCCGCCGGATAGGCCGATTCAGGGTTGTTCAGCCACTCCGGTCTATCAGGTGTGGAGCTACAGGCAGTAATAGCCAGAACAGTTACCACAACCAGAAAACTGGCCAGGGTTTTTGGCTGAATCAAAAATGAACTGAATGCAGGTTTATTGTTCATTAGGCTGTCCTTCAATAGGTTCCAGGCCCTCATAGGGCGGATAACTGAGCAGGCGATTATTCAGACTGGTTACCAGCGCCACACCGTAATGGCGTGAGCCAAGCTTGTTTAGCGCTGGCAACTCGACGTTCTTGGCTACAATCCCGACTGAGGCATCCAGGGGCGTTACCAGCCGCGCCACCTGGATCGACGAGGGCAGCATATTCCAGCTACGCACATCGGCCTGTTCGGAGATCAAACCGGCAATATTGGCCAGGAAACCACCCAGTTCCCCGCTTTCTCTCGCTTTTCTTACCATCTGGTACTTGGTAACTGCACGCACTGTCGCCGCCGCCATGGTTTTTGCACTCTGATCCGCAAGGTCTTCACGCGCCCGTTGTTCGATCATTTCGATCACTTCTGTGCGTTTGAGGTCTCCGGCTCCGATAGAAAGCTGCCGGGCCTGGTAACGCGATTGCGGATAATGGGGCATAACGACGCTGATCTGCGCCTCCAGATTCGAATCAAACACCGAAAGGCGGGTTTCGGTTTTATTGGACACCACGCCGTCGTGGTAGAACACAATCCATTCGCCTTCGTGAGCCCCAGGCAATGAGGCCTCGCGGCCAAATTCACTGACGTATCGCTGATACTCTTCATCGTTAAGGTTTTCATTGTTTCGGCGCAGGCTGACATTCAACAGGCTGGTAGCCAGGGCCTCAGGAACCTTTTCTTCACGAGCCCTGATGATCTGGTAAGCCCGGCGATAGCTGATCATGGCGTCATCCAGTTCACCGTTCATTTCATAAATCAGCCCTGCCAGAAAGCGCACGCTTGCCAGTTGCCCGCTGACAGACTCCGTGTCTCCCAGCTGACTCATGGTGACATCCGCCTGCAGCATTTCGACCCGCGCGCCATCCAGGTCGCCACTGAACAGATAACCCATGGCCAGCATGGCATGCACCAGCACCTGTTCACTTGGCGTTCCGCCATAGCTGCGAAGCGTCTCGTTGGTGGTCAGGGCACCAAAGTTTTCGGAAAGACTGACCGCCTTCAGGGACTTCATGATCGTCTTGGCCTGCTCAAGATCCTGTCGGCTTCCGGCCAGATCTCCGGTGTAGAACTTCAGCAGGCCCCGATTCAGCAGATACTGGCTTCTGTCACGATCTGGTGGATCAATCTTTTCCAGTTTCCCCAGGGTCTTTTCAGGGCCCAACGTCGGCAGCTCTGCCGAAAGCTGATTGATCTGCCAGGATGTACATCCCTGCAAATACAACAGGCACAGCACCACCATTGGTGTCGCCAGAAACCGGAGCAAATACATCTCGCCAATCACGGTCTATTTGTCATCCTGCTATTTGTCATCCCGAAGCAGACTAATAGCGGATGGACGGGTTTTTAATCAGCTTTTTGATTTTCTTCTGACCCAGCCAGACCTTGCGGTTATCGGCCATGCTGATCAGGGTAAGGTCGACCTGATAGAAGCGAACCTGTTGTTTGCCCTCGGCATCAATGATGGTGTTGATCTGTCCGGTCAGCATGAAATCCGCGCCCAGTTCCTGGCCTGCGGCGTTGCGGGTATCGTCCCGGGCATTCAGATCCTGATCGAGGCGCTCATCACGGATTTCGCCACGCTCATCTTTCGACGCGACAAAATCCACGCGCCCGGAATTGACCAGTTCCCGCTCCATATCTGCAACAAAAGTTTTCAGATTAATGTGCTCATGGCTCAGGTTACGAACCGTGCCCACAATTACCGCAGGGCGCCGACCGGTTCGGGTGGTAAAATCAGTGCTCCAGGGCCGAGACAGGGCATCCTGAATCATCTCCTGGGCCACCAGCCGTGAATCGCTGTCATTCCAGGCGCCACTGAGGTCAATCGTGGTGTCGCTGTCTACCCGCTTAACTGATGTACTACAGCCGCTGAACAGCAGGGCTGCCAAAATAACTACCCAGATTTTCATTACTCTTGTCCTTGCACGAATCGCTCGAAATTGACGTTGGTATTGCTGGTGTAGAACGCCTTGAAGTTCTCAGACAGTTTGCTAGCTGTCCTGATTGAGTCGTCCAGCGCCTCCATATCCATTTCCGCGAAGGAATAGACATTGCCAGTGTTGCTGTCTTTCCAGCGCGCCTTAATTTTGACGCCGTTCAGGGCTGTTCTGGTTGAACTTATCAGGGTCTGTTCGATACTGCTGGCGGATGAGTCTCCTGCGCTGGACGAATAGTCACTCAGGGTGCTATCGACATAGCTGGAGACTACACGCGCAACTTCTGCTCGGGCCCTGCTGTCTGCCGTAGAGGTTTGTAACGACTGGTCGTTCAGGGGCGGTGCATAGGCAACTCCCTGGATATAGCGACCGTCGTTGTCAACAGCTTGGGTGCCTTTATTGACCCAGTCAGGGGCACCTGCTACTCCCATGTCACTTTCAATGGTTCCTCTGCTGCTGCAAGCAGCTAGACCAGCCAGAACGGTGAGGATCGTGGCAGTCGATAGTGAACGCTTCAACATATGAGTTTTACTCCTGTTGCTTGTGCCTTAAAAACTTAGCATTCAGAATAACCTAAGTTCCGGTTCCAATCATCAAAGCTTGCGTAGCGGCGGTTACTCATTAGAGCTGCATAGACTGCGATAGGGTCACGCCGAGCTAGGCGTAACAATTATCGTGGCGTGGCTCAAATTTCTTTTGATGACAACGAACGATAAACCCATTGATCCAGTGCTTTTATGTCGGGTGGAAGAAATCTGTCCTCAGACCAGGGCTGATAATGTGTTAGCTGTGTAGTTTGAATGAGCACGTGGCCTGAGCGCAGAGTCTGCTGCGTCAGAGTATCGTTGGAGTCAATGTCGGCAAGTAGGAAATTACTGTTTTCTTACCATTATTCAAAGTCTTAAGAGGGTATAACCTGATAGGTAATATCTGCGACTGTAAAAGACTCCGGTGCAAAGTCATTAGATGGCCGTCGTCTTTGCAGGTGAGGGATCCGGAACTTGGTCCGGGAGATCGAATTTGCTGTGGGTAATGGGCTACTGAGGCCAAGAGGTCGTATCGTTAGTCTCGGACCGAATTGACAGGGGGCTGTTTGGAACAGGCGACACGACAGGGCAAATTTCAGGCTGACTCTTTGCCAAATGATCCCTACACCTGGCGGGAGATCCTGTCACTGGCGTTGAAGCATAGGCCTCGGTTGGTCAAGGCTAATTTTCTGGCGATCCTGGCGACCTTGGTCAGTGTGCCGGTTCCACTGTTGCTTCCGGTGCTGGTGGATGAGGTATTGCTGGATGAGGCAGGGCCGGTATTGCCTGTCATGCGAGCGGTATTGCCTGAGTCCTGGCACCTGCCAGCGGTTTACATCGGCGTCATGGTCCTCGCGGCCTTCCTGCTCAGACTGTTGGCTCTCGGGTTTAACGTGCTGCAGTCCCGAGAGTTCTCCAAGATTTCCAAAGACGTAGTGTTTCGCATTCGGTCTCGACTGCTTGGGCAATTGCGCTCAGTCGCCATGTCGGAATTCGAGACACGGGGTTCAGGTGGTATCACCAGCCACTTCATCACCGATCTGGATACCATCGACCAGTTTCTGGGAGCCACCATCAGCCGCGTTATCGTGGCGAGCCTGACGGTGACCGGTACCGCCTTTGTATTGGTGTGGGTGCACTGGCAGCTTGGGCTGCTGATTCTGCTTTTCAATCCCCTCGTTATCTTTGCAACCATGCTGATCAGTAAGCGGGTGAAAGAGCTGAAGCGTCGGGAAAACAGCGCTTATGAGGAGTTTCAGGGAGATCTGACAGAAACCCTGGACGGGATCCATCAGCTCCGGGCCGCCAATCGCGAGCAGCATTACTTGCAGCAGTTGGTCAGCCGCGCCCGCACCGTGCGCGATCACGCCACTCAGTTCGAGTGGCGCAGCGATGCCGCTACTCGCGCCAGCTTTGCGCTATTTCAGTTTGGAGTGGACGCATTTCGTGCTGCTGCGATGGTGACGGTCCTGTTTAGTGACTTGAGCATTGGCATGATGTTCGCCGTCTTTGGTTATCTCTGGTTCATGCTGACCCCCGTTCAGGAAATACTCAACATACAGTACGCATGGTTTGCAGCAAACGCGGCACTGGTACGTGTTAATCGTTTGTTGGAGCTAAAGCAGGAGCCACGTTATCCGGCGCTGGAAAATCCTTTCAAGGGCAAGCATACGGTGGGCCTGTCCCTGCGCAACGTTCACTTCAGTTACGGTGATGAACAGGTGCTCAGAGGCATCAACCTTGATCTGGCGCCGGGGGAGAAGGTTGCCCTTGTCGGAACCAGTGGCAGTGGTAAGTCCACTCTGGTGCAGGTGATCCTTGGTATCTACGCCCCGCAGAAAGGGGACATATTGATTGATGGGGTGCCGGTTCAGCGGATCGGCTTTCCAAACCTCAGAGAGCACATCGCCACGGTTCTGCAGCACCCCGCGCTATTCAACGATAGCGTACGTCAGAATCTTACGCTGGGCCGGGAAAAGCCTGATGATCAACTCTGGGAGGCGCTGAGGATTGCTCAACTAGATCGCACCGTTGCTGCGATGCCCGAGCTTCTGGATACCATGATAGGTCGACAGGGGGTTCGGTTGTCCGGTGGCCAGCGTCAGAGGTTGGCCATCGCCCGAATGGTTTTGGCAGATCCTTCGGTGGTGATACTGGACGAGGCAACGTCAGCTCTGGATGCCGAAACCGAGTTTGAGTTGCATAGGGATCTTGAGGCATTTCTGAGTAAGCGCACCACGCTGATTATCGCCCATCGGCTCAGCGCCGTTAAGCGAGCGGATCGGGCATGTGTTTTCGACGATGGGCAGATTATAGAGGAGGGTCGGCACGCCGATCTGATTGCCAGAGAAGGTCTTTATGCGCAGTTGTACGGCCAGGTGCAGGTTTGATCCGGTCGCCAGAGCCAGGTGCATGGTCCGGGTTCGGTTTGTTATAGAGTTCAAAAGGTTTGCTTTGGGGGAGAATGCGGTCGTTTGTCAGTGACGCATCCAGTGCGTCAAAAAAACGGCATTTTTGAGCCTCAAAAAATGACGCTATTCGCATCATCGTTTGAAGATATTTTATAGAATTTCACAAAATCGACGATAAACTGGTGCGAATTAGATATGAAACGCGTCATCAAAATGTCAAAGGCATGGACAGCCGCGTTTTTCTTCGGGATTCTACTCGCCGGTTGCGGCGGTGGAGGCTCTGCTGGATCTGCGAGCACAACCACTGGATCGGATTCAGGCGCCTCGGGAGTGCAGGCGGATTCGCAGCGTTCAGCTGTTCTGAGCTGGTCTGCCCCCGCCACTCGGGTGAATGGCACCGGTATCGACATGGGTGAACTGGACCGATACGTTATTCGGTACGGTCAGGACATTGAGGATTTGTCTGGTGAGGTGGTGATTGACGGGGCCGCGAGCGATGCGGAGATGTCCTACACCGTTAGTAATCTGGACGCCGGAACCTGGTATTTCACTATCCAGGTACAGGATACTGAGGGCCTCGTCAGTGAACCCTCCGAGCCAGTCAGCAAGACAATTCGCAGCTGACTGCAGGCTTGATCGCGTTGCTAGCCCATCGGATCTGCGATGGGCAATTTCAGTGTGAAAGTGGTGCCGTCTCCGGGCTTTGAGTCGACGGTAATCGCTCCCCGGTGTTTTTCAACCACGGTTTTTACAAACGACAGGCCCAGCCCGGTGCCCTGGCTCCCCGCCAGCTCACTGCGTTTTTGCCGGTGGTATCGGTCAAACAGCATCGGCAGCTCGTCCGTGTCAATTCCGCTCCCTTCATCTGCGATAGCCAGGCACGCCAGATGGCCAGCTCGATAGACCTGAACATTGATGGCTGAGCCCTCGGGGCTGTATTGAACGGCGTTGGTCATCAGGTTGATCACCGCCCGCTCCAGCAACTCGGCGTTACCCTTAAGCCACAGATCTTCCGTACCCGATACGAGCAGACTGATCTGCTTTTCCTGAGCCTGCTCACACACGCTGTCACGGGCGTTCTCCACAATCGCCAGAAACTCGCATTCGTAAAACCGGGTTTCGGTGAGCTGCTCGGCGCGCGCCAGTTGCACGAATTCTTCGGCCAGGTGATAGCTGCGCCGGGCCAATCGGCCCAACTGTTCCAGCTGGCTTTCATCGATGTGGCTCGGATCTCTTTTCAATTGCTCGATCAGGGCCAGTTGTGAGACCAGCGGAGAGCGCACGTCATGGGAGATAAAGTCGATCGCTTCGCGGTGTTGTCGCTGCTGTTCGCGGAGCTCTGAAATGTCGGAAATATTGGCAATGATCCCGGACTGCTCGCTGTCTGGCAGGGCGAAGGGTGCCAGGTGAATCAGGAAGTCTTTGTTGTGGATTTTCAGATCTACGGTCCTGCTCTGCCGTAAGGTCAGGGTTTCGGAGACGGTTTCATGCCAGGGCACGGATTCACGAGGGTCGTGGCCTTCCAGTAGGCGGGTGAGTGGCAGGCCGCTGAGGCTGGGCATGGGCTCTTTGAACCAGGCTTCAATGTGGCGATTGGCAAACCGGATCACGCCAAGTTCGTCCGTAACTATGATGCCGTCCGGCATGTGTTCAAAGCTGTGGCGGATAAATGCCTGCATTTGGCCGAGACGTTCTGTGGCGGTACGAACCCTCTCGATGCGCTTGGAAATGTTTTCCTGGATACCGGGTTTGGTTTTTTGCTGGCGAGTATCTTCAAGCTTGAGCTTTTGCAGGTAGAGCTGAATTACTTCCCGGCTCAGATCGTCGGGCAGGGTCAGGCCGAGCAGATAATTTGAGCCGCCACGAGCGAGGCTTACCCAGCTTTGACTGCCTTGGTGCACCCAGTGCCCGGGATTGCTGAGTTCCGGAGCGTCGCTAAGGGCCATGCCTTTGACCAGCAGCAGGTCCGGCCCCTCTGCAAGTAGCCAGCCCTGGGGCTGCAGTAAAGAACACAGATGTTCCATCAGCTGCATCGGGTGACGGCGAGATGGCTCTGGCAAAGACAGTTGGGGTGTTCTGGCCATGTCGTCCAGTTGACGGTTTAGGAAGCGGTTGGTCATGGCCAGGCGCAGGCCGCTTGCAACCGGGAAGGCAATCATCGGCAGCAGAACAGCGTTGGCGGCCGATAGATGAACATGGAAGCTGCGCAGTGCAACAAAATAGGTGCACAACACCAGAATAAAGCTGCTCGCGCATGCTCCGAAAGTGGCGGCAGGTTTTAGCCGGGGCAAGGTATTGGCCAGGATCAGCAGAATGCCAAGAGCCAGGGTAAGGGATAGCCACTGGGGTGCTCGAGAAATTAACAGCGATTGGCGACTGGCAGAGTAGACGTTGGCATGAAATTCCACTCCGCTCATGGGGCGGCTGAGCCCGGAGAAAGGTGTACTTAGTACGTCGCGAAAGCCGGCTGCCGTGGCGCCGATGAATACGGTTTTGCCGGCAAACAGTTCCGGAGCGGCAGGTTGATGCAGAACATCCGCATAAGCATAAGCGGGCAGGGTATCTGCGCCCCCGGCTAAGGGTACCAGTCTGAACTCACTGCGGACATTGGTGTAGGCCGGCGCGTCCTGTTGGGTGATTGATGGCCCTGGTTGCTCCTGAGCAGCCACCGCCAGCGCCGGCCATCGGTAATGGCCAAGGCTGTTGTAAAGGTACAGGCCGCGAGCAACACCGTCCTCATCCAGTTCTACGTGGGCATGCCCCAGAGCCAGGGCCGCAGCCTCCAGCGGTGCTGATGGCAGTTGTTCACTGATCAGTAGCTGGTTGGTGGCGGGGGAGTAGTGAATGGGTAGCACCACGCGGCCGTGGCGCGCCATAGCGTCTGCAAGATTCTGGTCACTGAGTGTTGGTTCGGGAAACAGGATATCGAAGACAATGGTTTGGGCGCCGGCTTCGGTCAGCCGATCGATCAGCCGGGCGTGAAGGCTTCTATCCCAGGGCCAGTGGCCGAGCACATCAAGGCTGTGTTCATCGATGGTGACCAGGGCCACATTGTTATCAACGGGTGCCGGCCAGGCCGTAATGGCTTTGTCGTAGAGCCAGGAGTCGACTCGCCATGGCAGGGTGGTGGTCTGGATAAGCAAAAGTATGCCGGTGAGCAGAAGGCCCAGAGACCAGGGTGTTGTTTTTAATGATAACCAATCCCTTCTCATGGGCCGTAATGTTCAATCTTGTGGTGAAGTGGCTTAATCCAGGTACAGTTCCCTCCCGGGTCCCCACCGGCTCGCCAGCGGACCATCAGAAAGAGCTTTGACGCGCACAAAATACCTTCTTCCGGGAATCAGACGCAAGGCTGCCGTGGTCTCTGCAACATTTGCTTCTTTGATGATGTTGTTGAAGGCAGGCTCTTCAGCCAGCTGCAGCCGGTAGTCATTGGCGGTGTCCACCTTTTCCCAGAACACCCGCACCTGATTGTCGATGTAGTTAATGCTGATGATCCGGACTGGAGGCAAGGTGCCGTTTACCACCAGCGTTCTGGTTGGCGATGTCGCCACCGAGTTGCCGCCGGCTTCGGTCACTACCCTCCAAAAATACTGACCGGGGCTCAGAGGCCGGGACGGTAAGGCGCGATTGTCTGGCGCCCACTCGCTGGAGGTAATCAGACGCTGGAATGCTTCGTCTTCGGCGATTTCTACCCGGGCGACTTCGTTGGTGCCTTTCAGTTGCCAGTGGAATTCGGGCATGTCGTCGTTTACGCCTTGGCCCTCTTCGGGTGAGATGAGATCGGGTGTCCGCGCCCGCAGGTCTACCTCGATTGAGGCAATGGCGGGCATGCCGGTGATGCCTTGCGGGTCGAGGGATGCAAGGTGGATTTCATAGCGGCCATTGTCCAGTTGGCTGATATCGAAGCGGGCCTCTGCGGTGTCTCGGCTCTGTAGCCAGGCGCCACTGTCGTCTGCGAAAATATCGACCCGGTATCGGTCAGCGCCGTTTTGCTGCCAGCTGAGTTCCGCCGGCAGTTGCTTGAGCACCGGTGCGATCGGGTTCAGGACTGGTGCAGGCGGCAGTTGACGAATGTTCATCGGTGCGGTGCTTGTGGTGGACACACTGGCACCATACCCTGCAGGAATTCGGCGGGTCTTTCCGGGTTGGCCAAAGTCGACCACGCCTTCGGTGACCTGAACGCTGCTGCCGCTGCCGGACGCCTGCATGGAAAAGACAGTACCGCGCACCGCCGCAACCGCTGAAGGTGTCTCGATCTCAAAACGGGCGCCGTCCTCCATCACAGGTTTGACGCGAGTATGCACTTCGCCCCGCTGAAGTCTGAGCCTGGTGTCGGCCATGCCGGCTTTGCCATATTGGGTAAGGCGATTGAAGATCAGGCGCGAGTTTGGCGCCATGCGTAACTCAGAGCCATCCGCGAGGATAATGGTCGCTGTGCCGGCTGCTGAGATGGCTTCATCACCAACCCGGATAATCGAATTGTCGGTCAACGGTGTTTTCTGGCCATTGCTGCCAGACACATGGATCACGTTGCCGGCCACAGAGGTGGCTTTAGCCGGCTCTGGTTGCCGTTTAAGCCAGCCCAGCGGGATGCGAACCTGGTCACCGACAGACAAGTTGGCGTTCCCGGCCAGGTTGTTGTATTGGGTAAGCTGGTTGAGGCTGACCCGGTCGGTCAACAACGTCTGGGTGACTTCCGTGAGGGTCTCGCCGGAGCGCAATGTGTACACCCACTCAGGGGCGCCAGTGGTTTGCTGAGCCTGAGTTGGCGCCGAGCCTCGGGTTATCGACAGGTCAGCCGCGACAGCGCCCGATAACAGGCTGAGAGCGAGCAGCAAGAACAGGCTTAAGGCGCCATGGCGTTTGACATCAAGCATTGGCGGCACGGTCGTCGTTGATTTGAGGTTCGTCACTGGTTTTGATGGTTTCCAGGCGATAGCCTCGTTGGTAGATGGTTTTGATCCGAAATCCGTTTTCCGGGTTGACGCCCAATCGGCGTCGCAGCCGGCTCATGTGGGTATCGACGGTTCGGGTATTGATGTCCCGGGCCAGCCCCCAAACGCGCTCCAGCAGCATTTCACGGGTCAGCAAGCGGCCCTGATTCTGGAACAGGAACAAGGTCAGATCAAAGTCTTTGTCTGTGAGGGTTAATGGCTTACCGTGCAGCAGGATGGCGCGTTGATGGGTGTTCACTTCGAACGGGCCGTAAACCAGGACTTCTTTTTCACTGTCCGGATTGCTGCGGCGCGCCAGGGCGTTAATTCTGGCAATCAGCTCAGCGGCCCGGGCGGGTTTTGCCAGGTAGTCATCGGCACCGGCATCGAGCGCACGTACGATATCGGTCTCGCTGTCCCGTTGGGTCAGAAAAACCGCCGGTATCGCCCAGTTAAGTTGGGCGCGAATGCTCTCAAGCACTTCAATGCCGGTCATGTCCGGAATTTGCCAATCCAGGATGATCAGATCATAACTCCGGTGCAGCACGGCGCCGAGAAACGCTTGCCCGGTAGGAAAGCTGTCACAGTGGTGACCTTTCTCGGACAGAATGGACTGAATGTGTTGCGCCTGTTCATGTTCATCTTCAAGCAGAGCAATGCGCATTAATTCTGGCCCTCGGTGATGTTGACCGGTTTGGTTTGCTTGTGGGCAAGGTGGATACGGACCACGTTGCAGTATCGGGTGATTATCCCAAAAAATGAGCTTACATTCAGTAGTGTTATGTAGACTTCCGTAACGGCAACGCAGGCTTGCCGTCATTGTCATTTAACGTTTGTCGGCAGCTGGGGAAATTACTGCAGCCCCAGAACCAGCCCTTTTTACTTTGCCGCCGGACCAGTGGCGAGAAACAGTGCGGACAGGGGATCGGTTTTTGATCAGTCCCGTCCTGGGGTTGTGTGTCTTCCAGCGGGCGTGTGCCCTTGCAGTCGGGGTATCGGGTACACGCAAAAAATCGCCCGAACTTACCTTCCCGCGCTACCATCACCGACCGGCACTTTGGGCAATGAATACGGTCTTTACCGGGATTGACACTGGTGCTGTCACCAAGGGCAGAATCTGACGTGGGTGTCAGCGGACTGCGGTTGATGAGCCCCTGGATCTCTGCCTTTAACGTTTCGATAAACTGCCTGGGGTTATCCTCGCCCCGCCGAATGCCTTCCAGTGTCGCCTCCCAGACGGCGGTGCGGTCCGGCGTGCGGACGGTGTCGGGCAAAGCCGCTATCAGGGATTTGCCCTTGTCCGTGGCCCGGATGTAGCGCTTGTCCCGGTACAGATAATCCCGCTTGAACAGCACGTCGATGATGGCGGCGCGGGTGGCCTCGGTGCCCAGCCCATCGGTGTCCCGCAGGGTTTTGCGCAGCTCCGGTGCGGACACAAAGCGGGCAATGTTGGTCATCGCAGACAGTAAAGTTGCGTCGGTAAAATGTTGCGGTGGTTGAGTTTTGCGCTCTTTCACGGTCGCACTGCTGCAGAGCACCGGCTCGTGTTTATCGAGTCTGGGCAGCGGTGGTTTTTCTGGCTCGTTATTGCCCTCTTTGAGTTTGAGCTCCAGCGCTTTCCAGCCGGGCGTCAGAATGGCGGTTTCGGTGGCCCTGAACAGGTGCTCCTGTACCTTTACCGTGAGTTTGCCCTCACGGTGCACGGCATCGCCGGCAAACTGCATCAGGTAATAGCGGCTGATCAGACCGTAGATCTTTTCCTCAGCGGCGGTCAGCTTGCCGCTGGGGCTGGGGCGTACGGTGGGGATAATTGCGTGGTGCGCATCGACCTGTTTGTCGTTCCAGGCTGCAGAACGGCGATGGGTGTCTAGCTGGCCAGTAAAGCTGGCGAGCTCGGTGGACACCCGGGCTATGGCTCTGATCACCTGTTCCCGTTGGTGGTAATGTTCTTCCGGCAAGTAGCGGCAATCAGAGCGAGGGTAGGTGATCAGTTGGTGTCGTTCGTAAAGGTTCTGGGCGGTGTCGAGCACGTCTTTTGCCCCCATCCTGAACAGCCGGCCCGCTTCAATCTGCAGTGCAGACAGCGATAATGGCAGTGGCGGCGGCTCTGGCCGATCCCGAAACCGGGATTCGGTGACGGTGCCGGGGCGACCGTTCACATCCTGGGCAATCTGCTCTGCGATATCGCGATCGAGCAGGCGATTCTCTTCATCCAGATAATCTTGAAACGAGTCGCCGGGCAGCCATCGGGCGGTAAAGGGCCTTTGGTCAGCCTCGCCTTCACTGGCTTGAAAATGCCCCTCTATGCGGAACCACGGCTTGGCCTGGAAATCTTCGATGGTGTTGTCCCGCTCCACCACGAGGCCTAGCACCGGGGTTTGCACTCGGCCCACGGAATAGACCCCTTGCTCACCCTGCTGTTGATAAGTGAGCGTGTAAAACCGGGTGAGGTTGATGCCGTAGAGCCAGTCTGCCCGCTGCCGGGCGAGCGCGGAGTGGGACAGGCGCCGGAAGTCCTTGTTGTCTTTCGGCGTTTGAATGGCTCGGGCGACAGACTTGGGGGTCAGGTCGTTGATCAGTATGCGTTCGACCGGTGCTTTGGTGCCGACGAATTTCAGCACTTCGTCCACCAGCAGTTGGCCTTCGCGGTCGGGGTCGCCGGCATGGGTGATCAGGTCAGCCTGGCGGATCAGGGATTCGAGTACGTTGAGTTGTTGTTTTACGCTGTCTTTTGGGGTGAGCTGCCATGGCTCTGGGAACATGGGCAGGTCTTCGTGGCGCCACTTTTTCCAGGCCGGGTTGTAGCGGGCGGGCTCGGCCGGTTCAAGCAGGTGGCCGATGCACCAGCTGACGGTGACGGCGTCTTTACCCTGACCACAACGGATCCAGCCCTGGCCCTTTTGATGGGGCGTTGGCAGGGCGGCGACAATGGCTCTGGCCAGGCTGGGTTTTTCGGCTATGTACAGGTGCATGGGTGCTGGGTGTTCGTTGAGTGGCTGGGGAATGTGGCTCTTTGCTGGTTTTGTGTCAAGGGGCTGTTCGGGGTCCGCGGCTTTGTGTAGTAGACTTGTTTTAACGGGGGAGGCGGCTGTGAAGGAGGCCTTCCCAAAAGACGCCGTGGACCCATCCATGGGGGCTTGGTGTTGCCATCCTTGGCAACACACACTTTTGGGAAGGCCTCCTTCACATCCGCTTTCGAACGCCGTGCAAATCGCCGCGATTTTTGCGGGCGATTATTCAGGAATCGGAGCAGAGCTGTCATGAAGATTCAGAGTGCTATTGAAACGAAATTAAAAAATGCTTTCGATGCACAGGTGCTGACAGTGGAGAACGAGAGCCACATGCATTCTGTGCCGCCGAATTCGGAAACCCATTTCAAGGTGACGCTGGTGTCGCCGGGTTTTTCCGGTCAGATGAAGGTTAAGCGGCATCAGGCGATTTACGCGGTGTTGGCAGAGGAGCTGGCTGGGCCGGTGCATGCGTTGTCGCTGCATTTGTATACGCCGGAAGAGTGGGTGGCCAGTGGGCAGGCGTCGCCCGAGTCTCCGAATTGCATGGGCGGCTCGAAGGGGGATGCGTCTATGGCGGCCAAATTGAAACAGGGAGCGAGTTCATGAGTCAGTTTTTTCAGGTTCATCCGGATAACCCGCAGAAGCGACTTATCAATCAGGCGGTTGAGATTCTTCGCAAGGGTGGGGTGATTGCCTATCCGACGGATTCCGGTTACGCCCTGGGGTGTCACCTGGGTGACAAGCCGGCGGCGGATAAGATCAAGCGGATTCGTAAACTGGATGACAAGCACAACTTCACTCTGGTGTGCCGGGATTTGTCGGATATTGGTGTATACGCCAAGGTAGATAACACCCAGTATCGGTTATTGAAAACGTTTACGCCTGGGCCTTACACCTTCATTTTGCCTGCCACCAGTGAGGTGCCTCGCCGGTTAATGCATCCCAAGCGCCGGTCGATTGGGGTTCGGGTGCCGGACAACCAGATTGTTCGGGATTTACTGGGGGAGCTGGGCGAGCCGATCATGAGCAGCACGCTGATTCTGCCGGGCGATACCGAGCCGATGACGGACCCTTATGATATCCGGGACACGCTGGAGCATGAGCTGGATCTGATTATTGACGGCGGCTTCTGTGGCATGGAGGCAACCACGGTGGTTGATTTTACCGGAGATGCGCCTGAGGTGACTCGGGTGGGTCAGGGTGATCCGACACCGTTTCAGATTTAGTGCCCGCTTCGGGCGGGCTCTTGTGTCAGGCCCGGGCGTTCAGGCTGAAGGCGTAGCGCTGGGCATTGATGCTTTCAGGCTGGCCAGAGCCGGCTGAGCGCCGCAGATTGTCGTAGCGGTGGATAACGTCCTGCAGTCCGTTGAATTGCTGGTTTTCGCTGACCAGTGAATCCAGCAACGAGTTATTGACGCCATAGGCCTGGTTCAGTTTCAGCGCGTTATCCATAAAGTGCAGGGTTGGCTCGGTCACGCTCAGGCGGCTGAAGGCTTCTCTGAAGCCGCGGTTGTTGTTCAGATCGTTCTCGATTTTTTCCCGCAGTTCTTCCGGTAATTTTCCATCGACCACGGCGTTGCCGCCCTCGCCCTTACCCACGCTGAGCGCCGTGGCCGGGTGCAAATTGTACTCGGCAAGTTTGTGCCGGAGTGTTTCCCTCACAAAAGACAGGTCTTGGGCCACGGTCTGCTTGTACTGACCCAGCGGCAGTTGCCGCGTTTTCAGGCTGCCGACATCTCCCTCTGGTTGCCCGGATGGCGTAAATCGGTCGTCGCCGGGGCTACCGGAGGCTTCCGGAAGTTTTGCTTTTGCGGGTTGGCTTGCGTTCTGATCCGCGGCCGGGGGCTGGCGATTGTCCATGGCTTGCTGAAAGCGAGTGCTGGCCTGTATCAGTGATGTCAGCAAAGACATGGTGTGTCCCCCCTGGGCGGAAAAGATCTGCCGGATAGTGACAAAAAAAGAGTCTTACCAGTTACAAAGCAGGTTTCGGGCCAGATCGGTGGGTAAGAGGAAAAGTCCCGCTGAAGTGATGAAATGTAAAATCTTTCAACGGTTGTCATTGTCAGGGCGGTGTACTGATCTGTGTCATTAAAAGATTGATCAATGTCTATAAAGTTATGCGCCAGATTGCCGTCATAATCTTGGTTGCAAAGCTGCTCTTCCGTCGCCGGGGTACCATGAAAAAACACTACTCGATTCGTTTCCTGCTGATGGCAGCTTTGGCTGTCGCATTTTCTGTGATTCTCGCGTTCACGGTTATCTACAGTGCCCAGTCCCAGCGGGCGCACCTGGAGGAGTACAGCCACAAATACGTGGATGGCCTGGCAAAATCTTATTTTGACGGACTGAACACCATGATGGTGACAGGCACCATCAATAACCGGGAAGTGCTGCGCGATCGGGCCCGGGCTTCTGAGGATGTGCTGGATATCCGGGTGGTGCGCAGTGATCAGTTGAACGCCATGTACGGCGCAGGCAATGCAGACGAGCAGCGGCGGCAACCTGAGGACTTGCGGGCACTGGGTGGCGAGCGTATCGAGCAGTATTCGGAGAATGATCAGGGCCGGGTCTACACGCTTATCGAACCGGTGATTGCTCAGTCCGACTACCAGGGCGTCAATTGCCTGGGTTGTCACCAGGCTCAGGAAGGCGAAATCCTTGGCGCCATTCGGGTGGACTATTCACTCGCCCAGAGCGACTCCCGTCTGCAGCAGCAGTTGCTGGTCGGTGGTGGTGTGCAGGTGTTGATCTTTGTCGTCATTTTCTTCCTGACCGCCTTGGTGCTTGGCAAGCTGGTGTTCTCCCGGTTGCGTCGTCTGCACGATCGCATGGATGAGATTTCCCGTAATTCCGACTTGTCGATTGAACTGGACGTCTCCCGTAATGATGAGATCGGCTCATTGTCCCGGGCGTTCAACCGCATGGTGTCGAAGATCCGTGACAGCATGCACACGGTCATGGATAACGCCGCCCAGGTGGAGCAGGCGGCCCGCGCCATCGCCAGCAAGGCTGAAACCACAGAGCGCGAAGTGCTGGCCCAGCGAGATAACACCGACCAGGTGGCTAGTGCCACCACCGAAATGGCCGCCTCGGCGGTGCAGGTTCGGGAAAATGCAGTCACCACGGCCCGCAAATCGGCGGACACCGCCAAGGCGGCGGAAACGGGTGAGCAGTTGGCGCACAACGCGGTGCAGGGCATTGAGTTGTTGAATTCCGAAGTGCAGAACGGTGCACAACGTATCGAGCAACTGGATCAGCGCACCACCGAAATGGCGAAGCGTCTGGAGCTGATTTCTGAAATCGCCGATCAGACCAACCTGCTGGCGCTGAACGCAGCCATCGAAGCTGCACGGGCTGGTGAGCAGGGGCGCGGGTTTTCAGTGGTGGCCGATGAGGTGAGGGCGCTTGCTTCCCGCACCCAGGTGTCGACAGAAGAAATCCGCCAAACCATTGCCGGGCTCAAGAATGAGGTTGTGGAGTGCGTGGGCACCATGCGCCATGCCTCTGAAATGGCCCAGCATCAGGTGGACGCCATTCTCAAGGTAGAAACTGAACTGCAGACCATTGCCACCGCAGTGCGAGAGATTACCGGTCTGAATGAAGAGATGGAAAGCGCGGCGAACGAGCAAAGCGATGTGTCAGAGTCTATCAATCACAACGTCATTGAAATCAGTCGATCGGCGGAGCAAACCTCTAGCGATGCCCAGGAAACGGCCCGGATCGCGGGGGACCTTTTGGCCATGGCGGAAACGCTGCGCAAGACCATCGAGCAATTCCGATTATCACAAAACGGCTGAAGGCCGAGCCGTCGCAACCGGGACACTAGCCCCGGTGATCAGACACAAACGGATTGGTGGCCTTTTCCTGCCCGAAGGTAGACATGGGCCCGTGGCCACAGATGAAACTGACGTCGTCTCCCAGCGGGAACAGCTTTTCGCGGATGGAGCGGATCAAGGTGGCGTGGTCGCCTTTCGGAAAGTCTGTGCGACCGATGGAGCCGTTGAACAGCACATCGCCCACCTGCGCCAGCTTTGATTCCCGGTGGAAGAACACCACGTGGCCCGGGGTGTGACCGGGGCAATGCAGTACTTCCAGAGTCTGATTGCCAACCGTCACCGTGTCGCCATCCTCCAGCCAGCGGTCCGGTGCGAAGATTTCCGGCGTCGGGAAGCCAAACATCTGCGCCTGCATGGGCAACCCCTGAATCCAGAAGTTATCCTCTTTGTGCGGCCCTTCAATGGGAATGCCGGCCGTCCGGGCCAGCTCGGCGGTGCCGCCAACGTGGTCAAGGTGGGCGTGGGTCAGCAGAATCTTCTCAACCGTGACGCCCTCGGCCGCAATCGCCGAACGAATTCGGTCAAGATCACCGCCGGGGTCAATCACCGCTGCCTTTTGGGTGTCGTCACACCAGATCAGGGTGCAGTTCTGTTCAAAGGGGGTGACCGGTACAATGCGGTATTTCAGGGACATATTCGGCCTCGGGTAGAAAATTTTGCGTTATGGTAATGGTAATTGGCCCGGCACTCGAGTTTTCAAGCTGGTGATGTGTGCAGAACGGTTTACAAACGCCGTCGCACTGGCGGAAGATCTTGGTTTTGTTCCGCTGGCGCAGACTTTCCGGGCCATTGGAAAATTCATGGAGCAGGAGATGATTCTGGATGAGTGATGTACAGGCGAGCCCAAACGCCTTCACCTTTGGTATTCGCCGTCTGGTGTTGGTGGATTCCGCCGGCTTTTGCTACGTGGAAATTCCAGTGGACAATCATGGCCTGATTCTGGGCCCGGGCAACCTGGGTAAGTCCAGCTTGCTGAACTCCCTGCGCCTGTTTTTGCTGCCGGAGAACAACTTCAAGAACAGTCGCAAGAAATTCGCCTTCCGCAATGCCAGTGCCGGCAGCTTTTACACCAACGAGGAAAGCTACCAGCATTATTTCCCCAGCCAGTTCAGTTTTCTGATTGTGGAAGCCGAGAACCCCGCCGGTGTGCATTGCCAGATTCTTTATCGCGACAACGCCAGCCAGCTCAGTTACGGCCGCGCCTTTGTGCCGGCGAGCTATGACCAGCTACGGCCGTTGTTCTGGAACGGCGATGATGAAGACGGCATCGGCCAAGCGGTGCCGGAGTTGTCGTTCAGCCGGTTGTCGGAGTCGTTAAAAAAGCTGTCCAAAGAGACTCGCTTTGTTAACGATCCCGCCAAGCTGAAAACCATGCTCTACAACAGTGAGCTGATGAACGCTGACGCCGTGCGCTATTCCGTACTGCCGTTAGGGGAGTCTGATGAGCGCCGGGTGCAGTCCCTGCGCACGTTGATTTTGCTGTTGTTTGAAATGAAGGCCGATGATCAGGCCATGGCCAACGCGGTGGCCAGTATTATCGAAGCCGACAAGAAGTTCGCCGACGACGCTTTTGACTTCAATATCGATGAGTTCCTGAACCGCCATGAGCAGCTGAAAGAACAGCAGGCGCAACTCAACCGGATCGAAAAAGAGCGTCCCCGGTTTGAAAAGCTAAATGGCGATTACCAGAAGTACCAGACCTTACTGTGCAGCCAGCACGATTTTGCCGCGTTCCGTGATGGCCTGGCGAACGCTCTGCAAGACATTGCCCGCCAGCGGCGGGATGCGGTGGATGCGTATAACGAACAGAACGATATCCTCAAGCACGTGGTGCAATCCCTGAAAAAGCTGGAACAAGACACCAGCAGCCTGAACGGTGAAATCCGCGCCGCTGATCGCAACCTGAAGCGAGCGGAACAGGATCAGAAGAACGGTGAACTATTAACCGCTCAGTACGGCGACATGACGCTGCAGGAAATCGCCGACATTTTGCAGGAAGATCGCGAAGGCAAACAAAGCCACCTTAACGCCCTGAAAAGCGCTGCCCAGGCCGAGATCCGGCTGGCCCAGCTGGACAAGAATCGCCAGGACCTTGAGCGCAGGTTGGCGGGATTGGCGGAGCGGGAAAGCAAACAGCAATGGCAGCTGCAAAACCAGCTGGATGAAGCCGTTGCGGCGCCGCTTCGAGCGCTCGACCCCCGTTTGATGATGGCCAGCCCGGGCCAGCCCCTGGACGGCGACAGCAAAGCCACCATTACCGCCTTCGCCCGGCTGTTTACCCCCTCGTCGGCCGGCTTTGACTGGTTTGATATTGAATACGCCGGTCAGCCTGCCCGTCAGGAAGACTTCGCTGAGCTGCGCGGGCGCCTGCAGGGCGAGCTCAATGGCCTTGAGAAAGAGCGTGCTGAGCTGGTGGACACGGCTGACAGAGAGCAGGATCGCCCGCGCCTGATTGATCGCACCGAAAAGGAAGTGCGGGCCATTGAGAAAGAGCAGGATACCCTGGCCCGTTTTCCGGGCGCGGCCACCGTGCTGCGCGATGCCACCGAAGAAAAAGCGACGGCGGAAGAAGCCCTGGCCAAGCTGACAGAACAGGCCCGCATTGAGCAGGAAAAACTGGATGCGGTTCAGCAGAAAGTCGCAAAAGCACGGGCCCATAAAGAGCGGGTAGAAGAGCGTGAAACAGAGCTGGCGCGGTTGGGCCGGAGCGTGGGCACCGTCGAGCATCGCTTCCAGCACCTGAAAGCCCTGACTTCAGAGCAGCCGATGGCGGTTGATCAGATTTCTGCTTCGGCCTTTGAAGAACTCCAGAAGCAACTGGACGACATGGAGGATCTGCGCCGCAGCATTCTCGATCACCTGCGCCAGTTTGTGTATCAGGGCGTGTATGAAGACGCCGACGGTGAGCTGCAAAAAGACAGCCCCGCGTCTTCGGTAATTCGCGACACCTTCAAAAACCTGGCAGATCTCTTTGCCGGCCTTGTTGAGCGTTGGCAGGTGCACCATGAGCAGATCGAAATCCATAACGAAACCGTGGCCAGTTACCGCCAGGCGCTCACCTCCAACCACGAGTTCATCAGTCGGTTTGAGTCTCAGCTGAATCGGGAGCTGGACGGCGTCCAGATCAACGACCTGGTGGAAATCCGGGTGGATATCCACACCGATCCCAAGTTCCGCAATCTGGTTGAAGAAGCCACCAACATCGACCCCTACGGAAACCAGCTGCAATCTGATGCTTTTTACGATCGGTTACGGGTGTTTGTGGCGGATTTCTTCGGGGAGCAGGGCGGCAGCAATCGCCTGACCATGGACAAGGTGATCGCCGGCATCTCCTACCGTACCAGTAAAGAAGGTGCCGCCAGCCTGGACAAGAAAGGCCAGTCTACCTCCACCACCGCGCTGATCAATCTGGAGCTGGTCTATCGATTACTCAACCGGGTGCTTTACCCGGGCATTCAGTTGTCGTTTCCAATGGTATTGGATGAGCTGGCCAGCGTGGATGTCAGCCAGATGCCGTCGTTGCTGCAGCGTTTGCGCAAACAGGGCTTTAACTTGTTCTCTGCGGCCACCCACAGCGCCAGTGCCGAAGTTATCTACCTGATTGGTCGCCATCTGGAAGTCGGGCAAATGCGCACAGCGCGGCCTTACAGTCCCCAGCGCACCCTGGTGTTCTGGGGTGGCGCGGAAGGCTTTACCGGTGGCCAACACCTGGGCCACTGGGCCGATCACACCCAGAACAGCCTGCTGGAGCTGGCGGATGAGTAAGCGCTTCAGCACGCTCGACACCACGCGCCTGCTGTTCGAACACCCGAAAATTCTGTTCCGGCTGATCGAGCGCATGGACCGGAACGAGGCCCGTTACCTGCGTGAAAGCGATCTGGTGGCGGAAGTGATGGACTACACCCGCGCCCTCGGCAACGCCGAACGGGAGCGGGTGCGCCTGGCCATGAACACCGACAACCTGTTCCGCAGCGGTTTGGTGATCGACATTATCAAAGCCGAAGGCGAACGCAGGTTGGTGCTGCAGGATGCTCTGATTAACCTGATGCGCGCTTGTAATGCGTCGCTCTATCAGGAGCTTACCGACGCCCGATTGCGGGGCCACCTGGTGACCCTGCGCGACGTGCGCAATCGGCTGGAGCTGAGCACCTTCAGCGAGGCCGATCCGGATTTTACCGAGCTGCGGGATGACCTGAATGAACGGGTCAGTCAACTGATCGGTCTGCTGCGCCAGAACGTGCTGCGCATGCAGACGATCAGTGCCCAGCTGGCGGAATTGTCGGGCGATGCCAGCCGGGCGCCGGAAAAGTATCTGGAGTTCCGTCATAACCTGTTTGAGCAAATCGTTACTCTGTATGACCGCCACATCAAACCGACCCTGGTGTTCCTGAATCCGGACACCCGCCTGCCAGATGGCAGCAACCTGTTTGAAACACTGGAGGCGATGGTGCGCTTGTTGGAAAACAATGGCGACCATAACCTGGCTGACCAACTGTTCCGCTCGGCCCTTAGCCTGAATGCTTTGTACAAGCCGATTCAGGCCGTGGCGCAAGAGGTGGAACACTTTCTGCGAAAAACCCGCCGGGGCATGGTGCAGTACAATGCCATGGAGCATTTCTACAGCAAACTGCGGGAACTCAAAGGCGAAACCGAAACCCTGAGCCTGCGCCGCAAGTGGCTGGAAGGCGGCGACTTTGCCCGCAGTACTGGCTTTCTGGTGGGCCTGCGGGGCCAGCAGCGGCCCAAGCATTATGCCTTCGGTGCGTCGGCCAGCTATTACCAGCTGTTATTCAGCGAGCTGGATTTGCGCCTGGCCGATCTGCGCCGTAAAGACCAGGTGCCGACGCTGCAAGAGGTGGCAGGTGCTGGCCGCAACACCCGAATCGACGTGCAGCGTATCAACCAGCTTTATCAATGGCTGGAAACCCTGGAGCTTCGGCCGACGACTGATCTGGTGCGAGAACTCCATGGCCGGCTGGAAGGCTTTATCCCCGGTTATCGCTTTCCGGACCTGTTGGCCGCTCTAAACCGATTGGTGAACACGCCACCGGAGGGATTTCAGGTGATCACCACCAACCGCTTCCGCACCCTTGAGGCCGATCAGACAGCCGATACCGATATCAGCGCCGAGCAGTTCGTGTACCGGAAACGTCGACTGGAAACCGAGACAGAGACACACCATGACTGAACATACCCTCACGCCCGCTGATCAAACGAGCAGCCCATTCGACAACATACTGCCAGCCCAGAGCGCTGCCATTTACCGGGAGTTTCAGGCGGGGCGGGTGATTGTCCGTGACCTATGGGACGCCAACCGCTCAGAGTTGATGGCCAACCCTCTGTACAACCTGCTCTATAACCACTTATCGCACTTCCGAACCTTCTACGAGCATCTGGGCAGTGAGCTGGTGTTCAACGAGAACGGTGCTTTTTTTTTCTTGAAAGAAAGCAGTGACGACGAAAGTGAAGAGCACGACGAAAACGCCTTCCGGGTACAGGTGATACTACTACTGATTGGCCGCTATTTTGCCCGCAGCGGCCGTGACCTCGACTACCTTGGCCGGCCAGACGCCGGTTTGAACGAGCAGGATTTGGCGGCGATGACCGCCGATGAGGAGTATCAGGACATCCTCCGGGCTGCTCGGTTCGAGAAAGGCCTGGCCGATGCCCTGGATTATCTGGACAAGCGCAACCTGATGTTCCGGGCTGGCGCCGGGCACTACTTTCTCAGTACCGCCGGTATGTATTTTCTGGAACAGCTGGTGCAGGAGTACGAGCAGGCCTGAGTGAGCCCGTGTAGACTCAAGTTTTCACGCTGCAGGAGCATTCCATGGCAGAGCCCGCACTGTTCAGAACCCACCGGCGCCGGGGCATACTCTGGCTGGCGATCATTGCCCTGGGTGTGGCCGCACTGGTCGCATTTCGACTGCAACCGCTGCCGGTTGAAGAGCGTTTGGTTCGCTTGCATGCGCAAGAGGCCTTCGGGGCGCGCTCCGAACTGCTGACCGAACCACTGCCGGTGCAGGCGCTGCTGCTGGACTATCGAGACGATGTTCTGCTGTTGCTGAAAGCTCAGGCTGCGCTGCAGGTGTTCCCGGAGCATACCCGCCTGCTGATGGAGCTGTTTGGTGAGGAAGCGGAGTTTCAGGAGGCGCTGCGAGCTCACGGCGAATATCTGATCCCGCCGGTGATGCACTTCTACCAGAACCCGGTTAGATCAATCGAGATGATGAACCGGGTGGCGGGCACCCGCCAGACCCTTAGCCCGGAAGAGCGCGCCTGGTACGCCATCAACTTTGCAAACATAGAAGGCCATGACTTTACCGGGCAGTTTCTGGTGGGGCCGGATGGCAGCATTGAATGGATCTGGACCGAGCGCGTCACCGAGGGCCTCACCCAGTTCTTTACCAGCGGTATCCGCACCCTGGAATCCCGTTACCGCACCGACCAGCCGATCCGCGCTCGCGATCTCGGCTGGGCTGCCGTGGATGCCATCGTCATCGGCAGTGCCGTGAAATTTCTGAAAGCGGGCCGGGCGGCGGCAACCACCGCGCGGGCATCGACCGTTACCGCGCGCTCAGCCGCCTATTCCTCCCGCCTGGCCCGGGCCGGGCGCATGGCATCGGTGATGGTCAGTCATGCCCGTTGGCCAGCGGTGGCTGCACTGGCCTATGTCGCTGTTCGGCACCCCGTGGTGCTAAACGACCTGTTCGCCGGAGCGGCCAACGTACTGGGCATTCCGCCCTGGATGATACAGGTACCGGGCTGGTTCCTTATTCTGCTGCCTTTTTTGCTGCTGTTGCGCTGGATGACCCGTGTTTGCCTGTGGTTTATCCCCTCCAGGCGTTCCCGCGTTTTGCAGTAACACCCCGGGGTCAGACCCAAAGACATTTGATGAGGCGAAATGTCCGCGGGTCTGCCCCCAAAGTTACCAGGCTAACCAAATCGTATGCCTGGCACCTTTGCCCGGGCGCAGAGCTCTGACCACAACGGGCTCAACTGAGAAGCCGGCGCGGCGCAGTCTTTCGGTAAACGCGTGTTCGGGCCCGGCAGACCAATAGGCCAGGATGCCGTCCGGGCTCAGGGATTTCTGGGCGGCGGCGATGCCTTCCGGTGAATAGATCCAGTTGTTTTCCTTGCGGGTAAGACCCTCCGGGCCGTTGTCGACATCCAGCAGGATGGCATCCCAGTTGCCGTCACCTTCTCTCAGCAATTCCGCCACATCGCCGATGTGTACCCGGGCTCGTGGATCCTTCAATGGGTAGCCGGAGGCCGCGCCCAGTGGGCCGCGATTCCAGTCTTCAACTTCCGGAACCAGTTCTGCCACCGTTACCTGCGCGGTATCGCCGAGAGAGGACAGCGCCGCCGCCAGGGTAAAGCCCATGCCCAGTCCGCCGATCAATACCCGGGGCTCGGGCAGGTCAGCGATACGCTCGCAGGCGAGGGTGGCCAGTGCATCTTCCGAACCGTGCAAGCGGCTGTTCATCAACTCACCGGGGGCGCCGGCGATCTTGATGGAGAATTCGTCGTTACGTTGCAGCAGGCGCAACCGGGTGCCGTTACCGGGAATGGTTGCGGTGCCAATTTCATCGAAGCGGGCCATGTGGGGTTCCGGATGGTGGGGTCAGGCCGCATTCTACCTCGATGCCGCGATCGCTTTCAGCCAAAACGCCCCTTGAATAATCGCTGCTAGACTGCAGTAAGTAGCAGATCACGCTGTTTATTAAAATTCAGATCAACAGAGGCAGACGTTATGACAGACCAACCGGTCATGCTGATCACCGGAGCATCTTCAGGCATCGGTGCCGAAACCGCCCGGGCCGCGGCCCGCCAGGGTTACCGACTGGTGTTGGCGGCACGCTCCGAGGACAAACTGAAAGGGCTGCAGCAGGAGCTGGGCGGTAGCGATAAGGTATTGACGGTTCAGTGTGATGTGCAAGAAGCCGCAGATCAGAAACGCATGGTGGATCAGGCCCTGAAGACCTTTGGTCGGATTGATGCCGTGTTTGCCAATGCTGGCCGGGGTGGTGAGCCTGGCGGATTCAGCGGCGCCGATCCGGAGGTCTGGAAGGATATGATTCTGACCAACGTTCTGGGTGTCGGCCTGACCATTCAACACTGCCTGCCGGCGCTGCGCGAGAGCAAAGGTCACCTGTTGCTGACCGGCTCGGCAGCGGGACGCGTCACCATTCCCGGTTCCATGTACAGCGCCACCAAGTGGGCGGTGTCCGCCATTGGTTACGGTGTGCGTGAGGAGCTGCGCGGTTCTGGCATCCGCGTAACGCTGATTGAACCGGGGATGGTGGATACGCCGTTCTTTGACGAGCGCCCGGCCCACGCGCTGAAGCCCGAAGATATCGCCAATGCGGTGATGTATGCCGTCGCTCAGCCCGCTCATGTCGATGTGAACGAAATCCTGGTACGGCCGACGCCGGCTGCGGAGTGAAGGCTGGCTCAGAACGACTGGAGGTTAGGGTGGAATCAACGCAAAGGGTGGCTCTGGTAACCGGCGGGGCAAAGGGGATCGGCCGGGGTATCGTGCTGCACCTTGCCGCAGCTGGCTGGAAGGTGGTCTTCTGTGATACCGACCAGGCCGCAGGCGAGCAACTGGTGACCAAACACGCCGTGCCGCACCTTCGGCACACCCGGGGCGCCATCGTGAACATGGCCTCCACCCGGGCACTGCAGTCAGAGCCGGACACCGAAGCCTATGCCGCCACCAAAGGCGGCATAGTCGCGCTGACCCATGCCCTTGCGGTGAGCCTGGGGCCGAACATCCGGGTCAACTGCATCAGCCCCGGCTGGATTGATACCCGGGCCTGGCAGGGCGGCTCGGATGAGGTAGAAGCACTTTCGCAGGCCGATCATCATCAGCACCCCGCCGGCCGGGTAGGAACCCCGGAAGATATAGCTGCGCTGGTGGCCTACCTGATTTCACCGCAAGCCTCGTTCATCACCGGCCAGAATGTTGTGGCCGATGGCGGCATGGTGCGTAAGATGATTTATGAGGAGTGAGGGAGTGCGCCATTGTCACGCACGTGAATATCCCGCTGAGGGAAGGGAATCTCGATGCCTGCCTCGTGCAGGGTGCGTGTAATGGCGGTGTTGATCTCGTGAGACAGGGGCATGATGTCCAGGGGGTCTTTCACAAACACCCGTAGCTCGAAATCAACACGGCTATCTCCCAGGCTGACGCAGAATACCGCTGGCGAGGGATCATCCACGACCCGCTCATTGTTGAGAGCTACCTCGGTAAGCAGTTTCTGCACTTGATCCATGTCCGAACCGTAGGCAACGCCCACTTGCAGCACAACCCGCGTGATCGAATCCGACAGTGTCCAGTTAGTCAGATCCTGGGTTACGAAGGTCTTGTTGGGAATGATCTGCTCCTTGCGGTCCCAGTCAACCAGCGTAGTGGCACGAATGCGGATACGTGACACTGTCCCGGTAATGCCACCGATAGTGACCGTATCGCCGACGCGGATGGGGCGCTCAAACAGCAGAATGATGCCAGACACAAAGTTGGCAACGATTTCCTGAAGACCAAAACCCAGACCGACCCCGAGGGCTGCCACCAGCCACTGCAGTTTGGACCATTGCACGCCTATTACACCGAGGAAAACCACCACACCGACTAACACCAGGGTATAGGTGGTGAGCGTCGTAATGGCGTAGCCGGTACCCGGCTCCAGATTCATTCGGCTAAGCGCCATCACTTCCAGAGTGCCTGGCAGGTTTCTGACGGCAAGCACCGTACCAATGCCGACAAACAGCGCAAGCAGAAGGTCGCCGAGCGTTATGGGCAGTGGGTCGCCGCCGTCGAGGTCTGTGGCGATAGTCCATAGCGTGATGTTGTCGAACAGTTGCAGGGCCGGAATCAGGCTGGCCCAGAGCAGCCACAGCCCGGTAATGGCAATGACGGCAACCAGAATGCGCAATAGTGAGGTGCTCTGCTGACTGATGTCCTTGAGATCCATTTTTGGCATATCCAGGGTCTGTGGCACGCCTTCGCCCGAGGATTCTGCGGCTTCCCTGGTTTCGGCCAGCTTGCGTTCCGCCTCACGGTTTTCACGCAGTCGCACCAGCGTGAGGCGGCGCTCCCTGACTGACAGTGCCCTGAGACCGATGTAGAACAGCATGGCGTTGAAGGCTATCCAGCAGATACTAACGAACAGATTTTGCTCGAGTTCCAGAGCGGTGTAGTGGTATCCGAGTAGCGATGCCATCACCAATAGCACAGGGGTGGCAATGGCCAGGACATGTAGCGCTAACAGGTGCTTGCTCTCTGGCCGATCGGCCCTGACCGCGCTCAGGGTCCGATGCGCGAACGTCGCAAGCGCGATGGATACCGCAGTGAAGAGCAGGCGCCCGAGACTGCCCACAAATTGGGATCCGTCAGGTGTTCCGGTGGTAGGCATGATCACCGTGATCGGGATGATTACCGCCAGCAGAAACGGCAGTTCCCGGCGAAGAGCGCGCAGCGAGTCAATATGCCAGTGGAAATGCGTGTCTCCCAATCCGCCCTTGCGGGCCACGTTATAGATGAATGCCAGCAGAAGGGTGACTAGTGCCGCAGTGCTCATGCCCTCGGACAGAGCGGCGAAAAAATCGTTCCCCTCCATCAGCAAAAGTGCCGCTATTGCAAGCACCAGCACGCCTGGTAGTGCCAGTAAGGCGCTGTTGGTGATCGCATATACAGTATGTTCAATGCGATCATGGCGAACATTCCCAACGTGTCGACTATTGGTCTCGAGATTGCGCTTCACGGCACTTCGCTTGAACAGCAGAAGTGCCAAAAGAATAGTAAGAAAGGCTATGGCCCCGCCACGTTCCTGAATCGAATAGCCAATCGCATCGTTGAGCGGATCAAGCTGAAACTGACTGGCAAACCAGGCCACTGCTTCAACGAGTTCTGTGAGAGTGTTTGCGCCTACGATCGGTGCACTGGGCAGCCAGAACAGGCGTTGCTGAAGCAGGGTTTTGTACGCCTCTATGCGCTCCTGCAGTGCCGACACCGTGTTGAAATATTCGTTCAGAGCCTGGATGTGTTCGGTGACGGCTTTGTGTAACTGGCGGATTAGGCTTGCTCTCTGGCTTCTGAGCTGATCACGTGCATCATCGCCGGGATCGATGATGGCTTCGAACTCTTCCAGTCGAAGCTGTTCCTCGCGCGTTGTCGATAAGTGGTTTTCAATATCACGAATCAGATCCTCCGCAATACCCTGCCGTTGGAGCCGTTCAAGCCGCTGCTGAAGGAGATTGGCGTAGTTGCCGGTAAGGTTAAGTCCGGCTTTTTCCAGGCGAAGCTCAAAACTGTTGTATTCGTCTTGAAGTCGATTAAGAAGTGATTCCGCATAGGAGAGCCGATCACGGGTGGATTCAACGGCGATCAGGCGTTGGTCGAGAGAAGCTCTCAGGGCCTGGATCTGTTGGCGGATATCCGCTGTTTCGGTGTCAGGAAGCGGAATTTGGGGTGGTCCCGGGGTATCTGCTTCCAGCTCGGGCTGGACCGCAGGCCTTGCTTGTTCGGGTTCTGCTTTCTCCTCTTCGGTGGCCGCCTCGACGTCTGCCTCGCTTGATTGGTTGCCACTTGCTTCGTCATCTGGCTGGGCATGGGCCGGTATTGCGGCAAAGCACAAGATAATCACCGATAACAGACAAAGTGTCTGAAAGCTCCAGTGCGAGCGTGGCCTGTGGCAGTTCATCACGTCGCACTCCTTGCGTCGTTTGGTGAGCAGGGTCTTGTCCGTTTGCACTTTATAGTAGCACCGCAGAACTTCCACGAGCTATGAAAAAGAATACAGCGAATGTGGCAGGCGACAGCTTTGAAATTGATTGGCTGGTAGTAAGGTTCGGTAGATATCGATCGATGAAGAATTGACTCTGAAATATGGAAACCGGGCGTTATTTTGCTTTGTGGGGCTGGGGCTGATCAATTATGGTGCCCCCGGCAGGTATCGAAGTTACACTTAAAGCATTGAAATATAAGCTATATAAATTTCTTTTTGTGACTTTGTGCCCCCAAAAATACCCCCAGTTCCAGCTGTGCCACTGGGGGTGATTCCTTTTCCCGAGTCTGTCCGCTTCCGGCTAAATGTTGGCATGCTATCGTTATTTGGGTTCTTTCTAAGGTTTTTGCTCGGAGAATGAACTCAGAGCCATTGCATCCAGTGTCAACTAGTTAGCGTGCTCAACTTGTCCGCATGGATACGCTTCCATAAATGCTGAGATAGCTAGGAAGGCTTTATGCTCGTGTAGGTCCTTAGGGTTATCTTTCATGCATTCAACAGTGATTCGTGTGGTCTGTCCATTTTTTATTGACCACTACAATGACCTCGCAGGACTGCGGCCTCAACCGGACGCCTCGATTAGCCCGCTGCTAAACAGAAAGCGGACATCAGCCTGTACCTCATTATGCCAACCTACGAATGGCCAGGAAAGATGAGCATTGTTCCGAAAATTGGAACATATCCTTCCAGCACCTAAGCCCTTACGTTGTGGTAATGTTTGCGCGTCTAATAATAATTCGCAAATGCGAAATTGATAGATTGTAACCGTTGCCCCAACATAAGGAGTTATTCATGCGCCACCGTTCTTCCCTGATTGCTTCGGCTATTGCGATAGCTGGCGCCAGCTCCACAATCCAGGTTCAGGCTGATCCGGTGGAGCTTGGCGAGATTGTGGTTTCTGCAACGGGCCATAAACAGGAGACTCTCCAGGCTCCTGCTTCCATCGGGGTTATTGACCGGTCAGACATTGAAAGCCACTCTTACCGTGATATTACGGATGTTATTCAGGACCTGCCCGGTGTCGTGGTATCCGGTGGAGGCTCGCGCAAAGACATCTCCATTCGTGGTCTCCCTGCCAAATATACACTTTTGATGGTTGATGGGCGGAAAGTATCCGGTCGGGAATCTCAGCCAAATGGAAGC
>OFEU01000274.1_pt1 | contig 42466 bp, 35 predicted proteins | sample 1521221 | NCBI WGS metagenome assembly OFEU01 (sample SAMN03766357, study PRJEB24113) | microbial mat metagenome | isolation source: enrichment culture HLUCC-O from microbial mat sample contains cyanobacterium... | reverse complement strand
CCAACTGCTCATACCATCCAGCTATCATGCTGGATTCATGCAGTGAATCCCTTAGCCGATTTGTGCAACAAAGCCTGCTCAGGCCCATCCGATGATCCATAAAACAGATGACTATAATCTGATGTATCAAGATAAACGATTAATGGAGATCGCTTCAATTTTTAGTCCCCGACATCGTATGGTATGAGAACTCCACGCAGAAACTACATCCAAGTCGTACCTTCATTCACAGTTCCTGCGCCAATTATGCTGCCGAAGATCCTAGAAGGTCAATTGCAATGACTGCTGTGGACTCAAACCGGTCACCCCAACACCTCTGCCCCACCCCCCAACCCCCACGAACCTGCCCACCACCCCCCTTCATCTTGCCCCAAATACTCCCCGCGGAGCGGCCCGCTTTGCCCAACCTCCCACCATCACGGGCGCCGCCACCGCCCCGACCCAAGCGGCGATTGACACCCCCGCGCCCCTCTGGCAATGCCCGGCCATGCTCGTGCTTTCCGACATCTCCTATTCCGTGGCCGGTCACCCGCTCTTCGAGCATGCCAGCGCCACCATTCCCACCGGGCACAAGGTGGGACTTGTCGGGCGCAACGGCACCGGCAAGACGACGCTGTTTCGCCTCATTCGGGGCGAATTGGCGCTGGAGACCGGCACGATCACCCTGCCGCCGCGCGCCCGCATCGGCGGGGTGGCGCAGGAGGTGCCGGGCAACGAGGTGAGCCTCATCGACACCGTTCTGGCCGCCGATACCGAGCGCGCCGAGCTGATGGCCGAGCAAAGCCAGGACGCGCACCGCATCGCCGAGGTCCAGACCCGGCTCGCCGATATCGACGCATGGTCGGCCGAGGCGCGCGCCTCGTCGATCCTGCGCGGGCTGGGCTTCACGCCCGGGGAAATGCAGCAGCCCTGCAGCGCCTTCTCGGGCGGCTGGCGGATGCGGGTGGCGCTGGCCGCGGTGCTCTTTGCCGCGCCTGATCTGCTGCTCCTCGACGAGCCGACCAACTATCTCGACCTCGAAGGCGCGCTCTGGCTCGAAAGCTACCTCGCGCGCTATCCGCACACGGTCATCATCGTGAGCCATGATCGCGGGCTCCTCAATCGCGCCGTGGGCGCGATCCTGCACCTGGAGGATCGCAAGCTGACCTTCTACCAGGGCAATTACGATGCCTTTGCCGATACCCGCGCGGCGCGGCTCATGGCGCAGGAATCCGAGGCCAAGAAGCAGGCGGCGCGCCGCGCGCATCTGCAATCCTATGTCGACCGTTTCCGCTACAAGGCCGACAAGGCGAAACAGGCGCAATCGCGCCTCAAGGCGCTGGCGCGGATGAAACCGATCACCGCCCCGCAAGAGGCCGCCTTGCGCGCCTTCACCTTCCCCGCCCCCGAGGAGCTTTCGCCCCCGATCATTCGGGTCGAGGGCGGATCGGTCGGCTATGACGGGGTGCCGGTGCTCTCGCATCTCGATCTCAGGATCGACCAGGACGACCGCATCGCCCTTCTGGGCCGCAACGGTGAGGGCAAATCGACCCTCTCGAAACTCCTTTCGGCACGCCTGCCGCTCATGTCGGGCAAGATGACCACGGCCGCCAAGCTGCGCGTCGGCTTCTTCGCCCAGCACCAGGTCGAGGAGCTGCATGTCGACGAAACACCGCTCGACCACATCCGCCGCCAGCGCCCCGGCGAAACCCCGGCAAGGCTGCGCGCGCGGCTGGGCGGCTTCGGCATCGGCGCGCAACAGGCCGAAACGCTGGTGGGCCAGCTTTCGGGCGGGCAGAAGGCGCGACTTTCGCTCATGCTGGCCACGCTCGACGCGCCGCATCTGCTCATCCTCGACGAACCGACCAACCACCTCGACATCGAAAGCCGCGAGGCGCTTGTCGAGGCGCTGACCGCCTATACCGGCGCGGTCATTCTCGTGAGCCACGACATGCACCTTCTGTCGCTCGTGGCCGACCGGCTCTGGCTGGTTCAGGGCGGGCGCGTCGCGCCCTACGAGGGCGATCTCGAGAGCTATCGCCAGATGCTGCTGTCGCCGCCCAAACCCGACAAGCCCGAGAAGCCGAAACCCGAGAAACCCAAGCGCCCCTCGCGCGACGCCATCCTCGCCCTGCGCTCGGATGCGCGCAAATGCGAGGCCCGCGTGAACAAGCTCAACGAGATGCGCGACCGGCTGGCGAAAAAGCTGGCCAACCCCGAGCTTTACGAGAACCCGGCCGAGGCCGCCGTCTGGCAAAAGAAATACGCCGAGGTGATGGAGGGGCTGGAGCGCGCCGAAACCCTGTGGATGACGGCGCTGGAAAAGCTCGAATCGGCCGAGGGCTAAAGCGTTTCAGGTTTCAACGGAATCGAAAACGCGCTGCCTCTCCCTTCGGTCGAACGCGCGTTTCGATCCAATTGTTTTCGTGTAAACCTGAAAAGCCCTGGTATTGCGCGCCGCGCGCCGCTGCCGTAACGCTTGGCCATGGAGCTGATCGACACCGCCTTTCTCGTCACCGCTTTCGTCACGCTGTTCGTGGTGATCGACCCGATCGGCCTGACCCCGCTCTTCATCGCGCTGACCCAGGGCGCGCCGCGCCGCCGCGCCATCGGCATCCGCGCCTGCGTCATCGGCTTCGCGATCCTCGCCGCCTTTACGGTCTTCGGCGAGGCGGTTCTGGGCTTCGTCGGCATCTCCATGCCCGCGTTCCGGGTGGCTGGCGGGGCGCTGCTGTTCCTTACCGCGCTCGACATGCTGTTCGAACGCCGCACGAAACGCCGCGCAGGCCAGGTCGAGGAAGAGGACGAGGCCCCCGACCCCTCGGTCTTTCCGCTGGCCATCCCGCTTATCGCCGGCCCGGGGGCCATCGCCTCGGTCATCCTGCTGGCAGGCCAGAAACCGGGTGTGCTGGGGCTGGCGCTCGTGATCGGCATGGTCGCGGCGGTGCTTTTCCTCGCGCTGCTGTTCTTCCTGCTCTCGGGCTACCTGGAACGCGCGCTGGGCAAGACCGGCATCAATGTCACCACCCGGTTGCTTGGCATGCTTCTGGCCGCGCTTTCGGTGCAGTTCATTCTTGACGGGCTGCGTGAGTTCGGCTTTGCCGGCGGGGCCTGAGTCCTTATATGTGATCCATGTCGAACGATCCCGCCTCGCTTACCTACCTGGTCCTGCTGCTCTCGGCGATCCTGCTGTGGTTCTTCGCCAACAACCGTGCGCGGCTGGGCAAGATGGTGCAGCAGGCGCTGGTCTGGGGCCTGATCTTTGCCGCGGCACTCGCCGTGGTCGCGCTTTGGGACGACATCCGGCAAGCCGTCGTCCCGCAGCAATCGGTCATTGCCGATCAGGGCGTGATCACCCTGCCGCGCGACCGCGACGGGCACTACTATGTCACCGCCGAGGTGAACGGCAGCCCGGTCCGCTTTACCGTCGATACAGGCGCCACCGAAATCGTGCTCAGCCGCGAGGACGCGCAGAGCGCGGGCATAGATACCGAAAGCCTTTCCTATGTCGGGCGTGCCTTTACCGCCAATGGCGAAGTGCGTACCGCGCCGGTGCGGCTCGACAGTATCGGCATCGGTGCGATCAGGGACGACCGTGTCATGGCCTATGTCAACGATGGCGACATGTCGGGTTCGCTCCTGGGGATGCGCTATCTCAACCGCTACTCGAAGATCGAGATCACGGACGGGTCACTGACGCTGACGCGCTGAGATGGACGGGGCCCGACGAGAGGACAGCACAGGGCCGCGGTCGGGTGCTCGCAACATTGGCGCAGGGCGCTTTATCTCGCAACGTATTCCCCTGCTTCGGGTGACGCGCAACCCTTCGAAAGCACCCGGCCAGGGGGCGGCCCCCTCTCGGCAGATTTTTCTGCGAAAAATCGCCTGCCGGGCAATGGTGTGCTGCCAGGGCGGCTTCGCCGCCGTTCCGGGCGGGGTTGAATTGGATCGCGCGCACGCCGCATTAACCTTTCGCGCGGTTAACGAATGGCTGAGTCACCCGGCAGCCGGGCGGCAGCCGGGAGTCATACGCAAATCACCCCCCTGATTTTCGCGCTTTTGCGGCGTTAACCTTTGATCACAGGAAAGCACTGGACTTTTTCGAACGAGACGCAGATATTTTGATCAAATTACCCAGGCGAGCCCATCATGGACCTCAGACATCTGCAAACCTTCCGCGTCGGTGCGGCTGATCTCAATGGTCAGGTGCGCGGCAAGCGCCTGCCGTCCCAGGCTGCGGAAAAGCTGGAAACCGACGGGGTGCGGATGCCCTATTCGGTGCTCAATGTCGACGTCTGGGGCGCCGACATCAAGGATAGCCCGCTGGTGTTCGAGACTGGCGACGCCGACGGGGTCCTGTTGCCGACCGAACGCGGGCCGCTGCCGATGCCGTGGCTGAACAGCCCCAGCGCGCTTGTCCCGATGTGGATGTTCCATGACGACGGCACACCCTTTGCCGGCGATCCGCGCCATGCGCTGGCCGGCGTGCTGGCGCGCTATGCCGAACGCGGCTGGACGGTGCAGGCCGCGACCGAGATGGAGTTCTATCTGGTCGATGATGGCGAAACCCGGCTGGCCCCGCCGATCAACCCGCTTTCGGGGCGCCCGCTGCATGGGCAGGCAATCCTTTCGCTCAGGCAACTCGATGCCTTCGACGACTGGTTTACCGCGCTTTACGAGGCGTGCGAGGCGATGGACATTCCCGCCCAATCGGCGATCTCCGAAGCCGGCCTCGGCCAGTTCGAGATTGATCTGCGCCATTGCGAGGCCATGCGCGCGGCTGACAATGCCTGGCTTTTCAAAAGCCTTGTCAAAGGCTTGGCGCGCAAGCACGGAATGGCGGCGACGTTCATGGCGAAACCGTTCGCGGGTGATGCCGGCTCGGGAATGCATGTCCATTTCTCGGTGCTCGACGCCGAGGGGCGCAACATTTTCGACAATGGCGGGCCCGAGGGCAGCGCGCTCCTGCAGCATGCGATTGCCGGCAGTCTCGCGGCGATGCATGGTGCGACGCTGATCTTTGCGCCGCATGCTAATTCCTATGCGCGGCTCGAACCGGGGGCACATGCGCCCACCGGTGCGGCCTGGGCCTATGACAACCGCACCGCGGCGATCCGGGTGCCTTCGGGACCGCCGGTCGCGCGCCGGATCGAGCACCGGGTGGCGGGTGGCGACATCAACCCCTATCTGGCGCTGGCGGTCATTCTCGGCGGGGCGCTCACCGGGATCGAGGACGCGGCGGACCCGCCCGCACCGATCACCGGCAATGCCTATGACCTCGACCTGCCCGGGCTCGCCCCGGACTGGCTGAGCGCGATTTCGGCCTTTGAGACGGATGACCGCATCGCCCGCATCCTGCCCCGAGACCTCGTGTCGAACCTGTGCTATACCAAGCGCCAGGAACTCGAGGGAATGAAGGCGATCGCGCCCGAGGACCAGTGGAAAACCTATCTCGAGACGGTCTGACGCCACGGGCGCAAGACCGTTTTGAAACTTGATCAAATTCGGAGCAAGACGTGAAAATCGGCATCCTGCAAACCGGCCACGCGCCCGAGGTCGTCCTGGACGAGCTCGGCGACTACGACGCCATGTTTCGCCGCCTTCTGGACGGACAAGGTTATGAATTCATTACATATTCTGTGGTAGATGGACAGTTTCCCGACGGCCCGGAGGCGGCAGATGCATGGCTCATCACCGGCTCCAAACACGGCGCCTACGAAGACCACGACTGGATCCCCCCCCTCGAAGAGTTGATCCGCACCATCCGCGACGCCGGCCAGCCGCTGATCGGCGTGTGCTTCGGCCATCAGGTCATCGCCCAGGCGCTGGGCGGAAAAGTCGAGAAATATCAAGGGGGTTGGTCGGTCGGGTCGCAGGAATACGACATCGAGGGCAAGCCGATGCGCCTCAACGCCTGGCACCAGGATCAGGTGGTGGAACCGCCGCCCGACGCCAAGGTGATCGGCTCGAGCGACTTCTGCGCCAACGCCGCCATGATGATCGGTGACAATATCCTGACAATTCAACCACATCCCGAATTTTCAGCAGCAATGATCGATGCGCTTCTGCGCCATCGTGCCCCCGGTGTGGTCCCGCCGGAGCTGATTGATACCGCCAAAGCGACTCTCGACCAGCCAAACGACAGCGCGACGTTCGCGCAAATGATGGTCAAGCACTTGAACAGGAAAGAGAAATGACCGCCGACTGGATCAAGACCCTGCCCGAGGCTGCGCAGGACTTCCTCGAAGGCCGCAGGCTCGACGAGGTGGAATGCATTATCGCCGACCTTCCCGGCATCGCCCGCGGCAAGGCCGTTCCGGCGTCGAAATTCGCGCGTCAAACCTATTTCCATCTGCCTGATTCCATATTTTACCAAACGATTACGGGTGATTGGGGTGAGGCGGCCGGGGACGAGGGGTTCATCGAGCGCGACATGATCCTCAAGCCGGACATGTCCACCGCCACCGCCGCGCCCTGGACCGGCGATTGGACGCTTCAGGTCATCCATGACGCTTATGACCGCAAGAACAATCCGATTCCCTATTCCCCACGCAACGTGCTCAAGCGGGTGGTCGATCTTTACCATGAGAAGGGCTGGAAACCGGTCGTTGCGCCCGAGATGGAGTTTTTCCTGGTGGCGCGCAATCTCGATCCGGCCAAGGCGATCAAGCCGATGATGGGCCGCTCCGGCCGCCCGGCTGCCGCACGGCAAGCCTACTCAATGACTGCCGTCGACGAGTTCGGGCCGGTAATCGACGACATTTACGACTTTGCGGAAGCACAGGGGTTCGAGATCGACGGGATCACCCAGGAGGGCGGGGCAGGGCAACTCGAAATCAACCTGCGACATGGGAACCCGGTCAAGCTCGCGGACGAGGTTTTCTATTTCAAACGCCTTATTCGCGAAGCGGCGATGCGTCACGACTGCTATGCCACCTTCATGGCCAAGCCCATCGCGGATGAACCTGGCAGCGCCATGCACATTCACCACTCGGTGCTTGATGTCGACACCGGCAAGAACATCTTTTCCGGCCCACAGGGCGGGGAAACCGACGCGTTCTTCCATTTCATCGCCGGGATGCAGACCCATCTGCCCTCGGCCATTGCAATGATTGCGCCCTATGTGAATTCCTATCGCCGCTATGTGCGTGACCACGCTGCGCCGATCAACCTTGAATGGGGTCGTGACAATCGAACCACGGGCATTCGCGTACCGCTTTCCGGGCCTGAATCACGGCGCGTCGAGAACCGTCTCGCAGGAATGGATTGCAACCCTTACCTCGGTATCGCGGCAAGTCTGGCCTGTGGCTATCTCGGCTTGCTGGAAGAAGAACGCCCCGACAAGCAGTTCAAGGGTGACGCCTATGAAGGGGAAGAGGATATCCCCCGCGAGATGGGTGCGGCGCTGGATATCTTCGACGCGGCGGACAAGCTCCACGAGATACTGGGACCTGAATTCGCTCGGGTTTATTCCATCGTCAAGCGCACCGAGTACGAGGAATTCCTTCAAGTCATTTCGCCCTGGGAACGGGAACACCTGTTGCTGAACGTATGAACCTGCTGTTTTCTAATGATCGCCGTGGGCAGTATCCGCAAAGCTGGTACGCCGCCACCGCGCATAGGTGCGATCCGTTTCCTGCGCTCGAAGGGGAAACGCGCGCCGATGTCTGTATCGTCGGTGGCGGCTTCACCGGTCTTTCGGCGGCTCTGCATCTGGCCAAGGCGGGGCGAGATGTTGTGCTTCTCGAGGCGCATCGGGTGGGATTCGGAGCGTCGGGTCGCAATGGCGGTCAGCTGGGGTCGGGTCAGCGGGTGGACCAGCTCACGCTGGAAAAACTGGTCGGGCCTGAAGACGCGCGCAAATTGTGGAGCCTGGCCGAAGATGCCAAGGCATTGGTCAAGGCGCTGGTGGCCGAGCATGAGATTGACTGTGATCTGAAACCCGGCGTGGCACATGCCGTGTTTTCGCAGCGTGAGGTGGAGCATGAGCACGCCTATGTCGCGCATTTGCGGGACCATTACGGATATGGGCAGATCAAGGCGCTCGACCATGATGCGATGCGGTCGCTTTGCCCCTCGCCCAAGTATGTGGGTGGTTCGCTGGACATGGGTGCGGCCCACCTGCATCCGCTGAATTTCGCTCTGGGCCTTGCAAGGGCGGCCGTGGCGGCGGGCGTGCGCATTCACGAAGGCACCCATGTGCAGGAGATCAAGGAGGGCTCGCGCCCGGTCGAAATCCGCACCGAGGCGGGCAAGGTGCTGGCAGAACATGTCATCCTGGCCGCCAATGGCTATCTGGGTGGGCTGAATCGCAAGGTCGCGGCGCGGGTCATGCCGATCAACAATTTCATCGCCGCGACGCCGCCTCTTGGAGATGATGCGGACAAGGTGCTTTCTCGCGACGTCGCGGTGGCAGATTCAAAATTTATGATCAACTACTTTCGCCTTAGCCCTGACAAGCGGCTCCTCTTTGGCGGGGGCGAAAGCTATGGCTATCGTTTCCCGAACATTGAGCGGGCCGTTCGCAAGCCGATGGCAGAGATCTTTCCGCATCTGGCGGATATTCCCTTTGATTACACTTGGGGCGGGACATTGGCGATCACCATGCGTCGACTTCCTTATATCGCGCGGGTGGCGCCGAATGTGCTTTCGGCCTCGGGCTATTCCGGGCATGGCGTTGGCAGTGCCACGCAGGCGGGGCAAATCCTTGCCCGCGTGATCGAAGGCGAAAGCGACGGGTTCGATGTCTTGTCGCGTATCCCCACGCGCCCGTTTCTAGGCGGTGCGGCACTGCGCACACCGCTGCTCACCTTGGCGATGATGTGGTATGCCACGCGTGACCGGTTGGGGATCTGATCGGAGATTCGCTCCGAAATGCGCTCTTTGGTGAAATGTTAAGTGTGTTCTGCGGGCGCGATTTATCGTGATAAATTGACCATGTGGCGATTGCGGCGTATGCCGAAGTGAATAACAGGAGGTGCGCATCATGATTCCCGTCAATCCCGAGAGGTTTCTGGCCGAATTGCACGAATTGCGGCGTTTCGGCGCGTCCGGAATCGGCAAGGGCGTGGTGCGCCCGGCTTATACAAAAGCCGATATCGAAGCGCGGCAGTGGTTGGGCGGGCGGATGCAGGCGGCCGGTCTCAGGACCCATTATGACCCGGTTGGCAGCCTGTTCGGACTGGCCGAAGGAAAGTCCCTGCTTATGGGCTCGCATTCCGACAGTCAGCCCGAGGGCGGCTGGCTTGATGGCGCACTCGGCGTCATGGCGGCGCTCGAGGTGGCGCGTGCCTCCCGCGAAGCAGATGGGCCGCCGGTCTCCGTCGTGTCGTTTCAGGACGAGGAGGGGCGCTTTGGCGTGACTACGGGCAGCACTGTATGGTCGCGCAAGCTTGCACTTGAGGCGGCTGATGAACTGACTGACCGCGAGGGTGTGACATTGGCCGAAGCGCGGGGCGAGATGGCGCATCTGATCGGTGATTTCGTCGATCCAGCTCAATTCAGCGGGTTCATCGAGATGCATATCGAACAAGGGCCGTGGCTTTATGAGGCCGATGAGGCCATTGGTGTGGTCGAAAGTATCGTGGGGATTCGCGACATGCGGATCACCTTTGAAGGCGAGCAGAACCACGCAGGGACGACCCCGATGCATCGACGCCGCGACGCGTTTCAGGGGCTGGCCGATTTCAACGCGCGGATCAACGTGCGGTTTGAGAACGTGGTAACACCCACCACCGTCTGGACGATCGGTCATGCGAGCCTGCATCCCGATGCGCATTCGATCGTGCCGGGACGGGCCGTATTTTCAATGCAGTGGCGCGATGGTGATGCCGGACGGCTGGCGCGGATGGAGGAGATCATTCGCGAGACCGCGCGAGAAGTGGCGGCAGACCGCGGACTGGAAGTGAGTTTTGGGCCGATGCTTGGACTCGAGCCAATGGATTTGGACACCCGCCTGCGCGCCGCGTTGGAAGGGGCGGCGGAAGACACGGTGCCGGGGCGTTGGCGCCGGATGCCGTCAGGCGCGCTGCATGATGCCACCAATGTGGCGCAACTGATGCCCTCTGCAATGCTCTTTGTGCCGTCGATCAACGGGATCAGCCATGCCTTTGAAGAGGATACGGATGAGCGCGATCTGGTGGCCGGCCTCAAGGTTCTGGCCGGCGCAGTGGAACGCCTTCAGGGCTGAGAATCCATGCATCGCATTCGCTTGCGCCTACCGCTCAGGACCATGTGACATCCCCTAGAAAGATATATCCTGCCCCATAGATTGTCTTGATCAGTCGAGGGTTCCTGGGATCTTCGCGCAACTTGGTGCGAAGCCGTGAGATGCGGACGTCCATCGCGCGATCAAAGCTTTGCCCTGCGGCCCCGCCAAGGCTTTCCTGCATCATGGTGCGGGAAACGAGCCGCTTGGGACGTTCCAGAAACATCCGCAATACTTCACCCTCGGCGTGAGAGAAGGGGGTTTCAAGCCCGGTGTTGTCGGTTAGTACGTATCGGTCGAAATGTGCGGTCCAGCCGTTGAAGCGGGCCGTATCGCTGGTTTGCAGTGAGGGACCGGGTTTGCGCAGGCGTGCGCGGATGCGCGCGACGACCTCGGCAGGATCGAAGGGTTTGATAATGTAATCATCCGCTCCCAGTTCAAGGCCGGTCACGCGATCCTGCACTTGCGCGCGCCCCGAGATGATGATCACACTTGCCCCCTGTTCGAGTGCGAGCCGATGGACGAGCGAAAGCCCGTCGCGGTCGGGCAGGGAGAGATCGACAAGGCAGACATCGGGAGTGGTCGATTTCAATGCCGCCTCGAACTCGGTCGCACGCGAGAATCCCATCGTGCGAAATCCCGCCTCCTCGAGGGCGTCCGAGAGCATGGCGCGTATCGCCGGTTCGTCGTCAAGGATGGTGACGAGGGGGGCATCGGTCATGAAGCAGGCTCCATCGCAAGAAAAGCGGCAAGTTGATCGGCAGTAAAGGGCTTGGCGAGAACCGGTGCCCGTGAAGCCGCCGCCTGGTGAAGAGGATGCGTTGACGGCAGTGAGGTCATGAGAAAGACCGGGGGATGTTGATCGGGAAGGCGATCGAAAAGGTCGATGCCCGTATCATCTCCTTCGAGCGAAATATCGGAGAGCAGAAGGGAAATATCCTGTATCTGCGTGACCAGCGAAAGTGCCTCGGTGGCGCTGGCGGCTTCGATTACCGTGTGGCCCGCGCCGGTCAGCATGTCGCGGATCGTGGCGCGCAGATCGGTGCTGTCTTCGACCAGAAGGACCAGACCCGGAGCAATGGGTGCAGATGCGGGACGCAGTGGCAGGCGGATCGAAACCTGCCCGCCGCCTTCGCGATTTGCCAACATGGCGCGTCCGCCAACCAGTTTGGTCATGTCATAAACCATGGCAAGACCAAGTCCCGAACCTTCGCCGCCCTTGGTGGTAAAAAAAGGCTCGAACCCGTGTTCCAGTGCCTGTGGCGAGAACCCGGGGCCGGTGTCGCGCACAATGAATTCGGCCCATGTGTCCTGAACAGTACGTGCGATGAGCAGGATACGCCCCTGTCCCTTGCAGGCGTCGCGGGCATTGAGAACGAGGTTCAGCAGGCTGTCCTGAAGCATACCAGCATCGAGGATCAGCGCCTCGTGCGCGATCAGGTTGTTTATTTCGAGCTTGATTTGCGGGGGTAGAGTCGATCCGGCAAGTGTTTCGATATCGCGCAGAAATGCCGCCAAGTCGGTGGGCCGGGGGTGAACCTCGCGCGCACCGGTGATGTCAGCGATGCGGTTGAGCAATGTGCCGCCGCGTCGGGCAGCCGAGAGCGTGGCGGCGATCAGGCCCCCGGCCTCGCCGGGAAGTTCCATCCGCTGCAAACGTGACTGCATCCCGAGAATGATGGTCAGAAGATTGGAGAAGTCATGGGCGAGCCCGGAGGTGAGCTGCGCGGCAATTTCACGCCGACGTGTCTGTTGCAAGGCAGTGCGCGCCTGCGTTTCTTCCGTGATGTCCATGGACAGGATATACACCCCGCCCGACGTTGGGTCGGGGGTGAGCGCGACACGGACTCTGCGTGAAGAGGGCTCGTGGGTGAACTCGAAGACCGAAGGTTGCCCGGCATAGGCGCTGTCGAGTTGGGGGCCGATCACCGACCATGGCTGTGGACCCATGACATCGGCCACATGTTTGCCGACGATATTGGTCTGGCTGCCGGGCATGATGGTGCTGAGACGACGGTTGGAATAGGTATATCGACGGTCGATGCCGACATGGGCGATATGGGCCGGCATCATCTCGGTGGTGAGGCGTGTGCGCGCCTCGGCCTCGGTGATCTGGCGTTTGGCTTCTTCCAGCGCGGTGACGGTTGCGGCCAGTTCGCGGTTCGCCGCCGACAGCTCCTCGGCATGAGACAGGAGTTGGTCCGAAAGTTCTTCTGAGCGGGTCCGCAGAAGTTGTTCGGCGCGTTTTGTTGCCGTTATGTCGGTATAGACGGTGATCCAGCCGCCTTGTGGCAAGGGGGAGCCCTCGACGGAGATCATACGGCCATTGGCGCGGGAGCGTTCCATGTAGTGCGGCACGAAGGCCCGTGCCTGTTCGACTCGGGCGGTCACGAACTCTTCAATATCCTCAATCGGTCCATATTCGCCGCTTGTGGCGAGATAGCGTATCGTGTCCTCGAAAAGCGCACCTGGTGTGACGAGCGCTTCGGGGAGGCCGAACATGTCGCGAAACATCCGGTTCGAGATGACCAGGCGCAGGTCGGAGTCGTAAATCGACAGTGCCTGCTGAATAAGGTTCAGCCCCGCCATCATCATGGCATGGGTGTCTGTACTGGTCTGCGTCATGGCCCCTCCTGCTATCGGAGGTAGCGCAACCGATGCCATTGGGAAAGGGGACATGGAGAACGCCGGTGCCATGATCAGCACGCCATCGAGTGTTACAATTCGTTAGATTCTGGCAATCTTGGAGAAAAACTTGACGGCAAGGGTCGGATCCGCACCCAATGACGCGGGAGAATCAACCCCCGGCGCAACCCGGGGGGCCCGGCGGAGGACGCGGGCTAGGGGAGGACAAGACTTGGGCAATCCGTCTCAGACGGTCGGTGGACTGGAGTCCATTCCGGCGCTTTTGCAGCGTAATGCACGCGAGTTCGGCTCGAAAGATGCCTATCGCGAGAAACAGTTCGGCATCTGGCAAAAATGGACGTGGGCCGAGACCGAGAAAGAGGTCGAGGCACTTGCGCTTGGACTGATCAATCTGGGTGTGAACGAGGGCGATTTCATTGCCATTATCGGGCGTAATCGTCCACATTTCTATTGGTCAATGGTGGCTGCGCAATCGGTTGGCGCGATCCCGGTTCCACTCTATCAGGATAGCGCAGCCGAAGAGATGGCATATGTCCTGGAGCATTGCGGCGCAAGATTTGCAATCGTGGATGATCAGGAGCAGGTCGACAAAGTGATCGAGGTGCAGGAGCGTCTGCATCAGTTCGAGCACATGATCTATGTCGATCCTCGCGGTTTGCGCAAATACGACCACAGGGCGCTACACGAATTTGCAAAGGTGCAGGAACAGGGTCGGGCCGCATACGACGAGTTCATTCAGGAGCTCCAGGACCGGCGAGAAAAGCTTAATTTCGATGATCAGTGCGTGATGCTTTATACATCAGGCACGACCGGCAAACCCAAGGGGGTGATCCTGTCGAACCACAATATCATCCGCAGCGCCCAGAATGCGAGCGAGTTCGACCATCTGGGTCCGGGCGACGAGGTTCTGGCCTACCTGCCGATGGCATGGGTGGGGGATTTCATCTTTTCGATCGGGCAGGCTTATTGGACAGGTTTCTGCGTCAATTGCCCCGAAAGTCCCGAAACGATGATGATCGATCTGCGCGAAATCGGACCGACCTATTATTTTGCGCCGCCACGCTTCTTCGAGACGCAATTGACCAACGTGATGATCCGTATGGAGGATGCGGGGACCCTCAAACGCGCCCTGTTTCACCACCTCATGGATTTCGCGCGCTCTGGCGCGGGCGAGAAGTACGGGATGCCGAAGCGCAGTCTGGCAAGACCTGACCTCAAACGGCGGATCAAGCAGGCGTGGAAATTCTCGATGGGGGTTGGCTTCGCCATTGAGGCCCTTCTTGAGAATGCCATTCGCCTGTTCTTTGTGAAGCTTCGGCATCCGGTTGATACGCGCGACCATTTCAAGGCGAAGGATCCGCTGGGACTTTATCTCTATCCCGAGCCCCTGCGCAGCTATTTCAAGTATCGCATGGGTGAAGTTCTGATCTACGGTCCGCTCAAGAACACGCTGGGACTGTCGCGTATTCGGGTGGGTTACACAGCAGGCGAGGCGATCGGGCCGGAGATCTTCGAGTTCTATCGTTCGCTCGGAATCAACCTAAAACAGCTTTACGGACAGACCGAAGCATCGGTGTTCATCACCGTGCAGCCAGATGGCGAGGTCCGGGCAGACACGGTTGGCGTGCCCGCACCCGAGGTCGAGATCAAGATCACGGATGAGGGGCGGATCTTTTATCGTAGCCCAGGCACGTTCGTCGCATACTACAAGAACCCCGAGTCGACCGCAGATACCAAGGATTCGGATGGCTGGGTTGATACCGGCGATGCGGGGTTCTTCGAGGAGGACACAGGGCATCTTCGGATCATCGACAGGGCCAAGGATGTCGGCAAGATGGCAAACGGTGCGATGTTCGCTCCCAAGTTTGTCGAGAACAAGTTGAAGTTCTATCCCGACATCCTCGAGGCCGTGCTGTTCGGGAATGGCCGTGACCATTGTGTCGCTTTCATCAATATCGACCTGACGGCGGTGGGCAACTGGGCCGAACGCAACAATATCGGTTACAGTTCTTACCAGGAGTTGGCCGGCCACCCGCGGGTTCTGGCGACCATCCAGGAACATGTCGAGGCGGTGAACCGTTCGGTAGCAGAAGATCCAATGCTCTCGGGCTGCCAGATCCACAGGTTTGTTGTGCTTCACAAGGAACTGGATGCGGATGATGGCGAGATGACGCGAACCCGCAAGGTGCGCCGCGCGTTCGTGGCCGACAAGTTCAACGACATTGTCGAGGCGCTTTACGACGGGTCCGAGACTGTCTCGACCGTGACCGAGGTGACATATGAAGACGGGCGTAAAGGGACAATCAAGGCGACGCTGGAGATTCGCGACGCCAAGGTGGTGCCGGTCGAGCCTCAGAAGGTGGCAGCAGAATGAGCGTGATGGATCAGGAAACCAGTGTCACCGCGGACGGTCGGACGATCGGTGGCGTGTTGATGGAGATGCGAAACATCAGCCTGCGCTTTGGTGGTGTGAAGGCGATCACCGATATCAGCTTTGACATTCGTGAGGGCGAAATTCGCGCGATCATCGGCCCAAACGGGGCCGGAAAGTCGTCGATGCTCAATGTCATCTCGGGCTTTTACGTCCCGCAGGAGGGCGAGGTCTGGTACAAGGGTGCGGTACGGCCACGGATGCGCCCCTTCGAGGTGGCGCGGCAAGGGATTGCACGGACGTTCCAGAATATCGCGCTCTTCGAGGGGATGAGTGTTCTGGACAACGTGATGACCGGGCGCCTCAACCATATGACGACCGGACTCTTGTCGCAGGCGATCTGGAAGGGCAAGGCGGAGCAGGAAGAAATCGAGAATCGTGAGGTGGCCGAAAAGATCATCGACTTTCTCGAAATCCAGCATATTCGCAAGACGCCCGTGTCGCGGCTTCCCTATGGGCTGAAAAAGAGGGTCGAGCTTGCCCGGGCGCTGGTTGCGCAGCCGTCGCTATTGCTTCTCGACGAACCTATGGCGGGGATGAACGTTGAGGAAAAAGAGGACATGAGCCGCTTTATCCTTGATGTGAATGACGAATTCGGAACCACGATCGCCTTGATCGAGCATGACATGGGCGTGGTGATGGACCTTAGCGACCGGGTCGTGGTGATGGATTACGGCAAGAAGATCGGCGATGGAACGCCGGATGAGGTGCGCAACAACCAGGCGGTGATCGACGCCTATCTGGGGATCGCCCATGACTGATAAAGCCACAAGAGAACAAATCAATCCGGGGGACGCGCACCATGCCTGAACAGCTTCTTTGGGGAATGGAGATCGTCATGAACGGCCTCATGACTGGTGTGCTCTATGCGCTGGTCGCCCTGGGCTTCGTGTTGATTTTCAAGGCAAGCGGTATCTTCAATTTCAGTCAGGGTGTGATGGCGCTTTTCGCCGCCCTGACCCTGGTGGGGATCATGGAAGGGCGTGTGCCATTCAGCCATTTGATCAAGGCGGTGTCTGGCGTGTCCGTCCACCATTTCGGATGGAATGTTCCCGCGTTCGCCGCGATCTTGTTGACCATGGCGGTTATGGTTTTGCTGGCCTGGCTGGTGAACCGTTTCATCTTCCGGCATCTCGTTGGACAAGAGCCGATCATCCTTTTCATGGCCACCATCGGGCTCGCCTATTTCCTTGAGGGGTTCGGTGACATCATGTGGGGAAGCGACATCAAGAAACTCGATGTCGGTTTGCCAGAGGGGATCAACGATACCATAGACGAGGTCACGTTCAATCTTTTGGGCTATGGATTCTTTATCGACAATCTCGACCTGTGGGCAACGTTCGTTGCGGTGCTTCTGGTGATCGCACTTGTGATGTTCGCACAGTATTCGAAGCATGGTCGCGCCATGCGCGCTGTGGCTGACGACCATCAGGCCGCGCTTTCGGTTGGCATAAATCTCAATTTCATCTGGGTGATGGTCTGGTCTTTGGCTGGTTTTGTGGCACTGGTTGCCGGGATCATGTGGGGCTCCAAATCGGGTGTGCAGTTCTCGCTTTCGTTGATTGCGCTCAAGGCTCTGCCGGTGCTGATGCTGGGCGGGTTCACCTCGATCCCAGGGGCCATTGTGGGCGGCCTTATCATCGGAGTGGGCGAGAAATTGTTCGAGTTCATCATCGGACCGATGGTGGGCGGAGCGACCGAGAACTGGTTCGCTTATGTGCTGGCGCTGATCTTCCTCGTCTTCCGGCCGCAGGGTCTGTTCGGCGAAAAGATCATCGAAAGGGTGTGATGGTATGCCCAAGCTGATTGCCATTCTCAACGTCATCGCCTGGTCGGGGTTTTGGGCCTTTGGCTATCTCGCCCTGTCGTCCGATCCGTCCAGCGCCTCACAGATGGTGACCGCGGCGATACTCGCCGCCATTGGGGCCGGGCTGGGGCTTTGGGCCTATTTCTGGCTGATCCGCCATAGCGAAGCGACCGGTTATGCCAAGCGGCCGAACATCGTCAAAAAGACGCATCTTGAAGAAGAACACACAAACGGGGAGTGCGCCTGATGTTTTATCGTGAGGCCGGTGATTTCAAGACCTCTTATCCGAAGGATAGTCAGACCTTTCCGATCAAGCTCGACCGGTTCGGCTTCTTTGCGGTGCTGTTTATCGGGTTTGCCATCATTCCCTTCGTGCTTAACGACTACTGGGTCAACTCGGTTTTCCTGCCCTTTCTAATCTATGCCATCGCAGCAATCGGGCTGAACCTACTGGTCGGCTATTGCGGGCAGGTCAGCCTTGGTACGGGGGGGTTCATGGCAGTTGGTGCCTATGCCTGTTACAAGCTCATGACCGGGCTCGATATCTGGATTGGCGGGGTCGAGTATGCCCTGCCGCCAATCAATATCGTCTTTTCTGTTATCCTGGCGGGGCTCATAACCGCGATTGTCGGCGTACTGTTCGGGTTGCCAAGCTTGCGGATCAAGGGGTTTTATCTGGCGGTGGCGACGCTGGCGGCGCAGTTCTTCCTTGTCTGGCTTTTCAACAAGTGGTCGTGGGCCTACAACTATTCCTCTTCTGGTCAGATCAATGCGCCCGAACGCAGCGTTTTCGGCGTGCCGGTGACCGGATCCAATACCGAACCGTGGGCGGTCTATCTGTTCTGTCTCGTGTTCCTGACGGTCCTTGCCTTGATTGCGCGCAACCTGACGCGCGGAAGCATCGGACGCAAGTGGATGGCCATCCGCGACATGGACATCGCCGCCGAGATCATCGGGGTCGACCCGCTCAAGGCCAAGCTCAGCGCCTTTGCGGTCTCCTCGTTCTTTATCGGGATTGCTGGTGCGCTGTTCTTCAGCGTTTATCTGGGGGCTGTTGAGGTCGGTGAGGTGTTTGGCATCAACAAGTCGTTCCTCGTGCTCTTCATGGTCATCATCGGTGGCCTGGGGTCGATCTTCGGCGCGTTTGCCGGGGCGGCGTTCCTTGTGCTTCTGCCGGTGTTCCTCAAGAACACGTTGGTTGGGGGGCTTGGATGGCCGACCGACCTTGCTGCGCATCTGGAGTTCATGATCGTGGGCGGACTGATCATCACCTTTCTGATCCTCGAACCGCATGGGTTGGCGCAACTTTGGAGGATCATCAAGGAGAAGCTGAGACTTTGGCCTTTCCCGCACTGAATTTTGCGGGTGGGTCTGACCCTTTCCGGGGGGGCAAAACTCCGGACAACATCGGAATCAACCAATGGGAGGAGTAACCCGATGAAAATGAAACTGGCAACACTCGCGCTCGGCGCAGTCATGGCTGCGGGGCCGGCAATGGCGGAACTTGTTTTCCCGTCACTTAGCTACCGAACGGGGCCATATGCGGCGGGTGGTATTCCCTTTGCCGATGGATACGCAGACTATTTCACACTGCTCAATGAGCGTGACGGCGGTATTGGCGGCGAGATGATCGAGGTTCCTGAATGCGAAACAGCCTATAATACCGAGAAGGGCGTCGAATGCTACGAGGCGACCAAGGATCTCGGCTCGCTGGTCTATCAACCGCTTTCGACCGGGATCACCTATCAGTTGATCCCGAAGATTACGGCAGACGGCATTCCAATGCTGACTTCGGGCCTGGGGCGGACATCGGCAAAGAACGGGGCAGTGTTTCCCTGGGTGTTCAACTTCCCGGCCAACTACTGGGATGGTGCGTCTGTCGCGATCAAGCACATCATTGAAGAGGAAGGCGGCGATATCAGTGGCAAGAAGATCGCTTTGGTCTACCACAACTCTGCCTATGGCAAGGAGCCGATCCGCACGCTGGAAAAGCTTTCCGAGAAGCATGGGTATGAGCTGACACTCCAGGCGGTGGATCACCCAGGCCAAGAGCAAAAAAGCCAGTGGCTTCAGATCCGCCGCGAGCGTCCGGACTACGTGATCATGTATGGCTGGGGCGTGATGAACCAGGTCGCGATCCAGGAGGCCGTGAACATCCGTTTCCCGATGGAGAATTTCATCGGCATCTGGTGGTCAGGATCGGAAAACGATGTGAAGCCGGCGGGCGACGGTGCACATGGTTACAAGGCGCTGACCTTCCACAATCTGGGCGATGACTATCCGCTTTACGATGACCTGAAGAAGCATGTCTTTGACAAGGACCTCGCCGCAGGTTCTGGTGATCAGCATGGCACCGCGATCTATAACCGCGGTCTTTACGCCGCGATGCTGGTGGCCGAAGCGGCCAAGACGGCTCAGGAAATCCATGACACGAGCAAGATCACCCCGGCCATGATGCGCGACGGGATGGAAGCTCTTGAAATGACAGAAGAGAAGATGGAGTCTCTTGGGTTGCCGCGGTTCGGTCCAGAGTTCAAGGTGTCTTGCGAGAACCATGGCGGGAATGGTTATGCCGCCATCGGCCAATGGGATGCGAAGGCAGGTGAATGGAAGCTGGTCACCGACTACATGCAGTCTGACCAGGAAATCGTTCAGCCGCTGATTGAAGCCGATTCGATGGCCTATGCCGAAGAAAATGGAATCACCCCCGGCTGCAACTAAAGAGTGATTTGTGGGCCGTTGCCGGATGCAATGGCCCGCAACAACCAACAACGGAGCGTGGATCATGCTGGACGCCAGTGAGATGCAGACCGAGACTCTTCTTGAGATCAACAATATCGAGGTGATCTACAACCACGTGATCCTCGTGCTCAAGGGTGTGTCGCTCAAGGTGCCCAAGGGGGGTATTACCGCCCTGCTTGGTGGTAATGGCGCGGGCAAGACAACGACGCTCAAGGCGGTGTCCAACCTGTTGCATTCGGAACGCGGTGAAGTGACTAAGGGCTCGATCACTTATCGTGGCGAGCGGGTTCAGGATTTGACGCCAAACGATTTGGTCAACAAGGGTGTCATCCAGGTCATGGAAGGACGCCATTGCTTCGAGCACCTTACCGTTGAGGAAAACCTGCTGACCGGCGCCTATACGCGCAAGGATGGCAAAGGGGCGATCGATGCAGATCTGAACATGGTATACGACTACTTTCCCCGCCTGAAAGAGCGCCGGCGCAGCCAGGCGGGCTATACTTCGGGGGGCGAGCAGCAGATGATCGCGCTTGGCCGGGCCCTGATGAGCCGACCCGAGACCATCCTGCTGGATGAGCCGAGCATGGGCTTGGCGCCGCAGTTGGTCGAGCAGATATTTGGCATCGTCAAATCGCTCAACGAGGAGGAAGGCTACACCTTTCTCTTGGCAGAACAGAACACAAACGTAGCCCTGCGCTTTGCCCATTATGGATATATTCTGGAAAGCGGCCGGGTCGTGATGGATGGCGTTGCGAACGATCTGCGTGAGAACCCGGACGTAAAGGAGTTCTACCTCGGAATGTCCGACGAAGGACGAAAGAGCTTCCGTGAGGTGCGGTCCTATAGACGCCGCAAGAGGTGGCTGAGTTGATCCCCGCTCGGGGAGTCTGCAGGCAGCAGGAGAGGCGAGCACTCCCGATGGAGAACAGGCGATGAGTACTTTTTACGACGCTCTGGAAACCCGTTCTGGCGATGAGCGGGCTGCGGATCAGCTTGCATTGCTGAACGCCCAGTTGGCCAAGCATGATTTGGAGCCGCTCAAGGATATTTCCGAACTGTCGGGTCTACCCGTCCTGCGCAAGTCCGAACTGAGCAGTCGGCAGAAAGCGGCTGCGCCCTTTGGAGGCTTGCCGGTCTCGAACGTGGCGCATTACTTTCAGAGCCCTGGGCCGATTTATGAACCGGGCGGCATCAGTCACGACTGGTGGCGCTCGGGCCGCGCGATGTATGCCGCGGGAATTCGTGCCGATGACATCGTGCAGAATTGTTTTTCCTACCACCTGACTCCAGCGGGGATGATGTTCGAAACCGGCGCACGGGCGATCGGCTGTGCCGTTTTGCCAGCCGGAACGGGCCAAACGGAACTTCAGGCGCAGGCGGCGCACGACATCGGCGTCACGGCGTATACCGGCACGCCCGATTACCTGAAGATCATCCTCGACAAGGCCGATGAGATGGGCCTCAAGTTGGCGATTTCCAAGGCTGCAGTCGGTGGAGGGGCGCTGTTTCCGTCACTGAGACAGGAATATGCCGACCGTGGCATTCGGTGCCTGCAGGGGTACGGGACTGCTGATTTGGGCAGCGTCGCTTACGAATCCGAAGCGCTGGAAGGCATGATTGTCGATGAACATGTCATCGTCGAGATCGTGACGCCCGGAACAGGTAATCCGGTCGCTCCGGGCGATGTGGGGGAGGTGGTCGTCTCGACGCTCAATCCGGATTACCCGCTGATCCGGTTTGCAACTGGCGATCTTTCGGCGGTTATGGAAGGACAAAGCCCTTGTGGCCGCACCAACATGCGTATCAAGGGATGGATGGGTCGGGCCGATCAGACGACAAAGATCAAGGGCATGTTTGTGCGACCCGAACAGGTCGCCGCTCTGGTGGCCCGCCATGACGAGATCATAAAGGCCCGAATAATCGCCGCGCGGGAGGGCGAGATGGATACGATGACCGTTCAGATCGAAGCCCGCGGCGGGAACGAGGCGGATTTCGCGAAATCCGCCAATGAGTTGCTCAAGCTCAAGGGCCGGGTCGAGTTGATGCCCCCAGGAACCTTGCCCAATGATGGCAAGGTGATAGAGGATACCCGCAGCTACGAATGATTCGGTTGCCTTGGAAGGGTTCCCCGAGAAACGGCTGAAACGCCTGGTCGCAGCGGTTCAGCGAATCATGACGTAGCTGCCCGGCGCCTTTCCAAGAGAGGGGTAACCTGCGTCGGGGGCACCCATGGGGGGCGGATCGATCGGATCGCCGCTATGCACGCTGAGCCACTTGGTCCATTCCGGCCACCAGCTTCCTTCTTGCGGGGCATGGCTGGCCAGCCATGTGTCCGGATCCATGTAAAGCGCGCCGGGTTTGCGGTGTCCGATCCGATAGTGGCGGCGCGGATGGCCCGGTTCGGACACGATGCCGCCGTTATGGCCGCTCGATGTGAGCAGGAAGCGAAAATCAGAAATCGTGAACAGCTTGGTTTTGTAGACCGAGCGCCATGGCGCGATGTGGTCGGTCTCGGTGCCAACGACAAACAATGGTGCCGAAATGTCGCGCAGTACGATCACTCTGCCGTCGACTGCGAAACGACCAGCGGCCAGGCGGTTCTCCATGAATAGACCGCGCAGGTATTCCGAATGCATGCGCGCGGGCATCCGGGTGGCATCGGCGTTCCAGACGCCCATGTCGGTCTCGTTTTCCTCGATCCCGAGCAGATAACGGCGCACAGCCCGTTGCCAGACAAGATCTTCGGATCGGATTGCCTTGAAGGCGCCAACCATCTGGTCCGAATCCAGATACCCCTGATCGCACATCAGATCCTCGAGCAGCGACACCTGGCTCTCATCGAGGAACAGCATGAGCTCTCCGGGCTGTGAAAAGTCGGTCTGCGCTGCGAGAAGTGTTATCGATGCGAGCCGGTCATCACCATCGCGCGCCATGGTGGCTGCTGCGATAGACAGGATCGTTCCACCAAGACAGTAGCCGCAGGCATGGATCTTTTCGTTTCCAGTGATGGTCGAGACCGCCTCGATTGCCGCCATCACACCGTCAGTTCGATAGTCATCGAGGCTGACGTCACGCAACTCCGGGCCGGGGTTGATCCATGACATGCAGAAGACAGTGAAGCCCTGCCCCACCAGATAATTGATAAGAGAATTTTCTGGCCGCAGGTCGAGGATGTAGTATTTCATGATCCAGGCGGGCACGATCAGTACCGGTTCTGCCCGCACGGTCTCGGTTTGCGGCGCATACTGGATCAACTCGAAAAGGGCATTGCGATAGACCACCTCGCCTTTCGTGGCGGCGAGTTCGTGGCCGACTCTGAATTTCGACGACGGGGCAGCTTCCTCATGCCTCAGGTTGCGCAGCAGATCCTCGGCTGCATGGACTGTCCCTGCAAGCAGGCTGTGACCGTTGCTTTTCAGGGCGCTTTCAATGACCTCGGGGTTGGTGAGGGGGCCGTTCGAGGGCGAAAGCGTGTCGAGCGCCTGCTGCGCCATAAAATGCACACGGTTTGCGTCCTGACGCCTCATGCCGGGGATGTCATCAGTGGCGTGGTTCCACCAGTCGTGGCTTGCCAGAAAGGACTGTTGCATGGCACGGAACGGCGGGCGCGACCAGCCAGGATGGAGGAAACGATGATCGTTCGGTCCGGGCTTGAAAGGCGGATCGCTTTCTGGGTCTGCGGTCATGTCTGCGGCGAGTTTGCCCACCGACTCAATGGCATGTTGTGCAAGTTCCAGCTGTCGTCCCGGGGCGCGTGCCATATGCATTGCCCAATCGAGCCATGCCCCGGCCGCAGCCTGTGGCGACACGCCGCCGGTCATCCGCGCGAGCGTCGCCCGCAATGCGCGGTCGAGCCCGTCATGGGGGTGCGCTTGCGAGTCATCCGGATCTTCGACGTTGCGATGATCGGGCAGTCCGGCGCTAGGCGGCGTTGCTGAAAGTGGTTTGCGGGGTTGTGAGGTCATGGCGCGATTCGGCTCCGTGGTATCTGCTTCGCAGGTAGATCACTCTATACACTCAATTCATGTCATTCAGGTGATTTGCCTCCAGATGGCCATGTCGCTGGCGGAATTCTAGGTCGCAAACAAAAGAACCGCCCGAAAAACGGGCGGTTCAAAACTTCAGGCCGTATACAAGGACGAGCTGACAGCTCAGCCTTGGCGAGCCTTGAAACGGCGTTGGGTCTTGTTGATCACGTAGACGCGGCCCTTGCGGCGCACGACGCGGCAATCGCGGTGGCGGTTCTTGAGCGAACGCAGCGAGTTCTTGACCTTCATCGGTCTCTCCTATCTGTCGCGGCGTGGGCCTTCACGCCATTTCTGTTCCGGGTGCCCCGGGTGAGTCATTCGATGGTGGGCGGTACTGGGATCGAACCAGTGACCCCTACGATGTCAACGTAGTGCTCTACCGCTGAGCTAACCGCCCAAGAACCGGCACGAACCCGGCCCAAAAAATCGGGCGCGGGAAAATCCGCGCCAGTCCGGGAGCTTATAAAAGGAGTTGACGGGGGGATCAAGGGCTTTTGAAACACCGGTTGATTGCGTAATGATGGATCATCAGGAGGGCCGATGCCGAAGGTTGCCTACGATCTCATTCTCCCCGAACACCGGACGACTTCGGTGGTGTTCGCTTCGCCTCATTCGGGGCGGGATTACCCGCGGACGTTCCTGCGGCGGACGGTTCTGGACGCAAAATCCATCCGGACCTCGGAAGATGCCTTTGTCGACCATCTCTTTGACTGCGCTCCGGAATTCGGCGCCCCGTTCCTGCGTGCCGGGGCGCCGCGGGCCTTTGTGGATCTCAACCGCGGGGCCGAGGAACTGGATCCGGCCCTTATCGAAGGTGTGCCAAGAATTGGACACAATCCGAGAATTGCCTCGGGTTTGGGGGTGATCCCGAGGGTGGTGGCCAACGGCAAGGCGATCTATCGCGGCAAGTTGCCCCTGAAAGAGGCGCAACGGCGGCTCGATACCTATTGGCGACCCTATCACCGGATTCTTCAACACCAGCTTAACGAGGCGCATGCGCTGTTCGGTGAGGCGATTCTCGTCGACTGTCATTCGATGCCGCATGAGGCGCTCGACACGATCACCCGCGGCCTGCGGCAACGCCCCGAGGTGGTGATCGGCGATCGCTTCGGTGCCTCGGCCTCGGGCCAAGTGGTCGAGAGAATCGAGGCGGCGCTTGGCGCGGCAGGATTGACGGTGGTGAGAAATGCCCCGTTTGCAGGGGCTTACATCACCCAGACCTATGGCCGGCCGGCGCGCCGCCAGCACGCGATCCAGATCGAGATCGACCGTTCGCTGTATATGAACGAGCAGATGATCCGACCAAACGGTAACTTCAACGCCTTTCGCAAGATGATGCGCGGGATCGTGGCCGAGATCAGCGCCATTGGCAGCCGCGAAGACCGGCTCGCGGCAGAGTGAACACCTGGTTAACCAGGCGTCCCACATGATTAACGGGCCAAGTGGCCGCACAGGCAGGGGGGTGATGTCCGGCTGCTGCCCGGCTGCCGGGCGTGCACCGCCGCAGTGCGGCGTAAGTGAAGAGAAAACAACTGAATCATGCGTTCGGTGGGCCGCCGCCCGGGCAAACGCCCGCCCACCCACCCCGTTTGCCCGGGCGGCTTTTCCCGGACCGATACGGTGTCTTGCAGGCGAGGGCGGTGCGATCGAGTATTTGGACCAAGAAAGAGAGCAAGGTCGGGGAACGGTCCTGAGCGTGGTGTTCCTTCTTGGAAAAAATACTCAATAGCACATGCGATGTTTCAAGCCCGACATGCAGGTTGGGGCACATCGGTCCAAAAGGTGCGGTGCCGAGCTTGCTCGGCACCGCACCCGCCGCGACGCGCGGAACGCGCGGCGCAAGACCTTGTTTCAGCCGAAGACCTTGGTCAGGGCCTTGTCGACGGCTTCGGTGATCTCGTCGATGTCGTCGGGTGTGGCGATCAGCGCGGGCGAGAAATAAAGGGTGTTGTTGAACCCGCGCACCGAGCGGTTGGTGGAGCCGATGATCACGCCTTGCGCGCCGCATTCGGCGAGGACCTGGGCGACCTGTTTCTCGCTGACCGGCTCCTTGGTGGCGCGATCGGCCACCAGCTCGGCACCGAGGAAAAGGCCCTTGCCACGCACGTCGCCCACGACGCGATGTTTTTCCATCAGTGCCTGGAGGTTGCCCATCATCCGATCACCCATCGCGGTGGTGTTTTCGAGCAGGCCCTCGTCCTCGATGATTCGCATGTTCTCGAGCGCGGCGGCGGGGCCGGCGGTGCAGCCGCCGAAGGTCGAGATGTCGCGGAAATAGTTCAGGGGATCGTCGGCGTCGTCCTTGAACATCTCGAACACCCGCTCGGTGGTCACGCAGCAGGCGATGGCGGCATAGCCCGAGGCGACACCCTTGGCCATGGTCACGAAATCGGGCTCGATCCCGTAATGCTGATAGCCGAACCAATGCGTGCCGGTGCGTCCGACGCCGCAGACAACCTCGTCGATATGCAGCAGCACGTCATATTTGCGGCAGATTTCCTGCACGCGTTGCCAATAGCCTTCTGGCGGCGTGATCACGCCGCCACCGGCGGTCACGGGTTCAAGGCAGAGCCCGCCCACCGTGTCGGGGCCTTCGCGCAGGATCACCTCTTCGATCTGGTTCGCGGCCCATTCGCCATAGCTTTCGGATTCGGGGTTCCAGCCTTCTTGCGCGCGGTATTCCATGCAATGGGGCACGCGGATGAAATCGGGGACGAAGGGGCCGTATTGGATGTTGCGCTCGTCCTGCCCGCCGGCCGACATCGTGGCGATGGTGCCGCCGTGGTAATCGCGATCGCGGTAGAGGATCTTGGTCTTCTTGCCGCCATGGCGCTTGTGGGCGATCTGGCGGATCATCTTGAACGCCTTCTCGTTCGCCTCGGACCCGGAATTGGTGAAGTAGACCCGGCTCATGCCGGGCATTTTCGAGATCAGCTTCTCAGAGAAGAGCGCACCGGGGACCGATCCGGCGGAGCCGGCGAAATAGTTGAGCTTGATCAGCTGGTCGCGCACGGCGTTGGCGATGGATTCGCGGCCATAGCCCACGTTGACCGTCCAGACGCCGCCCGAGACGGCATCGAGGAATTCCTTGCCGTTCTGGTCCCAGACGCGCATGCCGCGGCCTTCGATGATGACGCGCGGTTCGCCGGTCTCGAAGGGTTTGTGCTGGATCAGGTGATGCCACACATGGGCGCGGTCGGCGTCCACCACGTGGGAAAGGTCATTCTGGCTGAGGGTTCCGTCCATGATGTGTCTCCGGGCAGAAGGGCGCAGCCCGGGAAATCGGGCGCGCCGTGATAATCGGTTCCATTCATATCACAGCCGTATTCACATGTGAATCCATAGGGCCAGGGGCGCAAATCTATAGGTCCAGGCTGTGGCGGCGCGCGCCAAGCGGTCCTGAAAAGTCCGGATGGGGAGATTCCGCTGAAAGAACCGGCCAACCCCTTGCATAACGGGAGCGAGAGAGCCCGATCCGGCGCGCAGGCGCTTTAGTTCACCGTTTGGTTCAGCGTTGTGGTACAATGGCCAATCGTAACGAATAACAGGAGTATGTGACATGACTTTCTTCAAACCTTTGCTGGCTTCGGCTTTCGGGCTCTGCGCGATGACCCAGGTTGCCATGGCTCAGCAGGTCACGGCCACGACCGTGGTCGGCCAGAGCGGATCGAGCGCGTATCCCGTGGTGGTCGTGGGCAGCAATGGGCGGACCTATCATTGCCGTGCCCCCGTGGAAACGGTGGAGGGGCAACTGGTGCGCCGCTGTGTTTCGGCGAATGCCGGGGGCACCGGCTTGGGCACCCAAACCGCCGGAGTAGCGGTCGGTGTGGCGTCGGCGCTGGCGTTTATCGCGGTGGTCTCATCCGACGGGACGTGATCGAAGCACGCCTGTGACGATCTAACAAACGCCGTCGCGCTTGCGAGACGCGGCGGTGGATTCAGGCTGGCCTTTCGGCAGTGGCCGGATGAAGCTGAGTGCATGGAGGATGCCCATGCACGACCAGGATCGCAAGCTATTGCAACAGATGTTCGAGGCGGCGGTGCACGCGGCCGAACCGGGAGCGGCGATGCGCCCTTTCCTGCCTGCGCGACCCGCGGGGCGGGTGGTTGTCGTGGGGGCGGGCAAGGGCGCGGCGCAGATGGCGGCAGCGCTGGAAGAGTTGTGGGTGGGGCCACTGGAGGGCGTGGTCGTCACCCGCTACGGATTCGGGGTGCCGACGCGCAGGATCCGGGTACTCGAGGCGGCGCATCCGGTGCCGGACGCGGCCGGGCTGGCGGCGAGCGAGGCGCTGTTCGCGGCGGTCGAAGGGTTGGGGCCGGATGACCTTGTGATCGCGCTGATCACCGGGGGCGGGTCGGCCTTGCTCGCGGCGCCGGTTGCGGGGTTGGGCCTGGCCGACGAGGTGGCACTCAACGAGGTACTCTTGTCCAGCGGGGCGCCGATCGGGGCGATGAACGCGCTGCGCCGGATGCTGAGCCGGGTGAAGGGCGGGCGGCTGGCGCAGGCGGCGCATCCGGCGCGGGTGGTGAGCCTGATCGTGTCGGATGTGCCCGGCGATGACCCGGCGCAGGTGGCGAGCGGGCCGACGGTTCCCGGCGCGGGCGGGCGTGCGGCGGCGCTGGCGGCGTTGGAGCAGTTCGGGATCGCGTTGCCCGAGCGACTCGGGGCGGCTCTGGAGCAAGGTGAAGAACCGCCGCGCCCGGATGATCCGGGTTTCGCGCGGGACGAGGTGCATGTGATCGCGAGCGGGGCGAAATCGCTGGAGGCGGCGGGGGCTGTGGCGCGGGCAGCGGGGTTCACCCCGGTGATTCTCTCGGATGCGATCGAGGGCGAGGCGCGCGAGGTGGCGAAGGTTCACGCGGCGATCGCGCGCGAGGTGGTGCTGCGGGATCGGCCCTTTGCGCGGCCGGTGGCGATCCTTTCGGGTGGGGAGACCACGGTGACGCTGCGCCGCACGGGTGGGCGCGGGGGTCGCAACAGCGCGTTCCTGCTCAGCCTGGCACTGGAGATCGAGGGGCTGGACGGCATCGCCGCCATGGCCGCCGATACCGACGGGGTGGATGGCAGCGAGGACAATGCCGGGGCCTTTGCCGATGGCACGAGCGCGGCGCGGATACGGGCGGCGGGGGTGGACCCCGGGGCGGCGCTGGCGCGTGACGATGCGTGGAGCGCCTTTGCCGCCGCGGGGGATCTTTACGTCACCGGCCCCACGGGGACCAATGTGAACGATCTGCGGGTCATTCTGATCCGCTGAGGCAGCCGGCCATGGTGTCGGCCAGATCGGTCAGGAGCGCGGAATAGAAATCCGGCCCCGGTTCGAGGTCGCCGCCCAGCGGGTCTATCACGGCGGCGCGCACCGGGGTGCCTTCGGTCAGCGTGGTGACGAGGCCAGGGTCGAATTGCGGCTCGGAAAAGATGCAGACAACGTCGTGTTCCTCCAGCGCCTCTTGCAACTCGGCAAGGCGGCGCGGCCCCGGGGACGACGCATCGACGGGCGAGATCGCCGCGGTGGACGACATGTCGAAACGGGTTTCGAAATACTGGTAGGCGTCGTGAAAGACGACGAAATTGCGGTCCTGCACCGGTGCCAGCCGCGCGGCGATATCGGTTTGAAGGCCGTCGAGTCTTGCACGGGCCTTGGCCGCGTTGGCCCGGTAGAGGTCGGCGGCATCGGGATTGGCCGCGGCCAGCGTTTCGGCGATGACGCCAAGCCAGAGTTGCGCATTGACCGGGTCGAGCCAGGCATGCGGGTCGGTGTCGCCGTGATCATGTGCGTGGTCGTCGTCGTGCGCGTGGTTTTCGTCGGCGTGGTCATGGCCGTGATCATCGCCGTGCGCATGGTCTTGGTCGCCATGATCGTGGTCGTGATCATTGTCGTTCCCATGATCGTCATCATGCGCGTCGACAAAGACCGCCCGGTCCCGGCGGGAGTGGAGCACGGCGCCGGGCACTTCAAGCAGGGGCAGCGATGTGGCATCGGGGGCAAGGGTTGCGATGCTCTCGGTCATGCCGGGCGACATGTCGGGGCCCATCCAGATCACGATGTCGGCGTCTTGCAGAAGCTGCCCCTCGGACGGGCGCATGGCATAACCGTGGGGCGAGGCGCCCGGGCGCATGAAAAAGCCGATCTCGGCCTGATCGCCCGCGACCTGTGCAATCAGCGACTGCACCGCGGCCAGATCGGTGGCGATGCGCGGGGCGTCGGCGCGGGCGGGCAGGGTCGTGGCGGGAAGGGTGGTCAGGAGCAGCGGGAGGATATATCGAAGCATTCGGAGACTCGCTTGGTGAATGATGGAACTGGTGGACGGTTTAACTGTAATAGTATAACAAAACAACATGAAAAAACCCGATCGGCAGGAAATGCCCCCCGTGGGCCTGGTGGCGCATGATCACGCCGCCTGTGTGGCCAGCGCCCTTGCGCAGGCCGAAACGCGCTGTGCCCAAGAGGGGTTGCGCATGACCCCGGTGCGGCGCCGGACGCTGGAAATCCTGCTGGAAAGCCATGTTGCGATGGGGGCTTATGACGTGTTGGCACGACTGGCGGCCGAGGGGCTGGGCGACAAGCCGCCCGTGGCCTATCGCGCGCTGTCGTTCCTGGTCGAGCACGGGTTCGCGCACCGGATCGAAAAGCTCAACGCCTTTGTCGCGTGCAGCCATCCGGGCGAATCGCACGAGGCGGTGTTCCTGATCTGTCGCAAGTGCCACAAGGTGGGGGAGGCCAATCTGGCCCAGCCGATCAGCGGCGAGATCGGGCACGACGGGTTTCGGGTCGAGCGCATGGTCATCGAGGCCGAGGGCCTGTGCCCGGACTGCCAGCGACTGGAGGCGGCATGAGCCTGATTGCGGCCGAGGGCCTGTCGGTAGCCTATGGCGATTCGGTGGTTTTGCGGGATGTGGATTTCGCCGTCGAGCCGGGCGAGATCGTCACCATCGTGGGGCCGAACGGGTCGGGCAAATCGACCCTGTTGCGGGCCCTGATGGGGGCGGTGGCACCATCGCGCGGCACGGTGCGCCGCAAGCCGGGGCTGCGGGTCGGCTATGTGCCGCAAAGCCTGTCCATCGAGTCGACCCTGCCGATGACGGTTCGGCGCTTCATGGACCTGCCACGGCGCGCGCCGGGAGACACGGCCGAAAAGGCGCTGGAACGGGTGGGCGTGGCGCATCTGGTCGGGCGGCAGCTGCGCGGCCTGTCGGGCGGGCAGATGCAAAGGGTGTTGCTGGCCCGTGCCATTCTCAACGCGCCCGAGATCCTGTTGCTGGACGAGCCGACGCAGGGGCTGGATCAGCCGGGATCGGCGGATTTCTATCGCATGATCGAGCGGCTGCGCGGCGATCTGGGCTGCGCGGTGGTGATGGTGAGCCACGAGTTGCACGTGGTGATGAGCGCCAGTGACAGGGTGATCTGTCTCAACGGTCATATCTGTTGCCAGGGCACGCCCGCGGTGGTGCGCTCTGCGCCCGAATACCGGGCGCTGTTCGGCACCGGCACGCATGGGGCGCTCGCGCTTTACCGGCATGATCACGACCATGACCACGATCATCATGACCACGATCATGCGTCCGATGACCGGGAGCCGGTGTGATGCTTGACGATTTCCTCGTGCGGGCGGCCCTTGGTGCCATGGGCGTGGCGATTGCGGCTGCCTTGCTGGGCTGTTTCGTCGTGTGGCGGCGGATGGCCTATTTTGGTGACGCCACGGCCCATGCGGCGATTCTCGGGGTGGCGCTGGCTCTGGGATTCGAGATCTCGATCTTTGCCGGGGTTCTGGTGGTTGCACTGGCCATGGCGCTGTCGATTTCGGCCCTGTCGGGACGCGGGCACGCGATGGATACGAGCCTTGGGGTGATGGCCCATGCGGCGCTGGCCTTTGGCCTTGTCGCGGTTGAACTTCTGCCCGGGGCGCAGGTCGATATCGAAGCCTATCTTTTCGGCGATATCCTGGCTGTGTCGCGGAGAGACCTGATGGTGATCTGGCTCGGCGCCGGGCTGGTGGCGGCGGGCCTCTTGTGGCGCTGGCAGGCGCTTTTGACGACGACGCTCAACCCCGAACTGGCCATCGCGGGCGGGCTGAAACCGGCGCGTGAGGAGCGGCTTCTGATTCTCGCACTGGCCGTGGTGGTGGCGGTGGCGATCAAGGCGGTGGGGGCGCTTTTGATCACCGCGCTTCTGATCATTCCGGCGGCGGCGGCGCGCCCGTTCGCACGCACGCCCGAGGGTATGGCGGCGCTGGCAGTGTTGCTGGGCGTGGGCTCGGCTCTGGGCGGGTTGGCGGTGGCATGGCAACTCGATACGCAGGCGGGACCGACCATCGTTTGCGTTGCCGCGATCCTGTTCGCGGTGTCGATCCTGCTGTCACGGGGGATCGTCTCGCGCGGGTGAGCCATAGGCCCCCGCGATTGTGGCGGGACCGGACCGGATTTCGCCACAATTGAGAATGACGCGGACAATTTGGCCATGCCGGGGTCAAACTATGGCCCGCTCCGCCTGTTCTTTTCCAAAGCTGAAACAGACCGGGAGCCCGTCATGCGGTCGATCGGTGCATGGTTTCGGCTTCAGGACGGACGGGTCAACGAGTCATGGCAACCGCATCACAGCTTTCGATCGACACCGGCGCATCTGCGGATGATCTCTTTAACGAGATTTTCGGCGAGGGCGTGACGCTCGTGTCGTCCTCGCTGGCGGGGGATGCGGTGCAGTCGGGGATCTTTACCGGCGCGCTGGAGACGCTGGACGGTATTTCGCCCAGCGATAGCGGCGTGATCCTCTCGACCGGCAATGCAACCGATTTCACGCAGGAGTCGGGCGATCCCAATGTCTCGGCCGGGACCAGCACCGACACGGCGGGCGGTATCGACGGGGATGCCGACATGAACGCGGTGTCCGGGGTGAACACCTTCGATGCGGTGATCATGGAGGCCGTGTTCATTCCCGATGGCGATTACCTGACGATGAGTTTCGTCTTTTCGTCCGAGGAATATCTCGAATATGTCGATGGCGGGGTGAACGATGCCTTTGGCGTCTGGGTCAATGGCAGCAAGCTCGACCTCTCGGTGGGGTCGGGCGACGTGTCGATTGACACGATCAATGACTCGGAGACGCCGAACCTTTATGTCGACAACCCGGACGCGGATGACCTCCATAATACCGAGATGGACGGGTTCACGGTTGCGCTGACGCTCAAGGCGCCGGTCAATCGCGGCGAAGAGAACGATATCAAGATCGGCCTCGCGGACGGGGGCGACGCGGCCTATGATTCCAACGTCCTGATCATGGGCGACTCGGTCCAGACGGTGATGATCGCGCAGGATGACGAGGTGAACATCCTGCCGGACACCACGCGCAGCTATGACATCCTGGCCAACGATATCAGCGAATACGGCGATCCCGACCTCACCATCACCCATATCAACAACGAGGAAGTGGCGGTTGGCGAGACCGTGACCCTGCCCACGGGGGAACAGATCACGCTCAACCCGGATCAGACGGTCACGGTGCAGAGCACCGGCACGCTGGGCAGCGAGAGTTTCACCTATGGCGTGGCGGACAGCGCGGGCAATGCCGATATCGGCGTGATGACGCTCAACACGGTGGCCACGCTGCCGCTGGATCACGTGGTCGAGGGCACGGCGAATGACGATCTGATCGACGCCGATTACACCGGTGACCCCGATGGCGACATGGTCGATGCGGGCGATGCCGCGGACGGGTCGGACAATGACCTGATCGACGCAGGCGCGGGACATGACACGGTACGCGCGGGGATGGGCGATGACGTGGTTCTGGGCGGGGCCGGCGATGACAGCGTTTTCGGCAACTCGGGTGACGACACGCTGTTTGGCGGGGAGGGCGACGATTCGCTTTTCGGCGAGTTGGGCAACGACCGGATCGAGGGCGGCGAGGGAAATGATCACCTTGAGGGCAACGAGGGCAGCGACACCATTTTCGGTGGCGCGGGCGACGACTGGATCCGCGGTTCCTATGACGATGACGAGCTCTGGGGGGGCGAGGGCGACGATTATCTTTGGGGCGGCTATGGCGACGACCTTTTCGTTATCGAGGACAGTTTCGGCAATGACACGATCGACGCCGAGAACGAGGACGAGGTCGAGGGTGACACGCTCGACCTGAGCCGGGTGACCAGCGATCTCACGCTTGATCTGAGCCACGTGAACCCCGGGATCGGGACATTCACCGATGGCACCGCGACCGCCGAATTCGACGGGGTCGAGAACATCGTGCTGGGCGGTGGGCGCGACACGCTGATCCTCGCCGATCTCGGCGGGGCCGACCGGGTGGAGGGGTTCGAGGCGCCGGTCGACAATGGTGACGGCACCTATAGCGGCGTCGACATGCTGGACGTCTCCGGCATGACCGATGGCGAGGGCAACCCGGTCAACGTGGCGAATGTCACCGTCACCGACACCAATGGCGACGGCAGCGGTGACGCGTTGCTGGAATTTCCCAATTTCGGGGAGAGCCTGACCCTGGTGGGGGTGCCGGTTTCGGCGGTCGGTAGCGAGGCGCAACTGATCGCGATGGGCATTCCCGATGTGGCCTCGGATCACATTGTCGAGGGCACGGCAGGCGACGACCTGATCAACCTCGATTACGAGGGCGATCCCGAGGGTGACCGGATCGACGCGAGGGATGCGGCGGACGGGTCGAACGACGACATGGTGGTCGCGGGCGATGGCGACGACACGATCGACGCGGGGGCCGGTGACGATACCATTTACGGCGGCTCCGGTGACGACGAGATATTCCTTGACGGGTCGATCCAGAACGACGTGATCCATGGCGGCGAGACCGGCGAGACGCTGGGCGACCGGATCAATTTCTCGGCCGTGTCGGATGACATCACGATCAGTTTTGCCGCCCCCGAGGAGGGCACGCTTACCGACGGGGATTCGACCACGCAATTCTTCGAGATCGAGGAATTCCAGATGGGCACCGGCAATGACAGCGTTGCCGGCTCGGACGGCGCGGAAAAGATCATCGGCAATTCGGGCGATGACACGATTCTTGGTGGTGGTGGCGACGACACGATCTTTTCCGGGTTCGACGATGACTCGGTGGAGGGTGGTGACGGGGACGATTCGATCCTCTCCGGGGCCGGGGCGGACACGGTTGCAGGGGGCGCGGGCGATGACCGGCTCGACCTGGGGCCGGATGATGGCGATGTCGATCTCGTCGTTCTGGCAGACGGCTCGGGACAGGACACGGTGTCCGGGTTCGAGGGACCGATCGACAATGGCGATGGCACATTTACCGGGCAGGACCGGGTCGACGTGTCGGCGCTCAACAACGCTGCGGGCGATCCTGTCACGACGAACGACGTGTTGGTCGGGGATGACGGTCAGGGCAATGCGGTTCTGACCTTTCCGGGGGGGGAGACGGTCACGCTTGTCGGGCTCGCACCCGGGGATGTGAAAGATCCGGCGGCCCTGGGCGCGATGGGCATTCCGCTGACACCGCTTGACCACGTGGTCGAGGGCACGGCGGGCGATGACCTGATCGATGCGGATTACGTGGATGATCCCGAGGGCGACCGGGTCGATGCGAATGACGCTGCCGACGGGTCGAACGACGATGTGATCGAGGCCGGGGCGGGTGACGACACCGTGTTTGCCGGCCTGGGCGACGATACGGTTTATGGTGGTGAAGATAACGACGAACTGTTCGGTGAGGCGGGTCACGACCAACTGTTCGGCGAGACGGGCGATGACAGGCTTTTCGGAGGTGATGGTGACGACAGCCTCTTCGCCGGCGACGGCGACGACGTGCTGATCGGTGGCGGAGGGGCGGATTCGCTCGATGGTGGCGCGGGTGCCGACACGATCGAGGCGGCCGAGGGGGACGTGGCCCATGGCGGAGACGGCGACGACCTGTTCCTCGTGTCGGATCTGGGTGAACCGGGGGCGTCAACCATCGACATCGTCGGTGGCGAGGGCGACGAGAAAGATGGCGATACGCTCGATTTCCAGGGGCTGACACATTGGGATGACGTCACCTTCGGCAATACCGAACCGGGTGCGGGGGGCGGTCTGAGCGGGAACGCGGTTCTGGCGGATGGCACGGTCGTCGATTTCAGCGAGATCGAGAACGTCATCATCTGTTTCACCGCGGGCACGCGGATTGCCACGGCGCGGGGCCTTTGCGAGGTGCAGGATCTGCAAGTCGGCGAGATGGTTTTGACACGCGATCACGGGCTTCGACCGCTGCGCTGGGTCGGGCGCCGGACGGTGCCGGCGCGGGGCAGCCTTGCGCCGATCCGGTTCGATGCCGGTGTCGTGGCCAATGAGCGGCCGCTCGTGGTGTCGCCGCAACACCGGATGCTGATCCGCAGCGCCGAGGCCAGTCTCATGTTCGGCGAGAGCGAGGTTCTGGCCAGTGCCAAGCACCTGGTCAATGGCGGATCGGTGCGCCGGGTGCCGGGGGGCGACGTGACCTATGTGCATATCCTGTTCGACCGGCACGAGATCGTCTATGCCGAGGGGGCGCCGAGCGAGAGCTTCTTTCCCGGCGATATCGGGCTGGAAGCGGTCGACGCGGCGGCGCGCGAGGAGCTGTTCACGATCTTTCCCGAATTGCGCAGTTCCGCGGGAAACTTTGGCGACACGGCGCGAATGTGCCTGCGCGCGCGTGAAAGTCGCCTTCTGCGGCTGGAATGATGCCCGCCACGAGGCACTTGCCGAATGCAGGGCATGGCGCGGCGGGATTGCATGTCGGCAGGGAGGGCGCGGTCAGATTTCCTTGCGCGCCCTGAGAGCTGCGGAAATCGTGCCGTCGTCGAGATAGTCCAGTTCGCCCCCGATGGGCACGCCCTGGGCCAGCGAGGTGAGCCGCACCCGGCTTTCAAGCTGATCGGCGATGTAATGGGCCGTGGTCTGGCCGTCGACGGTGGCGTTGAGGGCGAGGATCACCTCGGCGATGCCTTCGGTGGATACACGGTCGATCAGCCGGGGGATACGCAGATCCTCGGGGCCGATGGCATCGAGTGCCGAGAGCGTGCCGCCGAGCACGTGATAGCGCCCCTTGAACCCGCCCGCGCGTTCCATCGCCCAGAGATCGGCCACGTCCTCGACCACGCAAAGCTCGCCATTGGCGCGCTGCTCCGATGCGCAGATGTCGCAGACATCCGAGGTGCCGATATTGCCGCAACTGACGCATTCGCGGGCGGTTGCGGCGACTTCTTGCATGAGATCGGCCAGGGGCGAGAGCAGGAGCGCGCGTTTGCGGATGAGATGCAGCACCGCGCGCCGTGCCGAGCGCGGGCCGAGGCCGGGCAGCTTGGCCATCATCTCGATCAGGGCGTCGATGTCGCGGGTTGAGCTCATGGTCGGGCGCCGTGCCTGTGGGTGGTGCGGGAGCGGGGGCCAGCCCCCGCACCCCCGGAGTATTTCGGGCAAGATGAAGATCAGAAGGGAAGTTTCATGTCGGCGGGCAGGCCGAGTTCCTGGGTGATCTTCGACATTTCCTCCTGTGCCTTGTCGGAGGCTTTCTGCTGGGCGTCCTTGATGGCGGCAAGGATCAGGTCTTCGACCACTTCCTTTTCCGAAGGGGCGAAGATCGAGGGGTCGATGTCGAGGGTCTTGAGTTCGCCCTTGGCGGTGCAGGTGGCCTTGACGAGGCCGGCGCCGGATTCCCCGGTGACGGTCATGCGGTGCATTTCCTCCTGCAGGTCCTCCATGCGGGTTTTCATTTCCTGCGCGGCTTTCATCATCTTCGCCATGTCGCCCATGGAGCCGAGACCTTTGAACATGCGGGTTCTCCGTTGGTTTGCGTGTCACAACAGAGATAGGCGGCGTGCAGGCAAAAGGAAAGGTCGGCATGAATGATGCCGGGCACAGCGCAGAGTGTGTGCCCGGGGTCGGTGTCAGTCCTGGCCGATCGCGGCGCGGGCGATGTCGTCGAGCATGGTCTGCACCTCCTGCATCGGGCCTTCGGGGAATTCCCGGTAGCCGATCATGACCTTCTGGTCGGGCTGTTGGGCCACGAAGATATTGTAGGGACAGAAGACGAGGTTCATCGGGTCGGCCTCCATCACCTTGCGCGACACGGCGGCCGAACAGAAGGAATAGACATCGGCCTTTTCGAAGATCGTGACGGGAGAGCCGACGTCGCCCTTGGTGCGTTCGAGCATGTCGCCCACGTGGCTGACCGCGTCGATGACGAGACCGGCATCGACAATGGCGTTTTCGAGGCCGAAGACCACGTCGTCGAAGCTGTCGTCGGTTTCATAGGTGACGACACCATCGGCGGCGAGGGCCGGGGTGGCAAGGCAGGCGGCGGTGGCCGCGGCGGCAAGGAATTTCTTCATCTTCTCCTCCCTGGAGTGTGAAGCGGGGCAGGGTTGCCCCGCCATGGGAACCACCGCAGAGTACGCCCGGGCCGCGCGGCGGCATATGATACAAATCAATATGAGAGAATATGAGATGGATTTTGCGGTCAATGTCCTGAACATTCTGGCGATGACGTTCGTGGTGGTGCTCGGGTTGGCCGCGGCACTGATCGTCGTGCTTTTCGTGATCGACCGGTTGCAGACCAGCGACGCGATCCGGCGCAATTATCCGGTGCTCGGGCGATTTCGCGGAATATTCACCACGCTGGGCGAGTTCTTCCGGCAGTACTTCTTTGCCATGGACAGGGAGGAGTTGCCGTTCAACCGGGCGCAGCGTGACTGGGTCGAGCGGGCGTCGGAGAATGTGGGCAACACCATCGCATTCGGCTCGACTCGCAACCTTTCGGTGTCGGGTACGCCGGTTTTCGTGAACGCGGCCTTTCCGCCGCTGGACGAGGAGCGCGCGGAAACGCGGCCTATGGAGATCGGGCCGTATGCGGCCCTGCCTTATCGCGCGCCGTCGATCTTCAACATCTCGGGCATGAGTTTCGGGGCATTGTCGCGCCCGGCGGTGCGGGCGCTGTCGCGCGGGGCGGCGCGGGCGGGGATCTGGATGAACACGGGTGAAGGCGGGTTGTCGCCCTATCACCTTGAAGGTGGCTGCGACATCGTTTTCCAGATCGGCACTGCCAATTATGGTGTGCGGGATGCCAACGGCAACCTTGATGACGACAAGCTGCGGGAGGTGGCGGAAAACCCCTGTGTGCGGATGTTCGAGGTAAAGCTGTCGCAGGGGGCAAAGCCGGGCAAGGGGGGCATTCTGCCCGGTGAGAAGGTGAGCGCGGAGATCGCGGCCATTCGCGGGATCGAGGCAGGCAAGCCCTCGATCTCGCCCAATCGGCATAGAGCTGTCGACGATTGGGACGATCTGCTCGACCTCGTCGGGCATGTCCGCGCGGTGACGGGCAAGCCGGTGGGGATCAAGACGGTTCTGGGTTCCAGCGATCCATGGGAGGCGTTTTTCGAGCAAGTGCTGCGGCGTGGGGTCGAACACGCACCCGATTTCATCACCGTGGACGGGGGCGAGGGTGGCACGGGTGCGTCGCCGATGCCGTTGATGGACCTGGTGGGCATGTCGATCCGCGAGGCGCTGCCGCGCATGGTGGACCTTCGGGACCGGCACGGGCTGAAAGAGCGGATCAGGATCATCGCGAGCGGAAAGCTGATGGTGCCCGGGGATGTGGCCTGGGCGATCTGCGCGGGGGCGGATTTCGTCACCTCGGCGCGAGGGTTCATGTTCTCGCTGGGCTGTATCCAGGCATTGAAGTGCAATCGCAACACCTGTCCCACCGGGGTCACGACGCATGATCCGCGACTGCAGCGCGGGCTGGTGGTCGAGGAAAAGGACCAGAGGGTTGCGCATTATGCCCGTGGGATCACGCGCGAGGTCGAGACCATCGCCCATTCTGTGGGTGTGGCCGAACCGCGTCAGATGCGGCGCCGGCATGTGCGGATCGTGCAGCCGGACGGGCGATCGGTGGCGATGAGTCGGTTGTTTCCCGCCCAGGGTATGGAGAATGGCGCGGGCGCACGGTGACCCGGCGCGATGGCGGAGGATGGGCGCCGACGCATTTGTGAAGCGGCCGGTGTTGGTCGGCAAGCCGTGTGCCACTATCTTTCGAAGGGATGACCCGAGACGGAGGTGACATGGCCCATCGCTGGAAGAATGACCTGAGCCGGGAGGACGTGACGCCCGAGAGTGTCTGGATGAATCGCCGCCGTCTCATGACGGGTGCGGCGACCGGGGCGGGGCTGGGCCTTGTCGGGTTACCGGGGCGCGGGAGTGCCGCGACGGGCGAAGAGCTTGAGCCCAACAGCTATGAAGACATCACATCATACAACAACTTTTATGAGTTCGGGGCCGACAAGGGCGATCCGAAAAAGCACGCCGGGGCGATGACCACCGAGCCCTGGAGCGTCGAGATCGACGGGATGGTCGAGCGACCGGGGCAGTATGATTTCGAGGATATCATGGCGCGGATGACCGTAGAGGAGCGCATCTATCGGCTGCGCTGTGTCGAGGCGTGGTCGATGGTGGTGCCGTGGCAGGGGTTCGAGCTGGCCGATCTGCTGGACTGGGTCGGGGTGCAGCCCGACGCGAAATACGTCGCCTTCGAGACGCTCCATCGCCCGGAAGAAATGCGCGCACAGCGCCAGCGGGGCGGCATCGACTGGCCCTATCGCGAGGGGCTGCGGCTCGACGAGGCGATGCATCCGCTCACGATCATGGCCACAGGGCTTTATGACAAGCCGCTGCCCAATCAGAACGGCGCGCCGATCCGGTTGGTGGTGCCGTGGAAATACGGGTTCAAGTCGATCAAGTCGGTGGTCAGGATCACGCTGACAGACAGCGAGCCGGAAACCACGTGGAACATGCTTCAGCCGAGCGAGTATGGCTTTTATGCCAATGTGAACCCGAAGGTGGATCACCCGCGCTGGAGCCAGGCGCGCGAGCGGGTCGTGGGGGGCGGGTTGTTCTCGCCCAAGCAGCCCACGCTGATGTTCAACGGATACGAGGACGAGGTGGCCGGCTTATACGAAGGGATGGACCTGGAGCGGTTCTATTGACGAGGGCGGCCACGGCGATCAACCGGGCGGCGCGGCGGGTTCCGCCCTCTCTTATATACGTCGCGGCAGTTCTGCATATCTTCTGGCTGTTCTGGCAGGGGCAGACCGGGGGTTTGGGGCCCGAGCCGATCAATGCGCTTGAACATGCGCTGGGCGAGACGGGGCTCAAGCTCATTGTCGTGGGGCTGGCGGTGACGCCGCTCTTGCGGTTGACGCGGGTCAACCTCGTGCGGTTTCGCAGGGCGCTTGGGCTGACTGCGTTTCTATATGTAACTGTGCATCTTCTGGTTTGGCTGGTGCTGGACGTGGGGCTTTGGTCCGAGATCTGGGCGGATATCGTGAAGCGGCCCTATGTGACGGTGGGCATGGCGGCCTTTGTCCTTCTCGTGCCGCTGGCGGTGACGTCGAACGACAGGTCGGTGCGGCGCATGGGGGCGGCGGCGTGGCGGCGGTTGCATCGGCTGGTTTACCCGGCCGCTTTGCTGGGCGCGGTGCATTTCGTGATGATCGGCAAGACATGGGCGTTGGAGCCCTTGGTCTACCTGGGTGCGATTCTGGCGCTGCTGGCCCTGCGTGCGAGTCGGGGCGGCAGAGACGTGGGTGACTCAGGGATTCGAACAGGTTTCCAGACCCGATGAATCGGATTCTTGCTGTGAATCGGGGGGCGCGGCCGACCCGACGAGGGTGACTCGCCGTCGAGTCGGGGGTGAATCGGGTGATTCAGCCGGGTGACTCGCATGAGTCTTGGGGATAAGCCTGTGGATAACCCAAGATGTGGTGGGCGGGCGAGACAAAGGCAGGGAATAATATTTCGCGGAAGGTCGGGGCCGGGAAATTTTCGATACGCAACCTGCTGTTTTCGCGGTGGAAATCGGGTTTTTGAAAAAAAGATGACGTTTCCGAAAAAAAGGGGTTGCGGCACTCGGCGGCAATACGTAAATACCCCCTCACCGAAGCAGCGAACACGCAGCAACGGGGCGCCAGACGGGCAGACGCGGAAACGCAGACGCAACGAGACGCAAGATAAATTAGAGAGAATGCAGGCGGGGCGCGCCAAAGAAAATAGGGCGCATCTCAGTTTGTTTTGTCTCACGCTCTTTGAAATCGCGAGTATCTGAAGAGATATGTGGGCGGTTTGGTTCAGTTCGATGGATCAACACCTGCATATCGACTCTCCTAGGCTTCGGCCGATCATGGAGAGGTCAGCTTCACTGTTTGTATGGACTTCGGTTTCCAATGGAGACTGAAGCACATCAGACAGATGACTTCATCCGGTTTAGCCACCGGATGAGATGTGCAGAGGTTCGAACGTCAAGGATAAGCTGGTAACAGCTTTTCAACTTGAGAGTTTGATCCTGGCTCAGAACGAACGCTGGCGGCAGGCTTAACACATGCAAGTCGAGCGAGGCCTTCGGGTCTAGCGGCGGACGGGTGAGTAACGCGTGGGAACGTGCCCTTCACTACGGAATAGTCCTGGGAAACTGGGTTTAATACCGTATACGCCCTTCGGGGGAAAGAATTTCGGTGAGGGATCGGCCCGCGTTAGATTAGGTAGTTGGTGGGGTAATGGCCTACCAAGCCTACGATCTATAGCTGGTTTTAGAGGATGATCAGCCACACTGGGACTGAGACACGGCCCAGACTCCTACGGGAGG
>OFEU01000273.1_pt1 | contig 42787 bp, 35 predicted proteins | sample 1521221 | NCBI WGS metagenome assembly OFEU01 (sample SAMN03766357, study PRJEB24113) | microbial mat metagenome | isolation source: enrichment culture HLUCC-O from microbial mat sample contains cyanobacterium... | reverse complement strand
CATTCATCCCGACGCTAAAAACATCGGTGGCGCGGCCTTCTCCCGCTTATATCCACCTCGTCTTACAGCGCGGGGCTTCTTGCGGAATCAGCTAAGCTATTCAGATAAGCTATTCAGATACGGACAAGATACAACCATGACTGCGGTGAACTCCCCCACACCTTCTTCTGCTTCCTCCCCCCAACCCCGCCACTACAAAGCCAAAGGACTCAAACCCGGTGGCCCTCGTCCGGCTAAAGCCCTTTGTAGTGAATGTGGCCTGTGCGATACTCATTACATTCATTATGTAAAAGAGGCCTGCGCCTTTATTAACCAGCAATTTACAGAACTCGAAGACCAAATTCACGGGCGATCGCGACAACTCGATCAAGAAGCCGAAACCTATTTTGGGGTTCACCAATCCATGATGGCCGCCCGCAAAACCGAACCCATTGAAGGGGCGCAATGGACGGGAATTGTCAGCACAATTGCTTGTGAAATGTTGAACAGTGGCAAAGTCGAAGGGGTGGTTTGCGTCCAAAACTCCCCCGACGATCGCTTTCAACCGATGCCGATTATTGCCCGCACCCCCGAGGAAGTTCTCGCGGCCCGAGTCAACAAACCCACCTTATCCCCCAACCTCTCCGTTCTCGAACAGGTGGAACAATCAGGACTTAAACGCTTACTGGTGATTGGCGTGGGTTGCCAAATTCAAGCCCTGCGAGCAGTCCAAGATAAACTCGGACTTGAAAAGCTCTATGTTTTGGGAACGCCCTGTGTCGATAACGTCACCCGCGCCGGCTTACAAAAATTCCTAGAAACCACCAGTCGCTCCCCGGAAACGGTGGTGCATTATGAGTTTATGCAGGACTTTCGGGTGCATTTTAAACATGAAGATGGCTCCATTGAGAAAGTCCCCTTCTTTGGCTTAAATACCAAAGAACTTAAAGATGTTTTTGCCCCATCTTGCATGAGTTGTTTTGACTATGTGAATGGCCTGGCGGATTTAGTCGTGGGCTATATGGGCGCTCCCTTTGGTTGGCAATGGATTCTCGTTCGCAACGACATCGGTCAGGAAATGTTAGATTTGGTCCAGTCTCAGTTAGACACCCAGCCGGTATCCTCTCGCGGCGATCGCCGTCAAGCGGTCCAACAGAGTATTCCCGCCTATGACAAGGGAGTCACCCTGCCGATGTGGGCCGCCCAACTGATGGGAGTTGTCATTGAGCGCGTCGGCCCGAAAGGCTTAGAATATGCCCGGTTTTCCATCGACTCTCACTTTACCCGTAATTACCTCTATGTCCAGCGCAACTATCCTGAAAAACTCGACGATCATGTTCCTGAGTTTGCCAAACGCATTGTTGGACAGTATAAACTTCCCCAATAAATACCGGACTCGATAGTGTCAACCCCATTGTTCCCCATTCACGGGGGGCAAACCACAGCCAAGGAGACCTTTTTTAATGAGCATCACCTGTCATATCCTCGTCGAACAAAATCCCGGACTTCTCTACGTCAGCCGCAACGGTGCGCCTGAGAAAGTTCTACCGAAACTCGAACGCTTTTTGCTGAAATTCTGGGATGAACGGGAAACCGCCGGGGAACACCGTTACACCCCCGAATGTTTACTCGCTCAAGTCACCGTCCGCTTTGGCTTTGAAAGTTGTGAAGATGACTTTTCCAATTTACGGGTGGGGGTGGAGTATGATCCCGATGTAGAATATCTCTATCTAATTTCCCTCGACAAAACTGTTACCGTTTGGGCACCTGAACCCCGCTATCGTCAGAAACCGCAGTTGGGCCTCGATGGCTGTCATCAACTCAAGGAGTTATCGTTTCAAACGGCTTAGCTCGAAGTCAGCTCGTTCAATCAATTAGGGCTGCCCATCACCATGGTGACGGACAGCCCTAACGAGTGTTCATGAGTCAACTAACGGTCAACTGGCAACGACCCAAACTGATGTTAGCGGCGATTGGTACGCCGGGGACGGTAGTTGTTGCGGCGTTTGCGAGGACCCCCTTTGCGACGTTTGGAACGGTGTAGGAGGTTTTCGACTTCCTGAACACTGAAACCAATGCGACTCGGGCCACCAACGGGTTGTTGTTCGAGAAGCATTGACAGAGCCTTACAGGCAATTTGGTTGATGTCAACATCTTCTTCGAGCCGTCGCAGCAACTCAGCGGCTTCTTCCTGAATATGCTGGTGTTGCAGCTTCGAGGCTAGTTCCACCTGATATTGCTGTTTGGCTTCACCAATGGTGGGAACTTCCCCATAGACCATCGGCGAACCGGCAACGTGCATAATCCGGGTGAGTTTCTTGAACTCTAGGGGCGTAACCAGGGTGATGGCGGTTCCCTTGCGTCCCGCGCGTCCGGTGCGGCCAATGCGGTGGACGTAGCTGTCAGAGTCGAAGGGAATGTGATAGTTGAAGACGTGGGTGACATCGTTGATATCTAAGCCCCGCGCCGCCACGTCGGTGGCAATCAGTAGGTCAATGCGTCCCTTTTTGAAGCTCTCAATGGCTTCGTTACGCTGTCGTTGCTGCATATCCCCATGGAGGGAACTGGCGGCATAGCCCCGCGACACCAGGGTGGTACAGAGCATATCCGTCTCTTTTTTGGTGCGACAGAAGATTAAGGCCTTGTTGGGGGCTTCAGTGTCAATCAGGCGTACCAGGGCCTCTTCCCGTTCGCGCTCTTCTAGGACATAGTAGCGCTGGGTGATGTCCGTATTGATGGTCGAGTCTTTGGGGGTGACATCAATCGAGAGGGGGTCGGTGAGAATCTTCTTCGACAATTGGCGAATGGCCGAGGGAAGCGTCGCCGAAAAGAGTAGGGTTTGTCGCTCTTTGGGAAGATAGGTGAAAATTTCCTCAATATCGTCGAGGAAGCCCATGTCGAGCATTTCATCGGCTTCGTCGAGAATGACAATGGAGGGAGAGAAGTCTTTGAGACGCTTGGATTTGAGGTGGTCGAGGAGACGGCCGGGGGTGGCGGTGACCACTTGGGCGCCGCGACGGATGAGGGAGACTTGGCGTTCAATGGACTGTCCACCATAGACGGCGACGGTGCGAATGCCGGCACAGCGACCGAGACGATAGAGTTCGTCGCTGACTTGAGAGGCCAACTCGCGGGTGGGGACAATGACGAGGACCTGTACTCCTTCGCTGCTATCGCGATGGACGGCGTTCATGGCCGGTAGTCCGAAAGCGGCGGTTTTACCGGTTCCGGTTTGGGCGCGGGCGATCGCATCGCGTCCTTGGAGGATGACGGGAATCGCTTGCTGCTGAATGGGGCTAGGAACGCGGAAGCCTGCTTCCTGGATGCCTTCGAGGATCTCGGGACGCAGGTTAAATGACTCAAATGTGGGGGATGTTTCCTCAACATTCGGTTGGGAATCGGTATCGGTTTGGGGAAGGGACGTTTGTTCGGGAGTTACAGATGTCATAGATGAAGTCATAAGTTACTTGGTTACGTGTAGCGAAGGAGAGAACCCGTATATCGAGATGCTGAAGGGTTGTGGACTCGGTGGAGACCTGTCAACAGGTCAACAGAGGGACGAGACTGAGGGGAACTGGCAATCGCCCCGGTCTGTTGACTGTTGCGGGTGTTGTTGGTTCATAGATCGATTGAGTCTCAGCTCGCTAGAATTCATCTCCGCCGCCAGTTAACCAATAGGCGCTGTCGTGATCACTGATCTAGCACTGATCGAGCAATGACTGATCTAGCAATGACTGATGTAGCACCGTTTGATGTAGCCCCGTACAGTGACGTTCCACACTTGACCCAGCGACTGAGTTGGCAATCTCGATCAGCACGCTGTTGATCACAGTTGATCAGACGCACTGTTTGGAGGTACCACCGCTTCACTCTATGATAGTTGCAATTTCTACTTTTCTGTGAAGCTTTTTTCATCAATCTCTCAAATTGTCGTGATAGGCTGTTCTCAAATGCTTGCCAGTCGAGACTTGACTGGATCACGTTGACCGTATGGCTAGAGGTAAAACGCAACAGATGGACGCTGCCACACTTTGGAAACGCTATCGGGACTGGCTCTATTATCATGAGCAGCTAGGGGTCTATGTCGATATTAGCCGTATCTCTTTTGATGAGACCCTCGTCGATCGCCTGACTCCCCGCTTCGAGACCGCTTTCCAAGCGATGGCAGACCTCGAAGCCGGGGCCATCGCCAACCCGGATGAGGAGCGAATGGTGGGCCATTACTGGCTACGAGATCCGGATCTCGCGCCGACGGAGACGATCAAACGGGAGGTGATTGACACTCTTGAGCAAATTGAGGGTTTGGTGGCAAAAGTCCATTCAGGGGCACTCCATCCTCCGGCGGGCGATCGCTTCACGGATATTCTCTCGGTTGGTATTGGCGGTTCGGCCCTCGGTCCGGAATTTGTCGCTGATGCTTTAGCCCCCCTTGATGCCCCGTTAGATATTCATTTTATTGATAATAGCGATCCCCAGGGAATCGATCGCACCTTAGCGCAATTGGGCGATCGCCTCTCGACAACCCTAGTCTTTATCATCTCCAAGTCCGGCGGAACCCCGGAAACGCGCAATGGCATGATCGAGGTCAAAGCGGCGTTTGACAAGGCTGGACTCGATTTTACGAAACAAGCCGTAGCCATTACCGGCGTTGACAGTAAACTCGATCGCCAAGCCCAAAATGAGGGCTGGTTAGGTCGTTTACCGATGGCTGACTGGGTGGGAGGACGCACCTCGGAAATGTCGGCCGTGGGACTCCCGGCGGCGGCGTTGCAGGGGATTGACATTCGGGCCATGTTGGCCGGGGCCAAAGCCATGGATGAGGCGACGCGAGTGCGGGATCTCAAACAAAATCCAGCGGCCCTGTTGGCCCTGGCCTGGTATGCGGCCACCAACGGCCGGGGTGAAAAAGATATGGTAATTTTGCCCTATAAAGACTCCCTGTTGTTGTTCAGTCGCTACCTGCAACAGCTTGTGATGGAATCTCTGGGTAAAGAGAAAGACCTCGATGGTAACATTGTCCATCAGGGCATTGCTGTCTATGGCAATAAGGGATCGACCGACCAACACGCCTATGTACAACAGTTGCGTGAGGGAGTTCCCAACTTCTTTGTGACTTTTATCGAAGTCCTCGACGATCGCCAGGGTGAATCCACCGAAATCGATCCAGGGGTCACCTCGGGGGACTATCTCTCGGGCTTTCTACAAGGAACTCGCCAAGCCCTCTTTGACAATCAACGGGACTCGATCACCATTACTGTACCGGAGGTCAGCCCCTTCTCGGTGGGGATGTTAATTGCTCTGTATGAGCGTGCTGTGGGCTTCTATGCCTCTCTGGTCAATGTCAATGCCTATCATCAGCCGGGAGTTGAAGCGGGCAAGAAAGCAGCGGCGGCGGTGTTGTCGGTGCAACAAGAGGCCATGGCGGTTCTGAAACGGGCCAACAAACCCATGTCCCTAGAGGAGTTGGCGACGGCGATCGGACAGCCCGATCAGGTGGAAATCCTCTATAAAATCCTACGTCATCTTCATGCCAATCAACGGGGAGTGACCCTGGTTGGCAACTTGGGCCGGCCCTCTAGCCTACAGGTGTCTGCCTTTTAACGGTCTCTATGCCTCTGACAATTTTGGTGGTGGAGGATGACTTAGCCACTCGTGTGTCCATCACCGATTATCTGGAACTCTCAGGTTACTCCGCTATCCCGGCCGTCAACGGACGGGAGGCGTTGGCCTTACTCGATCGCCATCAACCCCATTTACTCATTACCGATGCCATCATGCCAGAAATGGATGGCTATGAGTTAGTGCGGCAAATTCGCCAGCAGCCTAACTTTCGCCTGTTGCCGGTGATTTTCTTGACGGCCCGCAACGAGACTCGCGATCGCATTCGCGGCTATCAGGCGGGTATTGATCTGCATATGCCCAAACCCTTCGAGTTAGAGGAGTTGGCTGCCGTCGTCCGCAATTTCCTCGATCGCTACACCATGATGAGTCACGCCTCAGCCGTCGCCGCCCCACCCCCCACTCCACCGCCAGACGGCCCCGATGTTAAGATTGACTTGACCGATCGCGAACAGGAAGTCCTGGATCTGTTGAGTCAAGGCTTGTCGAATAATCAAATTGGCGATCGTCTTTATCTAAGTTCCCGAACCATTGAAAAGTACGTCAGTAACCTACTGCGTAAAACGGATACTAGCAATCGCTCAGAATTGGTCCGATTTGCGATCGAACATCATTTGTTGCAGGGATAGAGGCAAGAGGCAAGAGGCAAGAGGCAAGAGGCAAGGGGGAGGGGATAACAATTATTGACAATGACCGTATGGATCTACAAACCCAAAGAGAGCTTATCGCCTATCTTAGCCAGTATCTGACGGAGGCCCGTGTCGCTCGCCTCGATGAGGTATTGGCCAAACGAACTCGACAAATCGCCGTCGTCTTAGAGGGGATTCATAAACCCCATAATGCCAGTGCCGTGCTTCGTAGTTGCGATGGCTTTGGCGTGCAGGATGTCCATATCATCGAACGAGATACCGAATTTGACCCAAACCAACAGGTGAGTTTAGGGGCCGATCGCTGGTTGAGTTTACATCGCTATGACGACTATGGCGTTAATAATACCGCCGTGTGCTTAGATCGCCTCAAAGAGCAAGGCTTCACCCTGCTGGCGACAACACCCCATGATCCCACTGTTGCTGTTGATGAAGTTCCCATCGACGGTAAAATCGCCGTTCTCTTTGGATCAGAACTGCGCGGCTTGTCCACCTACGCCCTCAGTCATGCCGATGTGCGAGTCAAAATTCCCATGTATGGCTTTAGCGAGAGTTTCAACATCTCCGTGAGTGCGGCATTATGTTTATATGAACTCAGTAAACGCTTACGTCAGGGAAATCAGCCCTGGCGGCTGACACCGGCCGACTATACCGCCCTCAAATTGGAGTGGTTGCGCCGTAGCATCCGGGCCTATGATCAGTTAGAAGCCGAGTTTGTCGCATCCCTGGATAAACAGACTTAATCGCCTTCGGGCTGGGGATGTGCTGTTGATTGATGAATTGTATGAAAAGAGGAACCCGAGTCTATGAGTGATGTCGTGATGGAGTCTCCTGTGTACTTCGGACAGTTTGGAAGTTATCAAATCACCGAGGGCGATCGCCGCGAAGTGCGAATTTATCGTGCGGGTTTGGCGGTGGCGGCCCTCTGCTTTGCCCTGGGAACGGGCCTAACCCTGGGCTACGGAACCAGTGATTGGCTATTACCCACCCTCACCTGGCTCTATTTTGGCTTTTGTTTGGCCTTGGGAGTCAGTCTGTTGACGATTCATATCTATCTGGCCCCCTTGCATCGTCTTCTACAAGCCTGCTGGTTAGTGGGTGTCGCCTCGGCGGTGGATTTAGTCTTGTCGAGTGACAGTCCCTTGGCCCTGACAGTGTACGAACATCCCAATAGCCTTTGGGGCGTGGGATTTACCTTTGTGGCCTTGACGGGCATTTATTTCAAAGAAGCCTTTTGTTTCAATCGCTTAGAAACCAAATTTCTCACCCCGTTGGTGCCGATTTTGCTATTAGGTCATCTCACAGGTTGGCTTCCTGAAGAAAGCAAACCTGTGATGTTGGGACTCTGGGCGATTTTGTTTTTGGTGTTTAGCTTACGCAAACTCCCTCAAGCGATTCCCGATGATATCGGTGACAAAAGTGTGTTTGACCATCTACGCAATCGCAACAACGAGACGATATCCTCCCAAGAGGGGTGATGTGACCCTTGAGTGACTCTTTTAACGGCGATCGCCCCTATTGGGTGGCCTGGGCGCAGATCAAGCGCATTGGTTCGGTCTTAATGCGTCGCTTGCAACAGGAATTTGGGTCCCTCGAAGCGGCCTGGCAAGCCTCAGAGGCGGGATTACGCAGCGTTGAGGGGATCGGTCCTCAGTTAGCCGCCGACATCCTCAGAGGGCGATCGCAGCTAAATCCCCAGCGTCTCTATGACAGCCATCTCCAGGCCAATCCTCACTTCTGGACTTTATCAGACCCCGAATATCCCCGCCTGCTGCAAGAAATTCACAGTCCGCCAGCAATCCTCTATTACCGAGGACTCCCTGATGCTGAGGAAATAGAGGGAAACGCCCGTACCATTGCCATTGTGGGAACTCGTCGCCCAAGTCCCTATGGCATCAAATGGACGCACCGCCTCAGTCGCTGCCTCACTCAACGAGGATACACGGTGATTTCCGGCCTAGCGGCGGGAATTGACAGCGAGGCCCACCGCACCTGTTTGGACCTGGGAGGACGGACGGTGGCGGTATTGGGAACTGGGGTGGATGTGGTCTATCCTCGCCGCAATCAGAAACTCTATGAGGAGATTGTGGAAACCGGATTAGTCGTCAGCGAATATCCTGCCGGAACACCCCCCGATCGCCTCCAGTTTCCTCAACGCAACCGTATCATCGCCGGCTTAAGTCGCGCCACCCTAGTTACAGAAGCCCCGCAAAAATCCGGGGCCTTGATTACCGCCTACCTCGCCAACGAGTTTTGCCGTGATGTCTATGCGCTTCCCGGTTCCCTGGATAATCCCAATTCCCGAGGCTGTTTGGGCCTGATTACCCGAGGGGCACAATTGGTCATGGATGAGGAGAATCTGCTGCAAACCCTAGAGGAGATGCCCACGGTCACGGTTCCCGCCGGTCGCCTCAGACCTGAACCAATACCACAAAATAAAGAATCTGTCAAGGTATCTTCAACAGCAGATCCTAGTCCAATGCCCGAAGTACCGGCCCATTTGGCCCAAGTTTTCGCGGCAGTTCCCCCAGAAGCCACCGCCTTTGATGTGATTGTGGAGACATCAGCCACGGAAGCGGCGGCTGTGTCGAGCGCCCTCTTGCAGTTAGAATTGTTGGGGTTTGTCTCAGCCCTACCCGGACTACGCTATCAACGCAGTTAAGTGTAGTGGGTTCCGGTATTCCCTTCTTCCCCCCTCTTGCCTCTTGCCTCTTGCCTCTTGCCTTCTCCCCCTGTTCCCTGTTCCCCGTTCCCTGTTCCCTTCTCTTGCCTCTTGCCTCTTGCCTCTTGCCTTCTCCCCCTGTTCCCTGTTCCCCGTTCCCTGTTCCCTTCTCTTGCCTCTTGCCTCTTGCCTCTTGCCTCTTGCCTCTTGCCTCTTGCCTTAAATTATGAAACTTCTAATTGGTAACGATGACGGTATTCTCGCCCAAGGGGTTCAATCCTTGGCAAATGCCTTAGCCGAGGTGGGCCATGAGGTGACGGTGGTATGTCCCGATCGCGAGCGATCGGCGACGGGCCATAGTCTGACGATGCACCAACCCATTCGGGCCGAACGAGTCGAGGATCGTTTTCACTCGGGGATCGCCGCCTGGGCCTGTTCGGGGACGCCCTCAGACTGTATTAAGTTGGCGTTGAGTGCTTTAGTCGACTCCCCCCCGGATTTCGTCTTGGCGGGGATTAACCACGGGGCAAATGTAGGCACTGATATTCTCTATTCCGGGACGGTTTCGGCGGCGTTGGAGGGCTATATTGAGGGCATTCCCAGTGTGGCGTTCAGTTTAGCGAGTTTTACCTCTCGGGATTTTGAGCCTTCGGTGGCGTTCGCCCTGCGTTTAATGAAACAGTTGGGTGATCATCGCCCCACGGAACCGATGTTGCTGAATGTGAATATTCCGCCGGTGACGGGCGATCGCATTGCGGGGGTAACGCTGGCCCGGCAAGGGGTACGTCGCTATACGGATGTGTTTCAGAAACGGGTTGATCCCCGTGGCAAAACTTACTACTGGTTAGCCGGAGAAGTCTTAGAAGAGTTGGATGATGAACCCGACAAGGCTGAGATTCCCATTGATGGCATTGCGGTGAGTCAGAATTATATTACGATGACGCCGTTGCAGTCGAAGTTAATTTGTCCCCCTAAGTTAGAGGAAATGCGGGGATGGGATTGGCTGAGGGAAATTTAAGATGCAGAGATTTGAACGCTTCATAAATCCTGGCCAACTCAGAGAACTCACGTGTTGTTAACCACTGCTTCTGATGCCGTCTCTCAGAACGTCGATGAGACGTTAACCACAACCTCAACTCAAGTGACGGGGTTGGTGGGAGCGTCGATTATTTTGCTATTAGTTGCTACAGCGGTTGCCTTGATTACCCGCCGTTTTCGCATTCCCTATGTGGTGGGATTGGTGTTAGGAGGACTGCTGATCACGAAACAGGCGTTACCGGCAGGGATTGGTTTAAATCCTGATGTGATTCTCAATCTCTTTTTGCCGATTCTTATTTTTGAGGCGGCAATTAATACGGATATTAGTCGTCTGCGGAGTACGATTAAGCCGATTCTCTTGTTGGCTGGGCCAGGGGTGGTTTTGGCGGCGGCGATTACTACCGTATTTTTGCATTTTGGTTTGGAGTTGGCTTGGATTACGGCGGCGGCGATCGGGGTCATTTTAACAATTACGGATACGGTGTCGGTGATTGGGGCGTTTAAGACCGTTAAAGTTCCGGGACGGCTGATTACAATTGTTGAGGGCGAGAGTCTATTTAATGATGGGATTGCTCTGGTTTTATTGACGATGATTAGTACCATTCATCGTCAAGGTTCGTTTACGCTAGGTGAAGGGGTTGAACAGTTATTCATTGCCTTGGTTGGAGGGACAATCTTAGGGTTGGGGTTGGGATATCTCTGTGTAGGACTTCTCAAGCAACTCAATGATGCCTTAAGTGATACTCTCTTGACGGTGGCGGTGTCGTTGGGAACCTTTCAGATTGGGCAAGTTTTGGGAGTTTCTAGTGCGATCGCCGTGGTAATTGCAGGCTTGGTAATTGGCAATTCAGGATTTAATAAAATTTCTGCATCGATTAAAGTGACGCTGCTTAATTTCTGGGAATATGCAGGCTTTGGTGTAAACACATTTATCTTTTTATTGGTGGGTGTAGAAGTCGAATCTACTGTGCTTTGGGTTACGTTACCGAGTGCGATGCTGGCGATTTTAGGCTATCAACTTGGTCGGATTTTCTCGATTTACCCTCTACTCTATGTAGTCCGATTTTTTGACCGACCCTTACCCCTGAAATGGCAACACGTGCTGATATTTGGCAATGTTAAAGGGTCACTATCGATGGCACTCGCTCTGAGTTTACCGTTTACATTACCTGGGCGAGAAGATGTCATTACTCTAATTTTTAGTACGGTGTTAGTTTCCTTGATTGGACAAGGATTGAGTTTACCTTGGCTGGTGAAACAACTTAACCTCAATCAACCCTCTCCCCACAAAGAAAAAATTGAACAGTTACAACTGACGTTAATCGCCTCGAAAGCGGCTCAACAAGAACTCAATAGTTTGTTAGACTCAGGGAGTTTACCCAAATCTCTGTATGAAGAACTCTTTGCCAACTACCAGGCTAGAATTGCTACCGCTGAACGAGAACTGCGTCATCTTTATAATCAACGCATGATTCATGAGGATAAGCCTCTCGAACCTGGGGGATATTTAGATAGCTTACGTCGCCGTCTGTATCTAGCAGAAAAAGGGGCGATTAATGATGCGGTTCGCAAGGGGTTACTCTCCAATGAACTGGCGAGTCGCTATATCGATACCCTCAACCAAAAACTGATGTCTCTGCAAGATGATTAAAGGGTGTAAGATTTTCTCAAGAACATAATCCTAGAAAATTAATGACATCTCGGACTAAATCTGGTTTCGTGACGGCTAAGATATTGGCACCACTTTCGAGAATGGTACTCCCATTGGGGATAATCAAATCTTCATGGGCGTGGGCTTGATAGCCAATAATCAAGGTTCCTTCAGGAAACCGCTCGTCTTGAGCAATTTCGGCGACACTACGACCGATGATATAACAGTCTTGGGGCAGTGAGAGTTTTAAGACTTCGACTTGCCCTTGTTCAAAGTGCATCATGGCATCGACTTGAGGATATTCGATCGCATTAATGATGCGGTTGATGGCCAGTTGGGTGGTACTAATAATATGGGTCGCCCCGGCGAGTTGGTAGGGTTCGGCAAAGTCGCGATCGCTCATGCGCACAATAATCTGAGGTACGCCATAATGTTTAGATAGGGTGACAAATGCCAGGTTTAGGGCATCTTCTCGCAAGGCCCCAATCACGGCATCGGCTTTACGAATCCCGGCTTCAATCAGAGTTGTGGTATTGACGGCACTCCCTTCAAAGGCCATCACACCAATCTTTTCACGGGCATATTGACAGGCCATCGGATCGGGGTCAACAATGGCAATGGTATGACCGATATTCAGTAATGTATTGGCCAGGGCTAATCCCGTCATCCCGGCCCCGCCGATGAGAATATACATGATAGATAGTTAATAGTTAATAGTTAATAGTGAGTAGTTAATAGTGGGTAGTTAATAGTTAATAGTTAATAGTGAGTAGTGAGTAGTTGGCTGGATTTTTGTTTTTTTTATTTGTTCATTCTTTGTTTGGATGTTTTTATTATTTTGGTTAGAAGCTTCAATATCTCTTGAAGGTCTTTTAGGATCGACTCAGCCTCGGGCGAGGTTAGGTAAGTTGTTTTGTGAAGTAGTACAATCCAATATTGAGTTTCATTTGCTTCTTTGAGGGCGATCGCCAATTTGTGGATAAAATCAGATTTACTTTCAGCATACTCAGCCTCAGACACCAAAGCTCCTATTGCCGTTCCAGCTCGTAGAAGTTGTTTAGACAAAACATACTCCCGTTTACTAGAATACAACTATTTATATAAATTAACAACTCGCACAGCAAAAGCGAAAGATTTATCTTTCAATGGACTTTGACCAGCAGCCCTACCCAATCCCAAGTAACTCATGAAACTATAAACTATAAACTATCAACTATCAACTATTAACTATTAACTATAAACTATTAACTATTAACTATTAACTGTCCAACCATCGCTGTAAAATAACAGCGGCGGCCTTGCGATCGATGGCCCCTTTATCCTGAGACGGATGTTTTCCCGAAACCCGGATTAACTCCTCGGCTTCAATGGAACTGAGACGTTCATCGACAAACTCAATGGGAAGTCCTAACGCCGAACCGATGCGGTGGGCCAGTTTCTCCAGCCGTTGAGCTTGTTTGCCCATGGTTCCATCGTCGAGAGTATAGGGCATCCCAATGACTAACACCGTGGCCTGACGCGCCTTGACGAGTTGACGCAAGGCCTCGATATCTTGGGCGAAACTGCTGCGTTTAATGGTGGTGAGTTCTGTAGCCAGTAAACCTAAGCCGTCGCAACCGGCAACTCCGATGCGACGGCGACCTAAATCGAGGCCTAAGGCAGCAACTCGCGGCTTCATGGGCGATCGCCATTGCCGTTTTGCTCCCGATGATGGGGATGTTCCTGAGAACGCTCCTCTTGATGGCCCTTTGGCTGATGGCGTTCGTCTTTCAACGGTTGCGGGGATTGATGGGACCAAATCATCCGCCCCGGAACCGGTTTACGAGAGGGTTGTAGGCCGCCTAAGACATCAGACAGTTGCAGGCCTTCTAGGGCCACTTGTTTGGTTTCCCGCAGTTTGTGCCAGACGGAACGGGACATCAGCAGGGTGTTGACGATGGGTTCAGCCCCGACACTGGTGAGATATTCCTCCCGTTCGGGCTGATAGTCTGTCGAGGCCAGCCGTAGGGATTGGGGGGGCAACTGTTGGGTGATGCGGGCCATCTGGGCCAGCAGTTCTGGATAGAGCCAGGTGTAGGCGGGATGAACCGTTAGTTGGGCTTCGTGGTGGCTGCTACCATCACGGCTGAGGCGAATTTGGAAATAGCCGATCGCCGCTTTGCGTTGCGGTTCAAAGACATAGCCACTGACGACTTCTGTGCGGCCAAACCACTGTTTGATGCCCGAGAGGATGGATTCAAAGAGGCTGGTTTTGAAGTCGAGAATGTGGCGATCGAACACCTGACGTACCAGCGGCGGCATGGAAACGGTATCGAGTTGATAGAGGAGTTGGGCGTCGGAGTTGCTGACGGGGGTGAGATTGGGTAAATCGGGTTCCCGTTCTCCGAGTTGGGCCAGCAAGTCCGGTTCAATGGTCCAATAGGTCATCTGGGCCAGGGGTTGAAAGCCATTTTGCCGATAGAGGGCCATGGCCGTGTTATCGCTAACTTCGACTTCGACGATCCAGGTTCGGGCTTCCCAGATGGCTTGCAGACAATGGCGTAGTAGAACCGTTCCCGTGTCTTGGCTACCGGCGGCGGGATCGGCGATCGCGCGATCGACTCGCCAGGTGGTGGAGGTCCGGTTCACCGGCGAGACTTGGATGGCCCCGAGGAGGCGGCGATCGCATTGGGCGATATAGGCCCGCAACAGATTGTGATAGGGGTTGGGAAACAGACTCAGGAGTTTGAGGAGGCCGTAATGCTGACGGATGCGATCGAGATCCAGGGCCAAATCCAGTTCATCACTGGGGCTTTTAGCGGTAAAGGCATCGGCTTGCAATAAAGATTCGATATTATCCAGGTCTCGATATTGGATGGGGCGAATATCAATCCTTGGTGTCATCGATGTTGGCGGAGTGGGAGTTGAGGACGTCATGGGGGAAACTTGGGGGGACGAGGGCAGGGGACGGGGGGCAGAAGAACCACTACCGCCATTTTAACGAAGATTCTCAACTTCCCCAAAGGATCTAGGAGTTTCGGGGTCGGATGAGGACGACTGGGGTTTGTTCGTCGGCATTTCCGGCGGGGTTACTCCGGAGGGCGGTTTCGAGGAAGGTATGGGGTAAATCGGGGGTGGCGGCCAGGACTTTAACGGCTTTTAGGTCATTGACATCAACGATCGCCGCTGATAAACCGGTTTCCCGTTGAATCCGCTCGACGACAGCTTGGGGGTCATCGGGGCCGAGAACAATAAATTGGTCGTAGGGGGGAAGGGTTCCGGTGACATCATCAATCAGGCGGGCTTGTTCTCCAGCCAGTTGATAGAAGCCGCCCCGTTGCCCCAACAGACGCAGGCCGACACCGCCGAGGAAGGCGAAAAAGACGCGAGGGGTTCCCACTTGGTCGATGAGGGTTTGTAGGCCGCAGGCGGTGGCCAGGCTAGAGGTGGGCAGGAACCAGTAACAGAGTCGCCGGGCCAGCCAGCCGGGTTTAACGGTGGCGGGATCTCGCAGTCGCCCTTGAATGATGGCGAGAGGGGTTTCGCCGATGGTGACGATATCGCCACTTTGGGCATGGGGCATGACATAGCGACGAATCACCTCGACGGGATCGTCGAGATGGGTGAGGAGATGGGTTTTGACGGGAAACACCTCGGCGTTGTCTTTGCTTAGCCAGTTGGGAGGGGTATCTGCGTCGGGGTATTGCAGGGGAAACACGATATGTCCGGTTTTGGGGATGCGTCCGCCGGGGCCGTAGCTGAGATAGTTGAGTCGTAGCCAGAGGGTTTGTAGGCGATCGAGGTTCGGCCCCGTTAGGGCAACGTTGAGTTTAATGTGGGTACTGTGGCGGGCTTTGATGATGTAGGGGAACCAATAGCCATCGGGGCGGGCGGGGGCATCTTCATGGGCGGGGATGACTTCAATCTGGCAGGAGATGTCGGAGACGGAGGCTTTGGAGAGGAGGGTGGCGTTGGCGTTGACATCGGGAATCATGATTTCGAGTCCCCCGGTGGCGTTGAAGAGTTCCACGTCGCCTTGGATGTGGAGGCGATCGCCTTCCTGGTGGGTGATGGCCCAGGTTCCGGGGCGAAATTCTAGGTGGTTGCCCGGTTTACGTCGGTAGTTAAGGTCCAGGGCGATCGCCCCCAGAACCATCACCAGAATGATGATGCCAATTACAATGCCGATAATTACGTCGATCGCCACGATTCCCGTCTTGCCTCACAAATCCTAAAAACTCCCCTGGTTATACCATGAATCATGGACGATGGATATCGGAGTCTTGATTAGAGGTGGGTTGCTGCTTTTTGATCTGAATCCATTGCCGGGGCGGCCACCACGCCCCCAAGGAAAAGATTAACTTCTCACTCATCCATTTTTCTACTAACCACCAGGCTCCAACGGAACAAAAGATACTCCAAAACAAAGCGACAACAAACGGGTGGGGAGGTAGCCAAAAGCGATCGCGATTCGGAAGCTGCCAAGGTTCAGTGATTAACCCCGAAGTTGAAGCGACGATCGCCCCCGCCGCAATTCCCACACCCACCGCTTGGATATGGTTTTGTAAGTCCAGGTTATCCTCTTGTTGCTGTTTGTAATACTCTGCGTCGGCTTTTTGGCGTTGGCGATCGCTTTTTGCTTGCTCCAGTTCCGTCGTGGCGCGAATGCTGTTAATCAAATCGCTAAAGAGAAGTTGACCCGGTTCGAGATAATCAATATAGGTTTGGATTTGCTTGAGACGCTGGGGGACGGTTTTGCTGGCAAAATCTGACCAGTAGCAGAGTTTATCCCCTGCTTTTTCATCCCGGATATGGGACAGAGAAATCTGAAAATTTTGCCAATTGACATCAATTGTGGTATAATGCGCCTTGATGTCGCGCAATTTACAGTTATAATCCAGTAGCCTTTGGGGAATTGTTTGTAACAGTTGATCGAGCTTATTTAGGCGTTCCTCCGCTGTCGGCAACAAGAAAACCTGGTTAAACTCCTGCACCTTCGCTTCTAGCTCACTGTAGAGCCGTCTAGCGCCTTGATAACCGGCTTTCGCCAGTTTCCCAACCACCACACTTTTCTGATAAGTCCAGAATAAATTTCGCAGATTATAGTAGTTATCTTGGGCGCGGTCTAAGTCTATAGTATCGGGTTTAGCTAAGGAAATTAAAATCGTCAGCGAGTCAGCCGCGAAGATAAACAACGGGCAGTTAAACAGCCTATCTTCCGTGATATATTCAGCCTGTGGACACAAGTTTTTTGCCCACTCTTTGGCGCTGCTTAATTCCAATTCATTCAAATCCTCACTTTCCCCAGTTAACCAGAGCACCTTGCCCAGATTTGCCGTCACATCAATCAAGGCTTGGGGTTGAAAAATCCCCGCATTGTCGGGGTAAACATGAGCCTGTTCATCGGCGAGAGACAGGGTTAAATCCGCACTATAGGTGTCGTGAATCTTAAAGGTGCTGAGATTTCCCGTTAGGGAGATATCCTCGATTTTAATCACTGCAAAATCGAGGTCATGGTCTGGGTTCGCCTCCGTGGGTTCCGTGAACTTTCTTAGTTCAGGAAACCGAATTTTGGCCGCCAACCCTCGCAAATCATCCCACAACAAACCCGCATCTGGGCTGTGGGTATCCGGTGCATCATCTAAGGATTGGCAGAGGTGGAAAGCATAAAGACTAAGATTGAGGTGTTTCACGGTCTGGCTCTGGAGAAGGGTCGGACGTCTCTAGGTTGGTGTTGTTTTTAACGGCTTGTTCAATGAGTGTAGCTAAAGAGTTATCCTTTCCTGGGGGTTTGCTTCCCCCAACACCCATTTCATTGTTGCTGAGGCTTAAAGTGCGTTTACGGGGTGCGAGTTTAGCCGTGTATTGGTCGTATAAGTCCTGACGCTGTTGCAGCCACCCTTCAATGGCGGCGGCATCTTTTTCGTCATCATCACCGAGTTGCTGCTGTAATTCCAGTAAACTTTCCCCGTGTTTAGCAATCCAATTATTCAGATTTTCTTGCAGCAGGGCAGTAAAAGCGGCGATTTTTTTAGCATCAGTAGCCATAGTTTTGTTCTCCTTCTCCAACAATACAGAATGCAGCCCAGTGGTAGGGGGATTGATAGGGGCGATGGTTTATGCCCTCCTCTTGATTCTGCCCCATCTGTGCAAAAACGGGTTGTAAGGCTTCGCGCCACTCCTGAGAAAATAGGGGGCATTGTTGTCGCCATTGCTCAAAGCCGCTGACGGTGGTTTCTCGCAGCCACTTTTGAGCGGCTTGCAGGGATAGGGCGAGTTGACCCGGTTGTTGTTGCAGCAGTTCATAGGTTCTAATCAGCAGCAGGGCGGTAGACACCTGATTGACGGACCAGAGGCTAACCAGGACGCTCGGGCTACCCGCCAGGATAAAGCCACTGGAGAGGCTGATATATTCGTCGGTGTCGTCAACGGCGACTTGTCCAGTTTCGCAGGCGGAAAGGGTGACCAGGCTGCAATGGCTGAGGTTCAGGTTGGCGATGATGTTTTCTAAGGTGAGAATTCCATCGGCCAGGAGTAAGCCAGAATCTAGGGGAGAGGTAAGGTTAAAGGCGGCGTGACAGGAGAAGAACAGGTGATGGGTTTGGCTGAGGAGTTCCTGGCGTTGTTCGTTCAGGAGGTTGGCGGTGGTGGCTTCCTCCCCCGCGAGGGTTTCCGGTTCGGTGAAGCGAGTGCGGATGGTTTCGATTTCTACATCAGCCCAGTCCAGGTCTTGGGTGGGGTTTTGGATGGCGAAGAGTTGGTTAAAGTGGGGGCGTGAGCGGCTTTGGGCTTGTTGCAGCAGTTGGCAGTTGGGGGCGTAGGTGACTCCTTTGGGGAACAAGTCCTGTAGGAATTTGCTCTCACCGTCTTCTGTAGCAACGGGTAAGGCGTGGAGGGGGAACAGGTGCAGGTAGCGGTGAGGGATGAGGATGAGTTTTTGGCAGTTGGGGAAGTTTTGCCGCAGGTTCGCCAGGATTTCATCCAGATGCAGGATTGGGGCGAGGGTTTCGAGGCGTTCGGCTAGGGTGTCGCGCCATTGGCTGTTGTCTCGGTTGCGGTAGTCGCGAAGATAGGAATTTCCCCAATCGATGAGTTTATCTAGGTCTTCTTTGGAAGATGTCCAGAGGTTGAGACGTTCGGCGGTGAGAGTGAAGGTGAGGAATTTTTGACCCGGCAGGATGTACCATTCCAAAATGACGGTTTCCTCATCCAGTAACGCTTGCATGGCTTGGAAATGCAGGGGTTTGTAGGGTTCGAGTTTTTGCTTTTCTTGCCGCAATTGGTTGAGATGGCTATAGTCTGGGTTCTCCTCGTCTTGCAGGCGGCGTTCGGCTTGAGCAATGGCGATTTTGAGGGATTGCAACTGTTGGCGGATGTTCTCGGGAATCACGCCCCCCGGATACACGTCACGGGTAGCGATGAGTTCCACCAAGTTCCGGGCCTTGCTGCGGTCTACATATTCAATGGCATCGGTGTATCGACCCAATTCTAGGCAGACTTCCACCATGCCGCGATAAACTTTGTTCCATTCTTCATTAAAGTTGCGTTTATAGCCCTCACTATCCGCCCCAATTTCCCCCCGCAGATATTCCACCCGTTCCAGGGCTTCTTGAAAGCTACGGTAGGCATTTTCTAGGGCTTGTTGTTTCTGGGTGGAACTGTTCCCAGCTAGGCGAGATTGAGCTTTGTAGGCAAAACCAAAGTTATTCAGGGTTGTTGCTAAATCGCGGGCTAACTCCAACCGCTGCCGAATCTCTGCCGCTTCATCGTAGGCGGCGATGGCAGCTTCGAGATTGGCGGCGGGGTTGATGCCCATCTCGGCTTGGGTGAGGCGGGCAACTCCGAGGCCCGTCAGGGTAGAGGAGAGGTCTTTGTCTAACCCCAACCCCCGCATAATCCCTGCGGCTTCATCGTAGGCGGCGATGGCACTATCGAGATTGGCGGCCGGGTTGATGCCCATCTTGGCTTGGGTTTGGCGGGCAACTCCGAGGTTAGTTAGGGTTCTGGGGAGGTCTTTTTCTAACTCCAACCGCCGCCTGATCCGAGCCGCTTCATCGTAGGCGGCGATCGCACGTTCGAGATTTTCCGTGGGGTTGATGCCCCTCTCGGCCTGGATTTTGCAGGCAACCCCGAGGTTAGTCAGGGTTCCGGAGAGGTCTTTTTCTAACCCCAACCGCCGCAGAATCTCTGCCGCTTCATCGTAGGCGGCGATGGCAGCTTCGAGATTGGCGGCCGGGTTGATGCCCATCTCGGCTTGGGTGAGGCGGGCAACTCCGAGGTTAGTCAGGGTTCCGGAGAGGTCTTTTTCTAACCCCAACCTCCGCTGAATGATTGCCGCTTCATTGCAGGCGGCGATGGCACTTTCGAGATTGGCTGCCGGGTTGATGCCCATCTCGGCTTGGCTGCTGCGGGCATTTCCGAGGTTAGTTAGGGTTCTGGAGAGGTCTTTGTCTAACTCCAACCGCTGCCGAATCTCTGCCGCTTCATCGTAGGCGGCGATGGCAGCTTCGAGATTGGCGGCGGGGTTGATGCCCATCTCGGCTTGGGTGAGGCGGGCAACTCCGAGGCCCGTCAGGGTAGAGGAGAGGTCTTTGTCTAACCCCAACCCCCGCATAATCCCTGCGGCTTCATCGTAGGCGGCGATGGCACTATCGAGATTGGCGGCCGGGTTGATGCCCATCTTGGCTTGGGTGAGGCGGGCATTTCCGAGGTTAGTCAGGGTTCTGGGGAGGTCTTTTTCTAACTCCAACCGCTGCCGAATCTCTGCCGCTTCATCGTAGGCGGCGATGGCAGCTTCGAGATTGGCGGCCGGGTTGATGCCCATCTCGGCTTGGCTGCGGCGGGCATTTCCGAGGTTAGTCAGGGTTCCGGAGAGGTCTTTTTCTAACCCCAACCGCCGCATAATCCCTGCCGCTTCATTGCAGGCGGCGATGGCAGCTTCGAGATTGGCGGCCGGGTTGATGCCCATCTCGGCTTGGCTGCTGCGGGCATTTCCGAGGCCCGTCAGGGTAGAGGAGAGGTCTTTGTCTAACCCCAACCGCCGCCGAATCCCTGCGGCTTCATTGTAGGCGGCGATCGCACTTTCGAGATTGGCGGTGGGGTTGATACCCATCTTGGCTTGGATGCTGTGGGTATTCCCGAGGCCCGTCAGGATATCGGAAAGGTCTTTGTCTAACCCCAACCCTCGCAAAATCCCTGCTGCTTCATCGTGGGCGGCGATCGCACTTTCGAGATTGGCGGCCGGGTTGATGCCCATCTCGGCTTGGATTTTGTGGGCAATACCGAGGTTATTCAGGGTATCAGAGAGGTCTTTGTCTAACCCCAACCGCCGACTAATCCCTGCCGCTTCATTGCAGGCGGTGATCGCACTTTCGAGATTGGCCGCCGGATTGATGCCCATCCCGGCTTGGGTGCTGCGGGCAAGACCGAGGTTATTCAGGGTATCAGAGAGGTCTTTGTCTAACCCCAACTCCTGCAAAATCCCTGCCGCTTCATTGTAGGCGATGATTGCACCTTCGACATTAACCGCCGGATTGATGCCCATCTTAGCTTGATTGCGGCGGGCAACTCCGAGGTTAGTCAAGGTTTGCGCCCGTTTTTGGGGGTTATCCGCCCGCAGTTCCAGAACTACCCTATAGCCGCAAATCGCAATCTCTAAAGCTTCCGCATACCGACCATAGGGGAATTGTTGAATACTGATGCAGGTATCTTCTACTAAGCCTGCTACCCCTTCAGCTTGGTCGGGATTCTGAGCCAAAAGTCCTTGCAAAAACTGGGCAATGGTATCCCCCAGGTTGGGAACAATCAACCCCACATTTTGCCGCATCACCTGATGCACAGCTGCTGTGCCGCCCTGCATTTCCGCTTGCAGCAGTTGTAGCCAAAATTGTACTAATACTTCTTGCTGATTTCCCCCCGTTCCCTGCTGCGCCAAATACGCCCCCAACTGCTGCGCCACATTCCGCAAGAACCTAGCATTATTTTCCTGTCCCGCCTCCTGCAACTGTGCCGCCACCAACTCGCACACCTGCACAAACCCCCCATCCAGCAACTCAAGGGACTGGCTGAGGATTTGCGGTTCCTCCCCACTGGGACATTCCAGGAGTTCTTGAATCAGGGAGAGATACGCCTGCACTCGTTGTTCATCCATCGCCGTGCACCAGGTAGGGGACTATGACCCCAATTTTACCCCATGCCCAACCCTCAGAAACCCGGTTTCTTTGTTAAATCTTGGTCAAGGAATCAAGATGCGGCTAAAAACCCGGTTTCTATCCCCCCACCCGCTGTTTTAGAGATTTGCACTGCACAATTGGGCTACAGTCTTCTAAAATAGACAATGTCCAACCCATTGAATCACTCCCTTATGACACTGACCCGAATCACCGCTACCGGAACCGCCACCATTCCTCCAGAAATTATCGACTGGCTGAACTTAAAGCCGGGCGACCCCATTAATATCGCCATTTCCCCTGATGGCAAAGTCTATTTAGAACCTGCCCCAAAAGCGGCTCAAATTGATGTCCGTACCTTATCTGGTTGCCTCTACGACCCAGACAGAAAACCTGTTTCTCTAGCGGAAATGGAACAAGCTATTGTTGAAGGGGCGGGGGAATCCATGTGAATTGTCCCCTGTGAAGTGGTTTGGGTATTACGCAGTCGGTATAAAATCAGTCGAGACCAACTCATCACCATCCTAGAAAATCTCTTAAATACAAAAGTCATAAATTGTTTAGGGTCTCAGTTTTATCCTCAGAAACCGCTTGCAAAACACTGTGATACAGAGATTCATTAACCCAGTATTGAGCTTTTGTCATCATTGCATCTAACAGGGGTTTCACCTGGGGAATAATCCGGTTTCGTTTCGCTAAAATCAAAATTCCTAAAGTGCCAATTACATTTAATCCTAACTTTTGTGCAACTTTTCTAGCTCTTTTTTCATCCAACACAACCCTGGGTTTTTGTTCGCTCAGGGCTAAAGCGATCGCCTCCGTTTCTCCAGCATCTAATTCTAAGGGTATGGATTCTGGTATCTCCTTCACTAGCTTAACGTTAAGCCAACCAGCTTCAATTCCATCCAAAATGGTTTCAGAGTTAGGAAATCCTGATTCAACGGTTTCTGAGTAAACCGCTTGGGGAATGACTATCTCCGTAAACAAGGATTTTAAGATATCTAAGCGGCTAATACTAGCAAAGTTAATCAGTAGCATTACAAATGATTTCAACCATCCCACAATCCTGATTTAATTCCTTCGATATCCTCTGCTAAATCCTCTTGGTCGTATTGCCGAACCACATGATTTTCTCCCAACAGTTTTTGAAATTCCCACACTGAATAATTCAACAACCGACGGGCTTGACCAAAGGTAAATATCTGGTTTTCATAAAGCTGTATGGCAATTTTTTCTAAAACTGCCGTCTCCCCTTGCTCAATTAATTCAAGGGGAATTTGGAGATTCATAGCTTGCATCTATCATCACCTCATCGTCTGAAATTATATTGATTGGTTATTGATTATTGGGCGATCGCCCCCTGAACCTCGCCACTGGGACAAGGGAGAGATACGCCGGCTCCCCCTAAATTCGTTGAGCGATGTAAAACTATAAAAAAATATGGTATAGTTTGAGTGTAATATTTGGTCGCGATTACCATTAAGATCTGCCCGATGGGTCGCCATAGGTTAGAGAGTGGGTCTCGAAACCTGCGAGCGTGGACTTGTAGAGACGATGGGAATCGTCATGACCGTACTCTCAATTGTCCATTCTCCCGGATGCCAAATGACACAGAAAATTTTCGCCAAATCTCCCGAACCCGATCGCCGAGACATTGAAGACTGCATCGCCTGGTTGAGTTTTCATCGCATTTGGGGGACATTGAGGCCCGAGACGATCGCCGCGATCGCCTCATCCCTAAACCTGTTGCGGGCAGACTCCGACACGACAATCTACCAGCAAGACACCTATCCCAAAGGGTTATACCTGCTCAAATGGGGAACCGTCGAAATTTATCGAGCCTCTCCCGTCGGTCACACCCATATCATCTATCGCAACGCCGGGGAACTGTTCGGTCACATCTCCATCGGGGCGGGGGAAGACACAGACAATTACCGTTCTGGGGCGAAGACGATCAGCTGTAGCGAAATTTGGTTCCTGCCCCGCGATCGCTTCGAAGACCTCAAAACCGAGCATCCCGACATTAACAATGCCATCAATACTCTTTTAGCCCAAGATTTGCTGCGCTTTTCCCAACGTCTAGCCCAGGAACAAGCGCGTATTCAGGGGTTACAACCCTATGTCCGCCCCCTCTCTCTCAACGAAACCATTATTGGTCAGAGCAAACCCAGCCAGAAACTGGCCAAACAAGTCAAACAGGCCGCAGGAGATTTAAAACCCGTGTTCCTCCAGGGGCCATCAGGAAGCGGAAAAACCTTTATTGCCGGACTCATTCATCGCCAATCAGGACTCAAGGATCGGCCCTTCGCCGAAATCGACTGTGCCCAACTGCCCTTAGATGGGGCGGGGGCCGTGAACACCGATATCTTATTTGGGCAGTATGACGGACTCCAGGGAGCGATCGCCCTGTTAGAACGAGGAACCTTAGCGATCAATAATATCCAACTCCTGACCCGAGGCGATCGCGATCGCCTCGCTCACTACCTAAAAACCGGACATATCATCCCCAACGCCCCCGTTGAGATGCAGCCGCAAGTCATCGAGCAATCCTCAGCCACCCTCTCGGTGCGTCTCATCCTCACCAGTCCCAAAAAAATCCCCTTATCCGACATCGATGCCCACAGCCTCAAACTCTTCACCCTACCGCAACGAAAAGCCGATATTCCCGCCTTCGCCCACCATTTCCTAGACAAATTTTGTCGGGAACAGGGTCGCCCCCCCTACAACTCGATCAAGCCGACTTGCGACGGCTACTCAGCTATGACTATCCCGGCAACATCGGCGAATTAGAAGGAATTTTAAAACGGGCAGTCGCCATGACCCCTGGGGGACAGTCCGTCATTCCCGAACAAGTGTTGTGGTCCCTCGAATCCCCCAAAAACACCTTTCGAGTTGACTTACTCAACCAAATTCCTGGGTTGCGACGATTTCTCTTGAGTGACTGGTGGCCCAAAGGCATTTGGTGGCCGATGATGTTGATCTTTATCCCCGTTACCGTGATGGGATTGATTGGTCCGCAGACTCGGGAGGCCAACGTAGCCTTGAACCTATTTTGGGCCTGGTGGTGGCCGTTTTATCTGCTGTTGTTTCCCGTGGTGGGTCGTCTCTGGTGTGCCGTTTGTCCATTTATGATTGTCGGAGAATGGGCCAGAACCGTCTCCCTGTGGATTTGGCCGAGGCAGTTATTACCCTGGCCGACCAAATGGCTGAATAAGTGGGGGGCGTGGCTGCTGTGGGCCGGGTTTGTCGCCATTTATCTCTGGGAAAAATTGTGGGATCTCCCCCATCGGGCCTATCTGTCTGCGTGGCTGCTGCTGGTGATTACGGCGGGGGCAGTGATTTGTAGCGTTATCTACGAACGTCGCTTGTGGTGTCGCCACCTATGCCCCATCGGTGGCATGAATGGGATGTTCGCTAAGTTGGCGATGCTGGAATTGCGATCGACGCCCCAGGTTTGCGGGACGCAATGCCAGACCTTTGGCTGCTATCGAGGGAGTGATGAGACTCCCGTCAATTTTCCCGATGCCCTGCCCACAGAGGGGCAGGCCACGGGGGGCTGTCCTCTGTATTCCCATCCGGCTCAGTTGCCGGATAATCGCGATTGTATGTTTTGTATGACTTGTGTCAAGGCTTGTCCTAACCGTTCAGGACAGTTAAATCTCCGGTTCCCGGCGGCGGATATTTGGGAAGGACATCGAGGGTTTTGGGCGGAAATTGCCCTACTGCTATTGTTGTTCGGTGGGGTGTTTATGCACCATTCTGAGGAGATTTTGACCCGGTTGGGTTGGTCCGGGTTGGCGATCGATTCTGAGCATTTGGCGATCGCCCTTCCCGTCGTGAGCCTCATCTTATCGATTCCCCTGATTCTGACCTATACCGCTCACAAAATCGCTTGCTTCTTTGACTCAGAGATGCCGGAGTATCAAACCGTCATTTATGCCTACCTGCCCCTAGTCTTGGCGGGAAACTTGGCTCATTACCTACCCTCCGCTATGACCGAAGCGGGTCAAATTTTGTCCGTGACCGCTCGCACATTTGGCTTGAGTGGGGAGGGATTACCTACTCTAACCTGGAGTTTGGAAGTCGCCCAGTTTCTGCAAGGCGTGACGTTACTGTTAATTTTAGGATTTAGCATCTTTCCTCTGTTGAAAATCACGGGTCGTCCTTTGCTTAAAATCATGCCCCATCTTATTTTGATGGTGGTTATCGTTGTAGCCTGGTACGGTCTGTTGATTTAATCCTAAACCATTCAAGTCTAAACCTTTTGCTAGTGTTGAGGGTTTAGACTTGAGTTTTCCAAAATTTTAAATCTCGTTTACCACTTCATCTTAAAACCCATTAAAACCCATGAAAATCTACAAAGACATCAACGCAGTCATCGGCAACACGCCCTTAATTCGCTTGCAGCATTTGCCAAAACAGTACCACTGCAATGCTGACATTATTTTGAAACTCGAAAGTTTCAACCCCGGGCGATCCATTAAAGATCGAATTGCCGTGAGTATGATTAAAGAAGCAGAAAACGCCGGCTTAATTCAACGGGGGAGTTCAACCATTATCGAGGCAACATCCGGTAATACCGGGATTGGCTTAGGGATGGTCTGTGCCGCGAATGGTTATCGTCTAATTTTGACAATGCCCGATAATATGAGTCAGGAACGGCAACAATTGTTGAAAGCCTATGGGGCTGAAGTGGTGAAAACACCGGCTAAATTAGACATGGCGGGTGCGATCGCCCGGGCGAATGAACTTCTCGCGAGTATTCCTAATTCCTTTTCTCCCCAACAGTTTAGTAACCCCGCCAACCCCAAAATTCACTACCAAACAACAGGTCCAGAAATTTGGGCAGATACGGAGGGAAACATTGATGTTTTAGTGGTTGGTGTCGGCACTGGGGGGACTTTGACCGGAGCAGGTTATTATTTAAAACAGCAAAAACCAGACTTAAAAATTATTGCCGTAGAACCGGCTTCCAGTGCAGTCTTGAGTGGCAAACATCGCGGTATTCATGATATTCAAGGAATTGGTGCAGGCTTTATTCCAGATGTATTACGGGAAGATCTAATCGATGAAGTTGTCCAAGTGAGCGAGGACGATGCCTACAAATTTGGCTTACTTTTAGCCGAAAAAGAAGGCATTATGAGTGGAATTTCAACCGGGGCGGTGGTGTCAGTCGCCTTAAAGATTGGTGCGGGTTCAGACGATCGCGATCGCACCATTGTGACGATTCAAGCCAGTGGCGGAGAACGGTATTTAAGTACCCAAATGTTTCAACCTCAATCCCTCGCCGCCGTCGTTCATAAGGGCTAATCAGTTAGGATATATAGCAATCGAAGATTGCCTGATTGACACTCAGCAAGGATACTCTGAGTTGGAAGATAATCTGCTACCTCGGGCGACCACAAGGGTACGCCCCTACGTCTTTTCTTCCCCTCCTGGGAGGGGTGCCCGGAGGGCGGGGTGGGTTATGCCTCTTGCCTCTTGCCTCTTGCCTTCTTTTCCCAAGTTTTTTTGTCCTATTCAGACCAATTTTTGCTATAGCATGAGAATACAGCCCAACATCCATCGTCTCTATGTCTTCGTGTCCTCGATGCCAGCAACCCGTACGCCATGATGATGTCTCTTGTCCCCATTGTGGCTATCAACTCAAAGCCTTTGGTCATCCGGGGATTCCCCTCTATCGAGCCAATCCCGAGGAACCGCTGTGTTTGACCTGTACCTATCACCTCGATGATAGTTGCAACTTTCCCAAACGGCCTTACGCCCAAACCTGTACCCTCTACCAGAACATCGACGAGCCGATTCTCACGCCACCGCCTCGGCGTCAGCCAGCACCCTGGTATCGCCGTAACCCAACCCTAGTCGGTGTTCTGGGTCTTCTAGCCATTAGTCTGATTCTAGCCTTAGCCAATTAGCCATTCAGGGTTGGAGGCTTCATGACTCGTGATTGGCTGTCAATTGGGGGGTTGCATCAATGGGAATGCTGCCGGGTTGAGTTGACTCCTCGGCGACGGCTAAATCGAACCAGAAGGTTGTCCCCACTCCCACTTCACTGACTAAATTGACATTGGTATGGTGTTTGTCGATGATGTTGCGAACAATCGATAGACCTAATCCTGTTCCTTCGAGGGTATGAACCCGGTTTTCAACTCGGAAGAACCGGTCAAAAATTGCCTCTCGATCTTCTTCACCAATACCAATTCCGGTATCGGCAACTTCCACGCGTACATAGCGGGTTTCTGCTTCCATCAGGTGATGCTCTTGGGGGGCAACGGTGGAGAGAAGATAGGCTCGGACAATCACTTTTCCACCAGCTTCAGTGAATTTTAAAGCATTACCGACCAAGTTGGCGAACACTTGTAAAAGCAAGTCATAATGACCGAGAACCGAGGGGAGTGAATCATCGACCTCTTGCTTGAGTTCAATTTCTTTATCCCTAGCATTCAACTGATAGGTTCGTAGGGTTTGTTCAATGGGTTGTAGAATATCTATGGGTTCGAGACGGTAAATTCGGCAGGATTCGAGGCGGGATAAGTCGAGAACATCGTTGACGAGACGGGTGAGTCGATCGGTTTCGTGGTTGGCGGTTTCGAGGAACTCACGCCGTTCGCGATCGCTCAAATCATCACCATATTCATGGAGCGTCTCAATAAAGGATTTGATATTAAATAAAGGTGTTCTGAGTTCGTGAGAAATGTTACTAATAAACTGACTTTTTGCCTCATTCAACTCAACTTCTCGGGTGATATCTTGAACGGTAATAGCAATTCCTTTAACGTTTTCTCGTTCGCGATCCAACACCGTCGTCACTAAAATACGAATCATGCGTTGGGTGGGTTCACTAATCGAGATGCGAAACTCACCACTATCGCGTTCCCCCTTCGCCATCTGATACAGTGGTCGCGTTAATTCCACTTGAATTGCAGCGGGGAAGGCGTGGAGAACATTGGTTCCAATGAGAGTTTGGTCATCCCAGCCAAAGATGCGGCGGGCGGTGGGATTGACTAACACCACGTTCATTTGATTGTCCAACAAGACGGCTCCATCGGCAATGGTGGAGACGAGGGTTTCGAGTTTAGCTTTTTCGGCGGTGAGTTCTTCGATATTTTGTTCTTCATAGCGTTCGAGACGTTCAGCCATCTCGTTAAAACTCTCGATGAGTTCCCCTAACTCGCCGCCGAAGGGTAAATCAACCCGTTGGCGAAAGTCGCCCGAGGCGATGTTTTTCACCCCGACGAGGAGTTCCTTGATGGGGCGGGTAATGGTGAGGGCGTTGAACACCGCCCCGAGAATCACCATCACCCAAATCGAGACAAACACGGCGATGGTGACATCACGAGTCAAGCCTGAGGAAGTGACGACGGTGGGGTTGGGGTTAATGCCGACGGCCATAATCCCTAAATGGCGATCGCCCTGAACGAGAGGCACAAACACATCAGTTACTTGCCCATTGGGTGTATTATGTTGACGGACAAAGGGCTGTTCCGAGTGGCCGACTCCTTCAGGAAGTTGGATGCGTCGTTGAATCTGGAGGGAGTTCTGAACCGTCGCCTCGGAATAGGGAATCCCGAAGAAGATTTGTCCATCGTCGTCAGCGTAGAGAATATAGCGAACACTAGATGTCCGGCTATAGAACTGATTACTAAATCGGGCCAGTTCCGTTTTATTATCTTCGGCGATCAGTTGGGTGACGTTAGCCGCCAGCAGCAGCCCCAAATCGCGTCCGAAGCGGGTATCATTAAGCCGTGCATCCTGCTGAATTGTGTTGGTTGCCCAAAACGTCAAACCGCTCACAATCAAGGATACGACGAGGGTCGCCGCCGCCATGAGTTTGGTCTGAAGGGTAAACTCCGACCACCAGTTCTTAATCATTTGGGCAATCTGTTGCAGTAAGGTCAGCAAGGTCGAGGTGTCGCACGTCACTAGGTATTTACGCTTCTATTCTGCCACGTTCGTGACCCTTGAGAGGCTTTAAGAGGCTTCAAGCTACCCGAATCGGCCCACCTCGCCCTAGGATCAAGGGTTGCAGGGTCAAGCTAGTCAGTCTGTTGGAGGAGAGGGCCGTGGGAAGACAAGTTTTTGTAACGGGAGGAACGGGATTTATTGGGTCCCATGTGGTGCGATCGCTCCTAGCATCTAACTATCGAGTTCGCGCCTTGGTTCGTCCCCAAAGTCGTTTAGACAATTTAGTGGGGTTGGATGTTGAGCAAGTCATCGGAGATGTCAACAGCCCCGAGTTAGGACAACTGATGGCCGGTTGTGATGCGGTGTGTCATGTGGCGGCCCATTATTCTCTCTGGCGACGCGATCGCGATCGTCTGCATCAGGTGAATGTCCTCGGAACCCGTCAGGTGTTACAAGCGGCCCAAACCGCTGGCGTCGAACGAATTGTCTACACCAGTTCCGTGGCCGCTATTGGCGTTAAACCCCACGGACAACTCGCTACAGAAACCTATCAAAGTCCTCCCCAGGGTCTGATTAGCGCCTATAAACAGTCCAAATACTGGGCTGAACAAGAAGCCTATCACGCCATCAAGGGAGGACAGGATATCGTCATCGTCAACCCCAGTACCCCCATCGGCCCGCGAGACATCAAACCTACGCCCACGGGAGAGATTATCCTACGCTTTCTGCAACGACGGATGCCCGCCTATGTTAACACCGGCTTAAACTTTATCGATGTGCGCGATGTGGCCCGAGGTCATGTTTTGGCTTTGGAACGAGGTCAAACCGGAGAACGCTACATTTTGGGCCATCAAAATCTCAGCCTCAAAGCCTTTTTAGATAAACTGGCTCATCACACCGGTTTAAACGCCCCCCGCTATACGGTTCCCCTCTGGCTACCTCTGGCGGTGGCCTGGGTTGATGAAGTCGTCTTAGCTAAACTGGGCAAGTCCCCCTCGGTTCCCCTCGATGGGGTGAGAATGTCCGCTGAACCGATGTATTACGATGCGGCGAAAGCGGTACGAGATTTGGGCTTACCTCAGTCAGACCTCGATGATGCGATTAGGGCGGCTATTGATTGGTTTGAAAGAGGAGAATAGGGGATAGTGAATAGTGAATAGTGAATAGTGAATAATGAATAATGAAGAGGGAATAGGGAATAGGAAATAGGGAGAACCTACCCCGCCTGAGATAGCAGGAGATAGGAAGACAAAATGTAGTACCTTTAGGGTTGCCCTGTTTCGGTTTTGTTGCTGTTGGGGGAGTTGTGGGCTTGGTGTTGTTGTTTCCAGAAAAAGACGGGACTGGTGAGACAGGCGATGTAGAAACGAAGTTCGGCTTGGGCGACGATATCTTCTCGCAACTGGGTTCGATATCGCAACAGATGACGCAAGATGCGACGGGTATCGTTGAGACTATAGGCGAGTAGGGCTAGGGGACGCAGTAGGGGCGAAAAACTTAACATCCGGGTTCGGTAGCGACTTAGGCCAATTCCCCGCATTAGCCTGTAGAGATAATCGGCTTGGAGTCGCCAGGGGGGGATGAGGTGATGGACTTGTAACTCGGGGGCGTACCAGATGTCCCAACCGTTGCGTTGTAGGTAAACTAAGGCTTCTAAGTCTTCTGAGGCTAGGGCGAGATTCGTGGTTCGGCCAACTAGGGTTAATCGTTGGGGAACGGAGGTTAACCAGGCTTGGCGACGGACGACTAATCCCGCCCCTGGGGGAAGAAGTCGTTTTTCGGGGGGGTAGCGTCGAGGTTCGCTACCGCGATCGGTGATGGCCAGAAATGGGGCGATGCGATCGAAGTTGGGCGGGGGTTCGATACTATAGTCGGGGAGAATGCGACTTCCGTAAGCCCCGATTTGGGGATGCTGTTGGCCGAAGGCGACGGCTTGATGAATCCAATCGTTATTGGGAAGGTTGTCGTCATCGAGGAAGCCGACGAGTTCTCCTTGGGCGGCTTCGATCGCCCGTTGGCGGGCAAAAGCTAGGCCCGGTTGGCGTTCTGGGACAATTCGCAAGGGAAGGCGATCGCAGTAGCCTCTCGCCACGTCGGCGGTGGCGTCGGTACTGCAATTGTCGATAATGAGGAGTTCCCAAGATATGGACTCGGGGGTGTGTTGATCACAGTCACAGAGGTGATCGAGAACTCGCGGTAGGCGGGTTTCGCCGTTGTAGGTACAGATGGCGATCGTCAAATCCACAGAATCTTGATTGAGTGAGGAAATTGAGGAAATTTCAGGATGGGATATGCACTTGGCCTTGATTTTGGTACATCGGGGGTACGGGGGATTCTGATTGATACCGCTACAACTCCTGTTTGGACGCAACGAGTGGCGTTGGAACAGCAAACGCCCGCAGCCTGGTGGGGGGCTTTGGTGACGGTTTTAGATGGCATTCCTGAGGGATTTCGGCAACAGATGGCGGCGATCGCCCTCAATGGAACGTCAGGAACGGTATTTCTTTGTAATCAGCAGGGAGATCCCATCTCCGATATCCTACTGTACAACGACTCTCGGGCTATGTCCGTTGCCCCGGAGGTCCAACAGCGAGTTTCGCCCCGTCATCCGGCGGCTAGCAGTACCTCCAGTTTTAGTAAACTCATCTGGATGCGTCAGGTGTATTCCCCGGCGGCGAACAGCTATTTTGTCCATCAAGCCGACTGGCTAAGTTTCCGACTCCATGGCCAACTCGGGATTAGCGATTATCACAACACTCTGAAACTCGGCTATGATCCCGAATCTCTTGTCTATCCTGATTGGATTCCTCAAGATAGTCCCCGACTTCCTCGGGTGGTAGCCCCAGGGGAGGCGATCGCACCCATCACTTCAGCCATCTCGCAACGATTTCAGCTTCCCCCCGACTGTCAGGTTCACGCCGGAACAACCGATAGTATCGCCGCCTTCCTCGCTAGTGGGGCGAAGCAGCCGGGAGATGCGGTTACATCTCTTGGGTCAACCTTAGTTTTAAAACTCCTCAGTCGTCAACGAGTCGATGATGGTCGCTATGGGGTTTATAGCCATCGTTTAGGAGCGTTGTGGTTAACGGGGGGTGCGTCGAATACTGGGGGGGCGGTGTTGCAGCAATTTTTCAGCAATCAGGAGTTACAGGAGTTGAGCGATCGCCTCCCCACCACCCCCAGTCCTCTGCAATACTATCCACTCACCCAACCGGGGGAACGCTTCCCCATCAACGACCCCAATTATCCCCCAAAGTTGGACCCCAAACCTGACGATTCTTTAGCTTTTCTCCACGGACTTCTCGACAGTATGGCCCGGATTGAAGCCCAGGGCTATCAGCGTTTAGGGGAACTCGGGGCAACACCTCTCCAGCGAGTGTACACCGCTGGCGGTGGCGCGAACAATGCGGCTTGGCAACAACTCCGACAAGCCCGCCTCGGGGTTCGAGTCATCCCGTCTCAAGAAACGGAAGCGGCTTATGGAACCGCCCGCTTAGCCCTCACTCCACATCTCTAACCGCCTGAGAAATTCCCCGACACACTCTTGCAGTTTGGGCAAGAGTATTAGGGCCTTATCTAAATTCGGCTTCAACTGTTGATATAGCAAAAGTTGGTCTGAATAGGACAAAAAACAGGGGACAAGAAGGCAAAAGGCAAAAGGCAAAAGGCAAAAGGGAACAGGGAACAGGGATAACCCACCCCTGGCCCCTCCCAGGAGGGGAAGGGAATAGGACAAAAGTAGGGACGTACTGCGAGTGGTGCGCTATCTTCCGATATTACCAATTCTGGAATTTTATTCCTCAATAATAACTTGCAACAACGCACTAAGCTGAGATTATATCATCCTTTGATTCCACTACTGGCATGACTAGAAATCACATAACGCTGAACCAAAACAAAGAGAACTAAAACCGGAACAATCGAGAGAATTGCCCCAGCCGAAATCAGTCGCCAATCGAGGGAAAACGCCCCAGACAATTGAGCAACCCCGAGAGGTAACGTATAAAGTTCTGGACGGTCTAAAACAATCAATGGCCAGAGAAAATCACTCCAAGAACCAATAAACGTAAAAATTGCCAATGTGACGAGGGCGGGGCGAATCGCCGGAAGCATAATTCGACCCCAAATTCCCAATTCAGAACAGCCATCCATGCGGGCGGCTTCTTCGAGTTCCTTGGGAACAGCGGCGAAGGCTTGACGGAGGAGAAAGATACCAAACGCGCCCGCTAAATAGGGAAACATAATCCCTAAATAGGTGTTGTTTAAGCGCAATTGAACCGTTAAGACATAGAGGGGAACCATAATGATTTGAAAGGGAATGGCGAGGGTAGCCAAGATACTGGCAAAAATCACCCTTCGCCCGCGAAATTCTAATCGGGCGAGGGGATAGGCGGCGAGGGAACAAAAAAGGAGATTGCAGACGACGGTGCAGATGGCAACAAAACTACTATTAAAAAGATAGCGGCCAAAGGGTTGACTGTTCCAGACCGTGCTGAAATTCTCTAAAGTGGGATGTTGGGGAATCCATTGCGGTGGAAGTTGAAAGAGGTTTTCTTGGGGAGATTTTAGGGCGGTACTCAATAGCCAAAGCAGGGGAAAGAGCATGATCACGGCGATGAGGCTGAGGAGGAGATAGAGAAGTAGGGAGTCTCGCCAGGAACGGGTGGATTGAGTCATGGGGGCGATCGCGGTAGGATGAGAGGGACAATCTGGGGGAGTTATGCTGACATTTACCTATTCGAGCCAAATTGACGCAGCGATTGAAACGGTTTGGCAGTTTCACGAACGGGCCGATATTCTGCAAATTCTAACTCCCCCTTGGCAACCGGTTGAAGTGGTGCGACGGGAAGGCGGCTTGGATGTGGGGGCGATGACGGAGTTTAAAATTTATCTCGGGCCGTTTCCCGTCACCTGGTTGGCTCGTCATACGGAGTGCGATCGCCCCTATCTCTTCACCGACGAACAACTCGACGGCCCCATGGACTATTGGCAACATCGCCACCAATTCAGTGAGGAGAACGGCCAAACCCGCCTCACGGACAGTATTACCTATGAAATCCCCCTGTCGCCGCTCTCGGAACCGTTGCTGGGATGGTTTGTCGGCGATCGGCTCCGGGATATGTTTCGCTATCGCCATGAGGTAACAAAACGCGAATGTGAACGCCAGGCCAACTCGAACTGATCCCAGAGACACCCCATGCAAAACACCGCAACCTACAGCTGCGCCTATTGTGGCGAGGAAAACAGCACCTTCGTCGATTGGAGTGCCGGGGCGCAACAATCCTACGTCGAAGATTGCCAAGTCTGCTGTCGCCCCAATCTCCTCTATGTCCGTTTTGACGAGGAATTGCAGGATGTGACGATAGACAGTGAACCCGAGTCTTAGGGATTCGTCTCCTCATTGGGTTAGAAGCCAAACGCCAACGGTTGGAATCCCAGACAACCCCCTCCGACTGATGCTCTCTGTTACAAAACTTCATCCAGATTTCCTGACATTTGCCCACTCATTGGAAATACCCCCATGCAAAATGGCAATTTCGCTATCTCCCTTCCTCTCTCCCATTGGCCGTCGCCGGGGGAGATGACCTCAACCCGCAACTCCCCTGCTTACGCGGCAAAACAAGGCTTGATTAATAGTTTGAATCGTTTAAATTGTATCTTTTGAAGTTTGAGCAAAGGCTTAGACTTATACCCGTAAAATCCCCATGCAGAGAGAGTTTTAGGATTTAAATTTATAAATTTATATGCCAAAAAAAACAAAATTTATAGATTTTATATCCCATCAAACCCATTTACCCTTTAAAGACTCAGGTTGAGTCCAAATTTTCCAGAAACCCGCCAAAAATCTCCCCTCAGGGGTTGACAACTGCCTCAAAATCGAAAAAAATGGCAATGTGATAGGTTACTCGACTTGTATCCACTGTCCAAAATATCGACCCTTCAGCCCCCCCCAAACCCTCGAAAAACTGGGCATTTGCGAGATTTGAGTCCAGCACAGCCTTAACTCAAGTTCCCTGATAGACCCCAGGTTCGTGAGACGAATTTAGGATTCAGGGTCGGTGAGAGAATCTCCGACAACCCCGCTTCAAGATTCAGACACTCGATTTCTCGAAGAAATCGGGTGTCTCCGTCTGAGGGGTCGCCCTGGTTTTTGCTATCCTGGATTCACGTGAATCCACAAGTTCAGAACAACTCTAGCAATCAAAGATTGTCTGATAGACACTCTGAGTTCGGAGACAATCCCCTACCTGTTGCCGACTACCTGTTGCCTGTTATCCCCTCTTGGGAGGGGTGCCCGGAGGGCGGGGTGGGTTCTCCTCTATTTTTTGTTCTATCTAAACCAACCCTTGCGATATGATTCAAACCATTACAAAACCCATCTCCTTCGATGAATTTGTGGACTGGTATCCCCAAGATTCCGCCTGCAAATACGAACTCTACGACGGAACCATTGTCGAAATGCCGTTAGCAACCGGAACCCACTCCAACATCAGCGGATTTATCACCGGCGAACTCCATTTTGAAATTAGACGGCTCAAATTACCATACTCGATTCCCGGTGATTGTTTGTTGAAACCCGTCGAGACGGAATCGGGGTATCAGCCCGATGTAATTGTTTTAGATAAAGAGGCGTTAAATCAAGAACCCCGTTGGCAAAAGGAGTCAATTGTAACTCTGGGGAGTTCCATACGGCTGGTGGTGGAAGTGGTTAGCCAGAATTGGCAGAATGATTATATGAGGAAGCTGGCCGATTATGAAGTGATGGGGATACCAGAATATTGGATTGTGGATTATCTAGGATTGGGAGGACGGCGGTTTATTGGCAATCCTAAATCGCCCACTCTTTCGGTTTATACGATGGTTGATGGGGAGTATGACGTCCAGCAATTTCGGGGAGGCGATCAGGTTGAATCGTTGATATTTCCTGAACTGGAATTAACCGTTAACGATATTTTTGAAAATCCCTAAGATCGAACTGCAAGTGAACCGGTATCTTAACCAGCTAGTTTTCTCCTGATTCACTCATTCCCCATTGGACTATGAAACTGAAACTTACCGCAAAAGTGGACGGGGACGGGAAATTGTCCCTACAACTTCCGTCAGAATTAGCCAATCACGAACTCGATATTATCTTATGTGACCATAATCCCCACCCCACTCCAGAGGAATTAGGCTATCCCGCCGACTTTTTTGAAAAAACTGCTGGTCAATGGCAAGGAGAACCGCCAACGAGGGAAGAATTGAAGGATTGTGACTTAAGACTTTGGGATAGCTAGGGATGACTTACCTGCTAGACACCAATACCTGCATACAATACTTGACGGGTCGCAGTCAAGCCATTATTGAGAAGTTCAAAACAACGCCTCGCCAAAACATTTACCTTTGTGACGTCGTTAAAGCCGAATTATACTACGGAGCATATCGCAGTCAAAAAAAAGAGCAAAATCTTGCATTATATGAATTTTTCTTTTCTCACTATATCAGCCTTCCTTTTGATGGAGAATCTGCAAAAAAATATGGAGAAATCCGTGCAGAACTGTCTAAAATGGGAACTCCCATTGATGCTTATGACCTGCAAATTGCCTCAATTGCACTCGCTCATCACCTGATTTTGGTAACTCATAATACAAGAGAATTTAACCGAGTGAAACTCTTGCACATTGAGGACTGGGAGTTAAGCTGAGCTAACCATTGATTCAGGGAAAATTGGCGAGTTGATTTAATTTCTTAAAATAAGCAAATCATCCTCAGCTAAAGGCAGATTAGTATTACCACTTTCCCTCAAAACTGTATGTTATCATAAATTTAGACGACTCCATAAGTTTAGGACAATTATGATTCAAACCATTACCAAACCCGTCTCCTTCGATGAATTTGTGGACTGGTATCCCCAAGATTCCGCCTGCAAATACGAACTCTACGACGGAACCATTGTCGAAATGCCGTTAGCAACCGGAACCCACTCCAACATCACTGGATTTATCAGCTTAAAACTCGGTGTTCAAATTGACCGCTACGATTTACCATACTCGATTCCCGGTGATTGTTTGTTGGGGTGCATCTGATGTTAGGCAAGTTTGAACCCACCCCGCGCTATCGCGCACCCCTCCCAGGAGGGGAAATATTTGAAAAATCCCCTCCTGGGAGGGGCAGGGGTGGGTTATCTGAAGTGATCGCATGCATTGAGATGCACCCGTTTGTTGAAGCCCATCGAGACTGAATCAGGATATCAACCCGATGTAATTGTCCTAGATAAAGAGGCGTTAAATCAAGAACCCCGTTGGCAAAAGGAGTCAATTGTGACTCTGGGGAGTTCCATACGGCTGGTAGTGGAAGTGGTTAGCCAGAATTGGCAGAATGATTATATGAGGAAGCTGGCCGATTATGAAGTGATGGGGATACCAGAATATTGGATTGTGGATTATCTAGGATTGGGAGGACGGCGGTTTATTGGCAATCCTAAATCGCCCACTCTTTCGGTTTATACGATGGTTGATGGGGAGTATGACGTCGCGCAATTTCGGGGAGGCGATCGGGTGGAATCGTTGACATTTCCTGAACTGGAATTAACCGTTAAGGATATTTTTGAAAATCCCTAGGAGCGAACCGCACAAGGAAGGGAGAGAAAACCTATACTGGATGATGAGGATGAGTGGAGAAACCGGAGATGGTGATGCGTCGAGTATTGGGCTTAGGTTTGGCGTTGTCCCTACTGCTGGTTCCCCAGGTTGGGGTGGGACAGACGGTGGATGAGTTGTTTGACCAGGTTCTGACAGAGTTGCGTCAGGGGAGATATGAGGAGGCGGAACGGACGTGGCGGCGGCTGTTGCAGATAGAACCCAATAATGCTGGGGCTTACGTCGGTCTCGGACTTGCCCTGGAACGACAAGGGAAGTTAGACGAAGCCGTCGCCGCCTACGAAAGGGCAATTGACCTCAATCCTGACTATGCTGGGGCTTACGTCGGTATCGGACTTGCCCTGTCTGACCAAGGGAAGTTAGACGAAGCCGTCGCCGCCTACGAAAGGGCCATTGATTTCAATCCTGATGATGCTATCGCTCACTACAATCTCGGAAATGCCCTGTATAACCAAGGGAAGTTAGACGAAGCCGTCGCCGCCTTCCAAAGGGCAATTGACCTCAATCCTGAGGATGCCATCGCTCACTACAATCTCGGAGTTGCCCTGTCTGACCAAGGGAAGTTAGACGAAGCCGTCGCCGCCTTCCAAAGGGCCATTGACCTCAATCCTGAGTTTGCTATCGCTCACTACAATCTCGGAGTTGCCCTGTATAACCAAGGGAAGTTAGACGAAGCCGTCGCCGCCTTCCAAAGGGCAATTGACCTCAATCCTGAGTTGGCTGAGGCTTACAACGGTCTCGGAATTGCCCTGAGACAACAAGGGAAGTTAGACGAAGCCGTCGCCGCCTACGAAAGGGCCATTGACCTCAATCCTGAGTATGCTACCGCTTACAACGGTCTCGGAAATGCCCTGTCTGACCAAGGGAAGTTAGACGAAGCCGTCGCCGCCTTCCAAAGGGCCATTGACCTCAATCCTGAGCATACTATCGCTCACTACAATCTCGGACTTGCCCTGAGACAACAAGGGAAGTTAGACGAAGCCGTCGCCGCCTACCGAACCGCCCTGAGACTCCCTGATGAACAAGGAACACCCGCCAGCGCCCATACCCTCGCCCACAACAATCTCGGCTATGCCCTACAACAACAAGGAAACCTAGAAGACGCCATCAGCCAATACCAAACCGCCATCCAACTTGACCCAGAATTTCCCCAAGCCAGAACCAACCTGCGAGAAGCCCAACGTCTCCTCGCCCTGCGGGATAACCCTCTCCCCGACGACCGCGAAGAACGTTTCCCCAGCCTAGAGGAAAACCCCTACTTTCCCCTGCAACGGTCGATCGTCCTCATCATTGCTGAAACCCAAAGCGGTTCCAACCAGGGAACCGGCTGGGTCATCGAACGGGAAGGCAACCGCACCCTCATTGTCACCAATCGCCATGTCGTCTCCGACAACAACACTCGACGCCCCAGTGACTCCATTGAAATCGAACTCTATAGCCAAAACGACCCCGAACATCGATTGCGCTTCCCCGCCCGTATCCACAAAATAACCGACCCCAACGACCCCCTAGACTTAGCCATCTTGGAAGTCAACGACCTCCCCGACGACCTCGAACCCCTCAGCCTCAGCAATTCTCGCGCTCCTCTTGGCGCTAACATCAGTGTCATTGGTCATCCCGTCACCGGCAATCCCTGGAGTTGGCAGCCGGGTCACATCTCCGCCATCACCGCCGCCCCAGACCAACAAAACCTACAATTGGCAGTTCCCAACCTTGCCGTCGGCAATTCCGGCAGTCCAATTTTCTATGACAACCAGGTGATTGGCATGGTCACCAGCATTAGCAATCGACAAACCGCCACCAGTTCGGGAACTGAAGGGGATTTCACCGGCGGCTTTGGCTTTGCCTATCCCCTAGACATTCTCCAGAACCAATTACAAGATTGGGGTATCCGCTTTTAGAGCTTATCACCTCAACCTCGTCCAAGCCTCCCCCCCAACGGCCTCAGTCTGTTACAAAAATTCATCCAGATTCGCTGACATTTGCCCACTCATTGGAAATACCCCGATGCCAAATGGCAATTTCGCCTATCTCCCTTGCTCTCTCCCATTGGGCGTCGTCGGGGGAGATGACCTCAGCCGACAACTCCCCTGATTACGCGGCAAAACAACGCTTTATTGATAGTTTAAATTGTTTTAATTGTGTGTTTTATAGTTTGAGCAAAGATTTTAACTTATACTAGCCAAATGCTTACATACAAAGAGGTTTAGAGCTTGAGTCTATAGATTTATCTGCCCAAAAAAACAGAGTTCCTAGATTTCATGTCCCATAAAATAGGTCTAAAATTTAAAGACTTAGGTTTAGTCTAAATTTTCCAGAAAGCCGCGAAAAATCTCCCCTCAGGGGTTGACAACTGCCCCAAAATCGAAAAAAAATGGCATTGTGATAGGTTGCCCCTCTTGTAGCCATTCCCCCGAATCTCATCCCCTCCGACCAGCTAAACCCCTTGAAAACTGGTCATTTGCGAGACTCGCCTCCCGTGCAATGCCGGGAAATCTGCCCTCAGCAACCCCTAGGTTTCAGGAAACTTTTGGCCACCGCCTCCAACCCGTTGCAGATGTCGAGTTATTCATTCACTGATTCCCCATCGGACTATGAAACTGAAACTCACTGCCAAAGTGGACAGCAACAGCACATTATCCCGACAACTGAGGTAGCTCAACATGATAACTTGCAGATGGATGGCAGGGCTATTGACCCTATCGCTACTGCTGCTGGCTCAAGAAGGCGTCGCACAATCGATTGATGAAGGACGGGGATGGGAAAAGGGCCGTCGCTCTCAAAAATCCGATGTTATGCCAGTTCCGCCAGTTTTCGAAGAACGTCTCCCCAGCCTAGAGGAAAACCCCTACTTTCCCCTGCAACGGGCTGTCGTCCTCATCATTGCGGAAACCCCCAGCGGTTTCCAGCAAGGAACCGGCTGGGTCGTGCAACGGGAGGGAGACATCACCCTCATTATCACCAATCGCTATGTCGTCTCCGACGGAAACACTCAACGCCCCAGCGACTCCATTGAAATCGAACTCTATAGCCTAAACGAACCCGAATATCGATTGCGCTTCCCCGCCCGTGTTCGTGACATCACCGACCCCAATGACCCCATCGATTTAGCGGTTTTGGAAGTTCGCAACCTCCCCGACGACATCGAAGCCTTGCCCCTCGCCAGTTCTGGGCCACCTCTCAATTCTGACATTTTAATCATCGGTCATCCCATCACCGGCACTCCTTGGACATTGCAACGGGGCTATATTGCCAATGTTACCGCCGCCCCAGACCAACAAAACCTGCAAATTGCGGGAGCGAATCTGGCGATCAGGATAGGTGGTGCGCCAATTCTGCACAATCGAGAAGTGGTGGGTTTATTGACCAGCATTGGTAATCAACAAATCGCCACTGGTTCGGGAGGTCCGGGGGATGCGATGGGGGAATTTGGCTTTGCTTATCCCCTAGAGGTTCTCCAAGACCAGTTACAAGATTGGGGAATTACTCCTTAAAGCCGGGTTAATGGGTTGAGTTCATGATATCGGAGGTCTAGTCTAAGGAGTTCAGTACGTCTAGGGAATTTTGATACCAGGTTTCATTGCCCTGGCTCTGATAGAGTTCTGCTGCTTTTTCAAAGTCGTTACGGGCTTGATTGATTTCACCTAAAATCCGGTAAGATTGTCCTCGGAGATAGTGGGAATTGGCATCTTCAGGATTAAGACGAATGGCTTGGGTGAAGTCGGCAACAGCTTCCTCGTAATTTTCAAGATTTCTGTGGGATATCCCTCGATTTCGATAAGAGAAATTATCTTCAGGATTAAGACGAATGGCTTGGGTGAAGTCGGCAACAGCCTCCTCGTAGTTTTCAAGTTTTCGATAAGACCAGCCTCGATTTTGATAGGCTAAATAATCATCAGGCTTGAGGCGAATGGCTTGGGTAAAATCGGCGATCGCCTCTTCGTGGTTATCAAGTAATCCATAAGCTAAACCTCGATTTTGATAGTATAAATAATACTCGGGATTGAGGCGAATTGCTTCCGTAAAATCGGCGATCGCCTCCTCATAGTTTTCAAGTCCTTGGTAAGATATCCCTCGATTTCGATAATAAGACCCATCCTCGGGATTGAGACGAATGGCTTCCGTTAAATCGTCAATTGCTTGCCGATAATCTCCTAAATTTTTATGACAAATTCCTCGATTTGAATAAGAGACATCATCTTCGGGATTGAGACGAATGGCTTGAGTATAATCGGCGATCGCCTCCTCATAATCCTCTAAATAGTGATAGGATATCCCTCGACCCAAGTAAGCTGAAGAATCCTCAGGATTGAGGCCAATGGCTTCTGTAAAATCGGCAACAGCCTCCTCATAATTTTCAATTTGTTGATAAGACCAACCCCGATTTTGATAAGAGAAATCATCTTCAGGATTGAGGCGAATGGCTTGGGTGAAATCGGCAATAGCCTCCTCGTAGTTTTCAAGGTTTCGCTGGGATATCCCTCGATTTGAATAAGAGA
>OFEU01000267.1_pt1 | contig 43538 bp, 40 predicted proteins | sample 1521221 | NCBI WGS metagenome assembly OFEU01 (sample SAMN03766357, study PRJEB24113) | microbial mat metagenome | isolation source: enrichment culture HLUCC-O from microbial mat sample contains cyanobacterium... | reverse complement strand
AAGAATCCATTTTATCCCAACACGCCACACAAAATTCTCAAATGCGATTCCCCTAGCGTCCTTCACCCCGCACCAATCCCGGAAAAGCGATGTTCGCATGCGTTCGCCAGAAATCCGCGTAATCAACCCGGAACAGGTTGGACCAGAAGTCAAAGGTCAGTTCTGCGATAAGCTTCCCGCGATCCCCTGACCCCGCCCGATCCATGGCCTTGTTGAGTGCGCCCCGACTCTCCGGAGTGAGCATGCCGTCCCGGAATTCAGCGTCGACTTGCCAATTTGCGCCGAAACGCCGGACAAGAACACCGTCCACGGCATTGCGGAGCGTGATTTCCGAAACCCCAAGAGGAAACAGAAACGCTTCCGCGAGTCTGGCATTGTAGAGATACAGGGCGAAGGCAAAAGCCTCATCGCCGTTTGCCTTGGACAGATAGGTGGAGAAACGCGGCTCCGAAAGCGAGGCCCTGAGAGCAGCAATGACCTCAGGGTCATACGGATAGGAATCTTGACTTTCGGCCATCGCGCCAGTATTTTTTTTCCATAGCAGTCGAAGCGGCCCCACTGGCTTGCCATGCGCCATCGACGCCAGATCAGAGCACCAGGGCGGGCCAGTCCCCACCTGGTGTTTTGTTTTTTGGCGTGATTTGTTCGGGCGCGCAATGATTTTCAATGCGCCCTTAGATGCATCTTGGATTGTGATTCTCTCAGCGCAGATGAAAGATGCCTGCACGCACTCGTCTCGGTCGCGTACAGGCTCGAATTATCAGGCCCAGGGCCTCAAGCTGTCGAAGCATTTCGTCTGACGACCGGGTCGGGTTCCTCCGTCAACGGTGATGCGCCGTCATCGTTACCAACGGCGACGGCCTGCCTGCCGCTCAGGGTGAGCGCGACGGCCATGGCGGCGATGACGAGCCCGAGCGCCGCCATCGGCGTCAGGCTCTCGCGGAAGACGAACCACGCAATCACCATCGTCACCGGCGGCGCGAGATAGGTCAGGCTCGCGACCCGGGCTGCGGGCAGGCGGCGCAGCAGGGCGAACATCAGCCCGTAGGCTGCGAGCGAGACCACAAGGCCGAGCCAGATGATCGCGAAGACCAGTTCACCGCCCCATTGCGCTTCGAGCCCCTCCAGCCCTACGGCAAGTGGTGCGAGGACGGCGAGCGAAGCCAAGGCATGGATGAAGGTGACGAAGAGTAGCGGCGTGGCCGGTTTCGCTGCCTGAGCATCGCATGCCACATGCGCCGCGCGATCGACGAGAGAGGCGATCGTGATCGCCGCCACTGCGAGGAACGGCAACGCATAGGCCGCAAGTGGACCGCCGAGCGCGATCCCGTCACCGATGACGAGCGCGACCGCACCCACACCGAGCACCAGCCCCGCCCATTCACGATACCCTACCCGCTCACCCGTCATCCGGGCGGACAAAGCGCCGGTCATGATCGGCTGCAGGGCGGTGATGAAGGCGGCAAGGCCTGCCGAGAGCCCGAGATCGATCGCGCCCAGAACGGCGGCGAGCCAGCCCGCATGGGCGAGTGCGCCGATCACCGCATGGCGCGTCCACTCAGTCCGCGTCAGGGGCCGCCATTGCCGCATCAGCGTGACGAGCAGGCCGAGCACGGCCACGACGAGGAGGTAGCGCCAGAACAGCAGCGTGAAGGTTCCGGCATGGTCGAGGCCGTATTTGGCCCCGACGAATCCCGAACTCCACAGAACGACGAAGGCGCCGCAGAGGAAGAGGAGCACCGGCTTGCTGTATCGCGGCGCGGAACGCGGGCGGCGCGGGGGTGAGATGGTCATGGTCGCACTCCGGTATGGGCTGGCCGGAGCATGCGGGGCAGGCCGCTTTTGCGGAATAAAGGCTCTATGCTAAAAGGTGTTGCATCAAACGCAAAACCTGCAAAACGGCGCGGACATGGATCTGATCGGCGATCTCGAACTCTTCGAAGCCCTCGCACGCCATGGCAGCTTCTCGGCTGTGGCGCGCCGGCGCGGACAGGCGGTGTCGAGCATCTCGCGCCGGCTCGACAGGCTGGAGGAGGGGCTCGGGCAACGTCTGTTCAACCGGCTGCCGACCGGGTTGCATCTGACGACAGCGGGCCGGCTCAAGCTCGGGGAGGCACGCGGGCTCACCCTCGCGGCGCGGGCATTCTCCGAGAAGGAGACGGAGGGCGACGCGCTGTCGGGCCATGTCAGCCTGGCCGCGCCCACGCGGCTGGGCGAAATCGCGGTGGCGCCGATTCTCGCCGGTTTCCTGCGCGCACATCCCGGAGTCAGTATCGAACTCCACCTCTCGGACGCTTTCCAGGATCTCGATCGCGACCAGATCGACATCGCGCTTCGCATCGGCGGCCACGATGCCGATCACCACATCATCCGTCGCGTCGCCCGCAACCGGCGCATTCTCGTCGCTGCGCCGGATTATCTGGAGAAGCATGCGCCGATCTCCGCGCCCGCTGATCTTGCCGCGCATGAAGGGCTCTGGCTCGGCGATGCCCTGCGCTGGAGCCTGCGGGGACCGGATGGCGCACAGGCGAGCGTCACTCCGCGCCGGCGTGTGACGAACCTGTCCGGCGATGCCCTTACCCGACTCTGCATCGCCGGTCTTGGCGTCGCGCTGAAATCGAGCTGGGATGTGCAGGGCGAGGTCGTAGCGGGGCGGCTCGTCCGGGTCCTGCCGGGCTGGGAGCAGGCGCAGAGCGCCGATATCCGCCTGGTCACCCCCGCGCGCCGCCTCACCCCCCGCCCCGTCCGCGCCCTGATGCAGGCGCTGGAGCAGGGATTGCGGGCGGTTCTGGATGGGAAAGGATGATCCGGCGGGAGGGGTATCGCGGAATATTGATTGGTCGTCTGCGCTTCGTGCGGATAGCGATGTGTCGTTTGCAGTGGGAAGAAATCATCGCGCTTCGCCAGCGGTCCTCGAAGTTGATCGGATGGCGCGATTGCCCCTTGAGTTTACCACGGCGGGAAGGTCTATGACCTTGATGGCCGTGCGTGAACAAGGTGTTGCGCATGGCATGGTCAGCGGGCTTCGGAGGGTTGACTGCCCCAAGGTTCGTTGCACGCGCGATTTGCAGCGTGCCCTGGAGGGTCGAGGATGGAACAACGGCTTGTCGTGCATCGTCTCATCTATTCCATTGCAGCGATTGCAGTCATGCTTGCCGCCGCCATCTTCGCGCTTGATCGCGCACACGTTCATCACCAGGAGCAACCATCATGAACCGACGCCGTTTTCTGGCCGGAAGCGGGGCTGCTTTCGCGATCGCCACGATGCCGGCATTTGCTGCCCCGGCTGCAGAAACCATGATCGTGCATTACGATCCCGGCTGCGGCTGCTGCAGCGCATGGGTCGGACATATGCGAGAAGCAGGCTTCGCCGTGGAGACCCGTGCGACCTCGCAGATCAACCGCATCAAGGCGCGGCTCGGCGTGCCCCCGGGGCTCGCCTCGTGCCATACCGCTGAAATCGCCGGTTACGTGGTCGAAGGCCATGTTCCCGCCGAGGCGGTCACGCGCCTTCTGCGGGAGCGCCCCGATGCCACGGGGATCAGTGTCCCGGGCATGCCGATCGGCTCACCGGGCATGGAAGTACCGGGCATGGAGGATGATGCCTACGCGGTCGTCCTCTTCGAGGGCAGCCGTTCCGAATCGTTCGCGCGCTATCGCGGCGTGGCCCGCACCGACCCATGAGGGAACCATCGCAATGATGAACGAAACCATGCATGGCGGCAGCGCCTTCTGGGGCATGGGGACGGGCATGGGGACGGGCATGGGGATCAGCATGGCGATCACCTGGATCCTCGTCCTCCTGCTGCTCGGCCTCGGCATCGCCGCGCTGATCAAGTATCTGCGCAGCTGATCGCGCACGTCATGAAACCGGCCGTCGGATCGGCCATGCAATCGGTCACGCAATCGGCCATGCCCGTATTCCTGCGCGCCATGTCGAAATAGCCCTTTGCGAATGCACCGGGCGACATTACATTCGCGAAGCGGTGCTGCGGGGTGCGTCAGGAGAATTTTTCCCCGGGGCCTTAATGATCCTGAAGGGAGCTGTCCCTGACCCGGTCCGTGGACCGGGACACACGGCGCCCACCTACGCTGTAGGTTCCCGGGATCGCATCTCCAACGGCCATCGCGGCACCGCACGTTTTCGTTCCCGTCCGCTGCCCGCATCATCGCGGGGTCATCCGCGAAGAGGCCAGCCCTGAACGACAGAGCCGCCGAGAAGGAAGTTTTGCGCCGTGCCGGCCTCGCCGGGCGCGACGCGCTTGATCACGCCTATCGCGAAAAGGCATCGCGTCTGATTGCGCAGCGCGTTCTCGCCCTGCCCGTATGCGATGCTGCCCATGCGCAGCGGCGCATCGTGTCCGGCTATGCGCCGATACGCTCGGAAGTCGACACTCTCCCGCTGCTCGGGGCGCTCGCGCAGCGCGGATTCACCCTCGCCCTGCCGCTGGTGCGCGATCCGCGTCTGATCTTTCTGCGCTGGCAACCCGGCGAGCCCCTGATTCGCGGCGCTTTCGGCGTCAGCGCACCATCCGAGGAGAGCGAGGCACTCATCCCGGATATCCTGGTGATGCCGCTTTCGCGTTTCGATCGCGCCCGTAACCGTATCGGCTACGGCAAGGGGCATTACGATCGCGCCATTGCAGCCTTGACGCTGGAAAAGCCTGTCACCACCATCGGCCTTGCTTTCGACATACAGCGCGCCGAGAGCATCCCCGCAGAGCCGCATGACCGGCGTCTCGACTGCATCGTGACCGAAACGGAGACCTTGTGTGACTGATACCCGTGCAAGTGGCACGATGCCCGCCAGAACTCGTTGCCCCTTCGCGGCGACGGCCAGAAGGGCCTGAACGGATGCGCCTTCTGTTTCTCGGTGATGTCGTCGGACGTCCCGGTCGCGAAGCCGTGACCGGGCATCTCCCCGGTCTGCGCGATCGCTGGGCTCTCGATTGCGTCATCATCAACGGCGAGAATGCCGCCGGCGGGTTCGGCATCACCGAGGCGATCTGCGAAGACCTCTTCGCGGCAGGTGTCGACGCGATCACGCTGGGCAATCATGCTTTCGACCAGCGCGAAGCGCTCGTCTTCATCGAGCGCGAACATCGGCTCGTGCGTCCGGCCACCTTCCCGTCCGGGACGCCGGGACGCGGGGCAACGATGGTGGAGACGGCGCGCGGGGCCCGGGTGCTCGTGGTCAACGCGATGGGACGCATCTTCATGGATGCGATGGATTGCCCCTTCACCCGGGTCGAGGAAGCGCTCGCGGATTGTCCGCTGGGCTATGGCGCTGATGCCGTCATCGTCGATTTTCACGCCGAGGCGACCAGCGAGAAGCAGGCGATGGGGCATTTCTGCGACGGACGCGCCAGCCTCGTCGTCGGCACGCATACCCATGTTCCCACCGCCGATTACCGGGTGCTGCCGGGCGGCACGGCCTATATTTCGGATCTCGGCATGTGCGGCGATTACGATTCCGTGCTTGGCATGGGCAAGGACGAGCCCTTGCGGCGCTTCCTGCAGAAGACGCCGGGATCGCGATTGGAGGCGGCGCAGGGCGAGGGTGCGCTTGCGGGACTCGCGGTCGAGACCGATGATGCGACCGGCCTCGCCACCCGTTGCGCCGCGTTGCGCCTCGGGCCGCATCTGCCGCCTGCCCTGCCTGATTTCTGGGATTGAGCATGGATTCGCCCGGCGATCAGCGCTGCGAGGGACTGGCCAGCCGGCGCGCCCGCCTCCTGCACGAGGCGATGGAGCACAAGCGCGTCTCCCTCGTCCTGCGCGCCTTGATCGAAACGGCGCCGGGTGACACGATCAGCGTGCGCGAGATCATCGAGGCTTTCGGCGAGCGTGCCTTCGGCTTCGTCATCATCCTTTTCAGCCTGCCCAATTGCCTCCCGGCCCCGCCGGGCATGAACTCGGTCTTCGGTCTGCCCGTGCTGCTCTTCGCCGTGCAGCTTGCGCTCGGTTTCAAGAAACCGTGGCTGCCCCGGCGCATTCTCGACAAGCGCTTCCGCGTCGCCACGTTCCGCAAGATCATCGATGTGGCCGAGCCGCGCCTGCAACGGGTGGAGAAGCTCCTGCGCCCGCGCCATACGGCCCTGTTCGGCGCGCGTGGCGACCGGTTGATCGGCGTCTTCGCCGTGATTCTCGCGCTATGCGTGATCCTGCCGCTGCCCGGCACCAACTGGGTGCCCTCGATCGCTCTGGTGATCCTCTCCATGGCCATCCTGCAGGAGGACGGGCTGGTGCTCGGCTTCGGCATCCTCGCGGGGCTGGCCGGCATCGCCTATACGGTGATCCTGACCAGCACGCTCATCCATTTTGCTCTGGTGGCCATGAGCCGGGCGGTGGGTTACTGAGCGCCGGGCGGTGGGTTACTGAGCGCCGGGCGGTGGGTTACTGAGCGCCGGGCGGTGGGTTACTGAGCGCCGGGCGGTGGGTTACTGAGCGCCGGGCGGCTCGGTACCGAGCGCCGGTGCGACCGGTGACGGGGCTTGCAGCGAGGGCGTTGCGGAAAGCCTTGCATCGCAAGGCTGTTTCCGTTATCCGTGCGCGATCCCGGTTCCGGATGGTGCCAGAGCGCCCGCCGGGTCGTGATATCCGTCTTCGTTCGTCGTCGACGCGCCGGCCCGCTCCAGCGAGAGTGGCCAGGGTCACGCATACATGCGCGGCCCGCGACGAACGGGGATGGCACGCAACACCAGCCGTCGGCGCAATTGCTCGCGAGAGCATCAGGAGAACGAATGTCAGCTCAAACCCAATACGCGCCCAGCCGCGAAGATTTCGCCGCCCTCCTCGAGGAATCCTTCCGCAGCAACGAAGTCGCCGAAGGCGCCGTCGTCAAGGGCAAGGTCGTCGCCATCGAGAAGGACGTCGCGGTCATCGATATCGGCGCCAAGACCGAAGGCCGTGTGGCCCTCAAGGAATTCAACGGCCCCGGCCGTGACGAACCGATCGAAGTTGGTGCCGAAGTCGAGGTCTATGTCGACCGCATCGAGAATGCCCTCGGCGAGGCCGTCATCTCCCGCGAGAAGGCGCGCCGCGAGGAAAGTTGGATCAAGCTCGAGAAGGCCTTCGAGGCCAATGAGCGCGTCCAGGGCCTGATCTTCAACCAGGTCAAGGGCGGCTACACCGTCGATCTCGACGGCGCCGTGGCCTTCCTGCCGCGCTCGCAGGTCGATATCCGCCCCGTGCGCGACATCACGCCGCTGATGGGCGTGCCGCAGCCCTTCCAGATCCTGAAGATGGACCGTCGCCGCGGCAATATCGTCGTGTCGCGCCGTACCGTGCTCGAGGAGAGCCGCGCCGAACAGCGTTCGGAGCTGGTGGCCAATCTCGAAGAGGGTCAGGTCATCGAGGGTGTCGTCAAGAACATCACCGAATACGGCGCCTTCGTCGATCTCGGTGGCATCGACGGCCTGCTCCACGTCACCGACATGGCCTGGCGCCGCGTCAACCATCCGTCGGAAGTGGTGCAGATCGGCCAGAACGTCCAGGTCAAGATCATCAAGATCAACCATGAGACACACCGCATCTCGCTCGGCATCAAGCAGCTGCTCGCCGATCCGTGGGAGGGCATCGAGGCCCGCTATCCGGTCGATGCGCGCTTCACGGGCCGCGTGACCAACATTACCGATTACGGTGCCTTCGTCGAGCTGGAGCCGGGCATCGAAGGCCTGATCCACGTCTCCGAGATGTCCTGGACGAAGAAGAACGTTCATCCGGGCAAGATCGTCTCCACATCGCAGGAAGTGGACGTGGTCATTCTCGAGGTCGATCCGGTCAAGCGCCGCATCTCGCTCGGTCTCAAGCAGACCCTGCAGAATCCGTGGGAGGCCTTCGCCGAGAAGCATCCCGTCGGTTCCGAGGTCGAGGGCGAGGTCAAGAACAAGACCGAATTCGGTCTGTTCATCGGTCTCGAAGGCGATGTCGACGGCATGGTCCACCTGTCGGATCTCGACTGGAACCGTCCCGGCGAGCAGGTTATCGACGAGTTCAAGAAGGGCGACATGGTTCGCGCCCAGGTGCTCGACGTCGATGTCGACAAGGAGCGCATCTCGCTTGGCATCAAGCAGCTCGCCGGCGATCCCTTCGCCGATGCGGGTGAGATCCGCAAGGGTCAGGTCGTGACCTGCGAGGTCGTGGAAGTGAAGGATGCCGGCATCGACGTCAAGATCGTCGATACCGATCTCAGCGCCTTCATCCGCCGCGCCGAACTTGCCCGCGACCGCGCCGACCAGCGCCCCGAGCGCTTCTCCGCCGGTGACAAGATCGATGCCCGCGTCACCCAGTTCGACCGCAAGGCGCGCCGTGTCACGCTGTCGATCAAGGCGCTCGAAGTGGCCGAGGAGAAGGAGGCGATCGCACAGTTCGGCTCCACCGATTCCGGCGCTTCGCTCGGCGACATCCTCGGTGCTGCGCTGAAGAAGCAGACGCAGTCCGGCGAGGAAGAAGAAAACAAGTAAGCAGGTTCGCCAGAGCCGCTTTTCGGCCCCCGCGGGTTCATGCCCGCGGGGGCTTTTTCATGAGGCCCATCGGTCAGAGCCGGTAGGCCATGCGCAGACCGCCCCAATGGCGCCCGAAGATGCGGATCGGCGCATCGACCTCGCGCATCATCACCACCTTGCCGCCGCCCATGTCGCGGGCATAGGCCTGGACCACGAAGTCGCGGGTGGATCGCGCCGCCGTGATGCCGGCGCGATCATCGAAAATCCGCTTGTTGCGGCAATGCGCTGCGTTCCAGACCGGATCATCCGGGCGCTGGGGCTGCGAGAAGGCGCGGTTATGCACCGGGATATAACCGTTGCGGTCGATGGCGAGGCAGAAGGTCAGGCGCTTGTCCTCGCTCAGCGGGGGCTCGATGATGGCGGGGAGAACGCCCTCGAAAGCCTGCGTGAAGGCGGTCTCGTATTGCTGCGGATCGGTTGCGGGCAACGGCACATAGCGCGTATCGAAAGCGGCCTCACGGCTCAGGCTGCCGGCGCCGACGAGCCCTTCGATGGCCTGCGCCACCTCTTGCGCGATGGCCTGGGCGCGCGCCACGAGGGGACGGTATTCGCCCGCGATCGCGGCGAGCTTCGCCTCGATCGCGGCGCGGATGGCCGGATCCTCATCGTCGAAAGCGCAATGCAGGCCCATCCGGCTGACACCGACGACATGCGCACGGACCGTGCCGATGCCGCCGATCGCAAGGCGGGCCTCACTGCCCGGCATGATGCCGTCACCGACCCCGCTCGCATCAAGCAGCATGCCGCCGCGCGAGATGTCGATGCTGCGGCTGGTGACGGGCTGCCCGCCGATCTGGCCGCTGACCTCAAGTTCGACGGGATAGCGGTCATGGCGCCGCCGGTCACCGATCTCGCTCTGGCGGATGACCGCGACGAACCTGTCGGTAAGCGACGAAGCCGCCGCTGCGGCCCGCCCGGCATTCTCGCCCGCCACATCCATACGCGCGAAACAGCTGCCCAGCGCCGCGTCGACATCACCGGCGCGGGCGCGAACCGCGCTCACGCAGCGCGCGCCCTCGTTGGAGTCGCGCGCCACGGCTGCGAGCGCCGATGATTGTTCCTCGCTGCCTTCGCGCGCGCGCACCACGAGAGGGGCGAGTTCCGTGATCGCCGCGTTGGCGCCGCCCACTGCCGCCATCGTCTCCTGCGCCGTGGCGGCGAGAAGTCCGATGCGCTCGCGAATATCGTCGGCAGAGCGTGAGACTTCCTGCGACAGGGCCTTCACTTCGCCGGCCACGACGGCGAAACCCCTCCCGGCCTCGCCGGCACGTGCGGCTTCGATCGTGGCGTTGAGCGCCAACAGGTTCGTCTGTTTGGCAACGGCGGCGATGGCGTCAACGACACCGGCAATGGCCGTGCTGGCATCGGACAGGCGACCCAGCAGGCCGTGCGCTTCCGCGACCTGGCGTGTCGCGGCATCGAGACAGGCCGTCGCCTGCAGCATCGCCTCGTCGATCCCGCGCGAGGCCTGTGCGATCGTATCCGTCGCCTGCGAGACGGCATCGCTGCGCGTCCCCGCCTCGGCGGCTGCTTCGTTGAGTTGTCTGTTGGCCCCGCCGATCTCGTCGAGATCGGCGCGCGCCCGCTTCATCTGCGCCCCCGAATCATCGACGGCGGCGACCACGGCGCCGATTGCTGCGCGAATATCGGCCTCGATGACGCCGATCGTCTCTTCGAGATGACGGACATGCCCGGCATCGTTCTCCGGCTGCGCGGAATCGATGCTGTGCGTCGAGTCGACGATGCGCGACTGTTCCTTGCCAAAATCTTGCGTGGGACTCGTCATAGCTCCTCCATGCCAAAGCGAATCGCTTGCTGGCAGAGAAAGAATATTACCGATTCTTTATGAGAATCTATACTTTGGTTGTGAATTGATCCGCGCCATATATCTTCAAAAATATCAAAAATACGTTGAAAAACGAATTCATCGCTTCAGCTTCCGCTGAGAAATGTAAATTTCCGGGCAGTTTTCTTTCAGCAAGCTGAATTTTATCAAATGCACCGAAGGTCTTAAGACGATGGTCTTAGAGCACTTTCCGTCAGCCGGTATCCACCTGACGGCATGATGCTCTGGAGCACGTTCCGACCTGACGGAGTCAGGCCGGGCGCTCCAGGTCATTATCCGGCGCATCATTTCTTTCCGTCAGCCGGTATCCACCTGACGGCATGATGCTCTGGAGCACGTTCCGACCTGACGGAGTCAGGCCGGGCGCTCCAGGTCATTATCCGGCGCATCATTTCTTTCCGTCAGCCGGTATCCACCTGACGGCATGATGCTTTAGGGCATCCTTCCATAAGGCCCGCGCGCGTCAGATGCCGATCGGCGAGATTGGAAAGGATGCGCAGATGGACCCGCCCGCCCGTCCAGCCGGCAATGTGCGGGGCCGGCGTCTCCGCCATGGCGCCCAGCGCCGGATTGCCTCTGGATTCCTGATCCTTGCCGATCCGACGGGCGATCACAAGCGCGCACCGCATTACCGCATCACGCAGTTCTGGAAAGACGCGACGGGGCGTGCCTATATGACTGTCTATTGCGCTGCGGCGAGATCGCGGCGCGAAACGGTTTCCGGCATGCCATCGGGAGGATCACATGAGCGGACGAGCACCATCTCTCGCAGAGGGGCCGCGCGGGCTCATCGGCCCGAAGGCGGAAAAGACGATCAGCCTCGCCCTCCAGGGCGGCGGCTCGCACGGCGCCTTCACCTGGGGCGTGCTCGACGCCATCCTCGAGGACGGGCGTCTCGCCATCGAGGCAATTTCCGGCGCCTCCGCCGGGGCGATGAACGCGATCGCGCTTGCCGATGGCTGGCAGGAGGGCGGCCCGGAAGGCGCGCGTGCCGGGCTCGAAGCCTTCTGGCAGCGCGTCAGCCTCGGCGGGCAGCTCTCACCGATGCAGCGGGGCGTCTTCGACCGGATGATGGGATTCTGGTATGATGAAGACTCGTTCGGACGGATGTGGCTCGAATCCTTCAAGAAATTCTCCAACCCCTACGATTCCAACCCCCTCGACGCCAATCCCCTGCGCGATGCGCTGGCGGATCTGATCAATTTCGAGAATGTCCGAGCCTGCCCCAAGGTCAAGCTGTGTATCGCCGCGACCAATGTCTGGACCGGCAAGCTCAAGGTCTTTTCCCGCGAGGAACTCACCGTCGATCATCTGCTCGCCTCCGCCTGCCTGCCGCAGGTCTTCAAGGCGGTCGAGATCGACGGGGTGCCCTATTGGGATGGCGGCTATATGGGCAATCCGCCGCTCTATCCGCTGTTCTACGGGGTGGCGGCGGATGACATCCTTCTGGTGCAGATCAACCCGATCGAACACCGCGAGACGCCGCGCACGGCCCGCGAAATCGCGAACCGGCTCTCGGAGATCACCTTCAATGCGAGCCTCGTGAAGGAATTGCGCGCCATCGAATTCGTCACCCGGCTGATCGACGAGGGCAAGCTTTCGCATGAGGATTACAAGCGCGTCCTGATGCACCGGGTCGAGCCGACGGGCTATCTCGACGATTTCGCCGCCTCTTCGCGCATCCGCCCCGACTGGAGCACGATCAAGACCCTGAAGGATCGCGGCCATGCAGCGGGGCGGGCCTGGCTGGAGCGCCATTACGACGATATCGGCAAGCGCGCCACGCTGGATCTGCGCCCGCAGATCGATTGAGGGGGGCGTCGCCTCAGCGCTGGCCGGGGCGCAGCTGGTAGAAGATGTGGCGGCCGATCTTGTCGCGGCGCAGGAGCGCGCGGGCCCAGCGCGGATTGACGTAATCGGCGTGATAATGCGTGGCGAGACCAACGCTCTCGATGAAACTCGTGCCGCTGATGGTTTCCTGCGCAATGCGCTCGGCGCGCCGCCACGGCGCCGGCTCGCGGATGCGCAGGGCGCGGCCCTCGCAGGTGAAAGTGAACTGGCACGCCAGATGCCGGTGACGGTTCTGGTAGACGACGCCGCAGACCGAATCCGGATAGAGGCTGCTGGCCACGCGGTTCATCACCACCTGCGCCACGGCGGCCTGGCCGAGCTCCGGCTCGCTGCGCGCCTCGAAATAGATCGCCTCCGCGAGGCAGCGCATTTCCGCTTCGCGCTTGCCGGGATCGATCAGGGCGCCGTAATGTGGCTGGTTCGGATAACGGCGCACGAAGCGCGAGGCGCCGGCGGGCAGGGTCACCGGCAGGGCGGTGACCTCGACCGGGTTCCAGCTATGGGTGACCGGCGTCATCGCCGCGAAGGCTTCCACCCGCGCCACGGAAGGGGTGGCGCCGTCGCGATCCGGCGTAATGCCCCCGGCCTTGCCGATCCCGGATGATCCCTGTTCGGCGGCAAGCGGCGAGCGCTCCGCCGTGGCGCGATCGGTCGTGGTCGGCTGCGGCGGGCGTTCGAAGCTCTGCTTGAGGTTGAGCTCGCCCGGCAGGGCGCCGCCGCGCTCCAGCGCCGGCAGCATGTCCGTTGCGCCCGAAAGGGCGCGCAGATGGGGGTCTTCGTTCTCGAGATCACGCCCCAGCCGACTCAGGGTCGGGCGCAGCGGCAGATAGGGATCGCCCTTGTTGTCGCGGTTCAGCTCGGGTGTCTCACCCTCGAAGGCGCCGTCTTTCGGCTCGAAGCGGGGCGGGCGCACCAGATCCGTGCGCAGGGCGTCATCGGGCAGGCTGAAACGCAGGGAGGCCTTGCGGGCGGCGGGCGCGGTCAGCGCCGTCGATCCGGGCAGGGCGCGCAGATTGGTCACGCGCGGCGGGGTGATCAGCTGGTCACTCGCGGTGATCGCGCCGATGCGACCCGTTTCACGGATGGTATGGCCGATATCGGAGACGTCGTTGCTCGCCACGGCGGTGAAGGAGACGAGCATGCCCCCGCCGAGCGCCCATGGCGCAACGGTGGCGCAGACCCACCGCATTCCGAAGAATTTCCGACGCCGACGCACGCGAACACCCTCGATACTCGTGACACGGGCGACACACCGTGCCGCTTTCATCAAGGATCGCGAATCAAGGTTCAAAAAGCGTTAAGGCGATGGCGCGGCTTGTCCGCTTCACCGGAAGGCGCGCCCGGTCGCAGTTGCGCGGCGCGCGCGCGCATGATAGCGCCTGCGCAGGATAGTCAGCGTCCACAAAGGCGCCACCATTGGGATTGCCCGGATGACCGAACCAAGCCCGCTGCGCATCGCCCCCTCCATCCTCTCCGCCGATTTCGCGCGCCTCGGCGCCGAAGTCGAGAGCGTCGTCGAGGCCGGTGCCGACTGGATTCATATCGATGTGATGGACGGGCATTTCGTGCCCAATCTGACCTTCGGACCGCCGATCATCAAGGCGATCCGCCCGGCCACCACACAGGTCTTCGACGTACATCTGATGATCGCGCCAGTCGATCCCTATCTCTCAGCCTTCGCCGATGCGGGTGCGCAGGTGATCACCATTCATGCCGAAGCCGGCCCCCATACCCATCGCAGCCTGCAGGCGATTCGCGCGCTTGGCTGCAAGGCCGGGATCGCGCTCAATCCCGGTACGCCGGCGGAGGCTGTCGCACCGCTTCTCGACATGGTCGATCTGGTCTGCCTGATGACGGTCAATCCCGGTTTCGGCGGCCAGGCCTTCATTGCCTCGGTCGTGCCCAAGATCGCGCAGGTGCGCGCCATGATCGGGGATCGTCCGATCGAGATCGAGATCGATGGCGGCGTCACGGCGCAGACGGCCCCGGACGTCGTCGCGGCAGGTGCCAATGTGCTCGTCGCCGGTTCCGCCGTGTTCAAGGGCGGGCAGGAGGCCTATGCCGGCAACATCGCCGCCATCCGCGACGCGGCGCAGAATGCCCGCGCATCGGCTGGCTGAGCGGCGATGACGCGCGGGCGAGGCGGTCTTCGCAATCTCGGCACGATTATCGGCGGCAGCGCCTGGCGTATCGCCCTGGCCGGTCTCGCTGCTGCGGCGCTGGTTTATCTGCGCGTGCTGGAGCGTGGCGAGCCGATCAACCCGCGCACCGAGGCGCTGATCGCGCTGTTCGGGGTGGCGGGCGCGCTCGCGGCACTTCTGCTGATGCTCTTCGCGGCCCTCTTTTTGCGCCGCGTTGGACGTCCTACGCGCCTGCTCTGGGGGCTCGTCCTCGCCGCGCCGGTGTTTCTCATCGCACTCTATGCCGGATTCGCGGTGTTTCACAGCGCTGCGGAACTGGAGGGCCTTATCACCGATCCGGGCGATCCGCACCACCTGCGCCATCTGATTCACCGGCTGACGTTCGTGGCGGCGGGATATGTCGCCGTCTTCGCCCCGGCCTATCTCTGGCCCTGGCCGCTGCCGCTGATCGCGCTCATCCTCGGCCTGACCCTGCTGCGCCGTCATCGGCGCGAAAACCGGACTTGACGCGGGGCGCGACACGACATACGAAATCGCCATCGGGCGCGTAGCTCAGCGGGAGAGCATTCGCTTCACACGCGAAGGGTCACAGGTTCAATCCCTGTCGCGCCCACCATTTTCGGACAATAGCGAGGCCGATATCCTGCAAGCTGCATCACGCATTTGCCGCCTGCCGTTCTTCCGCGTTCCCGATCACCTCGTGCCTGAATACGGTCCCTGCCGGCGCACCCGCCGGTGCGAAGGGGTGGCAGCGCAGATCGTAGGCGTCGATGTCGTTTTCGTAGAATGCGAAGATGTCCATACGCGTTGCCTCGCCATCCGGGGAATGCCGGGTTCAGGTGCCGACATCAGCGAAATGGCGCGCCCCGGCATGTCGGGTCAGGCTTTCGCTGATCTCGCCGGCGCGGATGGCGAGATTCGAGAGCAGGGTCGCCGTGAGCCCGTGGCTGTTCTCGCAATCGCCCTGGATATAGATTCCGGCGCTCAGGCGTGGGTCGGTGGCGACGCGATAGTCGCGCCCGAGCTGCGGCTTGCCCTGCGCATTGGTGCGGAGCAATTCCCGCAAGGCATCGCTGAACAGGCTCTCGGGCGCGACGGGGCTGTAACCGGTGGCGCAGACGAGATAATCCACCCCGAGGCTGCGGTGCTGCGCGCCGGTCGGATCGCTCAGCGTGAGTGCAAGCCCGGCACCGTCATGCGCGGCATGGACGAGGCGCGTCAGGCGCTCCAGATGCAGGCGCTGCCTTCCGGAGACACGGTCCTTGTAGGTCGCACGATAGAGGGCTGCGATGATCTCCGGATCAGCGACCCCGTAATTGGTATTGGCATGGCGATCCAGTAGCTGCGCGCGCAGGTCCTGCGACATGGCGAAGAAGGCATCCACGCTCTCGGCATCGAAAATCTCGTTGACGAAGGCGGAATCGTCCGCAGGCAGAAATCCGAAAGGTGTCATCACCGCATGAACCTGCGCCTGGGGGTCGCGCGTGAGCAGATGCATCACCGTTTCGGCGGCGCTCTGCCCGGCGCCGATGACGGCATAGCGTGCGCCCTCGGGGGGGGTGAGGCCTTCAAGGCGGTGCAGCAGATCGCCGGAATGCCAGATCCGGCGATCCGCGACGATTCCCTCCGGCATGCGCGGTTTCAGACCCAGAGCGAGGGAAATGTTGCGTGCATGAATCTGCCTGACATAGCTGCCGCTGCGGACCTTCACGCTGAGCGTTCCTCCCGGTCCCGCACGATCGGAGATCGGCGCCAGATCGATTCCAAGCACCTCGGTATCGTAGTCCACATGCTCGGCGACATGCCCGGCGCACCAGGCGAGATAATCGTGGAATTCGCGCCGGGTCGGATTGAACTCCCGCAGGTTCAGGAAGGCGCTGAGCCTGCCACGCTCCTTCAGATAGCAGAGGAAACTGTATGGGCTGGTCGGATCGCGCTGGGTGACAAGGTCCTTGAGGAAGGAGACCTGCATGGTCGCGTCTTCCAGAAGCATGCCCTCATGCCAGCCGAACCGGGGCTTTCGCTCCAGAAACCGAAACCGCATCATGTGCGGATCAAGCGCCAGTGCGAGCGCGAGATTGGCGGGGCCAAGACCGATGCCGAGAAGATCATGGATTTCTGTTGTCCGTGGCACGCGACCGCTCCTCGCTTCGCAGGTGAACCAACTGAGACGTTGCCCTTTAATGGTTGCAAAATAGTTTAATGCCCGTAACAAGTGTATTATCTGTCAAGTCCGGTTTGCTCCTGTTGCGCTTGCAGCCGCGCCACATCCGGGCGATCATGCGCCTTCTTCAGTCCTTCTTAACCAGCCGTTCACCACAATCGCGTCATGGCTGTCCGTCAGAGGCTTCCGTCGGGGAGCCGGTCCGTTCGGCGTGATTTCGGGGATGAAGCATGGTCTCGCGTGCGCAGCGCTCGCTCGTCGGCGATTGGTGGTGGACGATCGATCGGTCATTGCTGGCCGCCCTGTTCGGGCTGATGGTGATCGGTCTCGTCATGCTGATGGGTGGCGGGCCCCCGGTCGCCTCGCGGATCGGGCTCTCGACCTTCCATTTCGTCGAGCGGCAGGCGCTGTTCCTGTTGCCGGCGCTGATGCTGCTGGTGACGATCTCCTTCCTCGATGCAAGGCTGATCCGCCGGCTTGCGCTGGCCACCTATGTCATCGGCATGGTGCTGGTCGTGGCCGCGATCCAGTACGGGCCCGAGATCAAGGGCGCGCATCGCTGGATATCGCTGATGGGCGTGAGCGTCCAACCCTCGGAATTCGTCAAGCCGGCCTTCGTGATCCTCACCGCCTGGGCCTTTTCCGAAGCGGCACGGCGGCCGGATCTGCCGGCGGTCTGGATTGCCTTCGCGCTGCTGCCTCTGACGATCACGCCCCTGATCCTGCAGCCGGATTTCGGCCAGACCATGCTGATCACCGCCATCTGGGCCGGGATGTTCTTCATCGCCGGTCTGCACTGGTTCTGGGTGATGGGGCTCGGCGGGGTCGGCGTGATCGGCATCATCAGCGCCTATAATCTGCTGCCGCATGTGCGCGAACGCATCACCCGCTTTCTCGACAGTGAATCCGGCGATACCTTTCAGGTCGACATGGCGCTCGAATCCTTCGCACGCGGCGGCTGGCTCGGGCAAGGGCCGGGCGAGGGTACGGTCAAGCGTGTGCTGCCCGATGCCCATACCGATTTCATCTTCGCGGTGACGGCGGAGGAATTCGGCATCGCGATCTGCCTCGTCATCGTGATGATCTATGCCTTCATCGTGCTGCGGGGCCTGTTGCTGGCAGGCCGCAACGAGGATGCCTTTTCGCGGCTCGCAGTGTCCGGGCTGTTGCTGTTGTTCGGGTTGCAGGCCAGCATCAACATGATGGTCAATGTCAATCTCCTTCCCGCCAAGGGCATGACCCTGCCCTTCATCTCCTATGGCGGCTCGTCGCTGTTCTCGCTCGCGCTCGCCGCCGGCTTCCTGATCGCCCTGACACGCAAGCGCCCGCGTTCGCGGCTGCATCCGCGCGCCTATGTGCCGCGCCCCGCCGGAGCCTGACCATGCGTGCCGACAAGCCCCTCGTGATGATCTCCGCCGGCGGCACGGGCGGGCATCTCTTCCCCGCCGAGGCACTGGCCGGCATCCTGCGCGCACGCGGCTGCGGCATCGTGCTGGTGACCGACAACCGCATCGGGGAACTGGCCGAGCGCTTCCCCGCCAACGAAGTCGTCGCCATCCCCGCCGCGACGCCCTCCGGACGCTCGCCCGTGGCGGCGCTCAAGGCGCTGGTGACGCTCGCACGCGGGTTCTTCCGGGCGCGCCGGCTGATCGCGCGGGCGCGACCGGATGTCGTGGTCGGGTTCGGCGGCTATCCCACCGTCCCGCCCCTGCTCGCGGGCAGTCTTGCAGGCTGCAGGACGGTTCTGCATGAGCAGAACGGTGTGATCGGGCGCGCCAACCGCTTTCTCGCCGGGCGCGTGACGCATCTGGCGTCGAGCGTGCCGGAGCTGCGCGGCATATCCGACGCGATGAAGGCGAAAATCGTGATGACGGGCAATCCGGTACGTGCGAACGTACTGGAAGCAGCACAGATCCCCTATCCCGCCGCGACGGACGACGCGCCGCTGAACCTGCTCGCTTTCGGCGGCAGCCAGGGCGCGCGGATCATGTCGGATATCGTGCCACAGGCCATCGCGCTGCTCACGCCGGAGTTGCGCGCGCGCATCCGCATCACGCAGCAGGCGCGGCCCGAAGATCTGGAACGCGTGCGCGATGTCTATGCGCAAAACGGCGTCAGCGCCGAGATCGCGCCCTTCTTCCGGGATCTGCCCGGGCGTATCGCGCGGTCGCATCTCGTCATATCGCGCTCTGGCGCCTCGACCGTTTCGGAGCTCGCCGTGATCGGGCGACCGGCCATCCTTGTGCCCCTGCCCGGCGCCCTTGATCAGGACCAGGCAGCCAATGCCGCGCTGCTTTCCGATACCGGCGCTGCCCTGATGCTTCCACAAACGGAATTTACGCCACAGCGTCTGGCGCAGGAGCTCACCTCGCGTCTGGCCGATCCGGAAGGCTTGACGAAAGCGGCGCAGGCGGCCAAGAGCGCAGGCATACCGGATGCGGCGGAGCGCCTCGCCGATCTGGTCATGCATCTTGCCAGCAAGCAGGGCTGAGCGCCCGAACGAGAGAAGCATCATGAAACTGCCCCCGAAACTCGGCCCCATCCATTTCATCGGTATCGGGGGGATCGGCATGTCGGGCATCGCCGAGGTGATGCACAATCTCGGCTATACGGTGCAGGGCTCGGATGCCTCGGTCGGCAATGCCAATGTGGCGCGGCTCGCGAAGAAAGGCATTGCCACCTTCACCGGCCATGCGGCCGAAAACGTTCAGGACGCGGAAGTCGTCGTCGTCTCCACCGCGATCCGGCGCGACAATCCCGAACTCGCCGCCGCGCGTGAATTGCGCCTGCCCGTGGTGCGCCGCGCCGAGATGCTCGCGGAACTGATGCGGCTCAAGACCGCGATCGCCATCGCCGGCACCCACGGCAAGACCACCACCACCTCCATCGTCGCCACCCTGCTGGAAGGCGGGAATTTCGATCCGACGGTGATCAATGGCGGCATCATCAACGCCTATGGCACCAATGCCCGCATGGGCAAGGGAGACTGGATGGTGGTCGAGGCCGATGAATCCGACGGCACCTTCCTGAAGCTGCCCTGCGACTATGCCATCGTCACCAATATCGATGCCGAGCATCTCGATCATTTCGAGACCTATGACGCGGTCAAGGCGGCGTTCTTCACTTTCATCGAGAACATCCCGTTCTACGGTTTCGCGGTGATGTGCATCGATCATCCGGCGGTGCAGGATCTCGTCGGGCGCATCGAGGACCGGCGGATCGTGACCTACGGCACCAACCGGCAGGCGGATGTGCGGGTGCATGATATCGATCTGACCGGCGGGCGCAGCCGGTTCAGCGTGACGATCCACGACCGCAAGAGGGCCGAGAGCGTGGAGATCCCCGATCTCGTCATGCCGATGCCCGGCCATCACAACATGCTCAACGCCGTCGGCGCGCTTGCACTCGCCTATGAACTGGGCATGAGCCCGGATGCGATCCGCGACGCGCTGGCCGGTTTCGGTGGCGTCAAGCGACGCTTCACCCGCACGGGGGCATGGAACGGCGCCACCATCTTCGACGATTACGGCCATCACCCGGTGGAGATTGCCGCCGTGCTCAAGGCCGCCCGCGCCTCCGCCGAGGGCAAGGTCATCGCCATCGTGCAGCCGCATCGCCATACCCGCCTGAAGGCGCTGTTCGACGACTTCTGCACCTGCTTCAACGATGCCGATACGGTGATCGTGGCCGATGTCTATGCGGCGGGGGAGGCCCATATTCCCGGCGCCGATCGCGACGGGCTGGTCACCGGGCTGAAGACGCGCGGACATCGCTCGGTGATGTCGCTGGACAAGCCCGACGATCTGCCCGCCATCATCGCGGATCTGGCCGGGCCCGGCGATTACGTCATGTTTCTGGGCGCCGGCAATATCACGCAATGGGCTTATGCCCTGCCCGATCAGCTCATCGCACTGACGGGAGAGCGCAGGTGAGCGGCTTTCCCGATCGCAGGCAGGACATCCGCGCCGCGATACCGGATCTGCGCGGCACGCTCACGGCGAATGCGCCGGCAGCGCCCTTGTCCTGGTTTCGCACCGGCGGGCCGGCGCAGCTCCTGTTCGAGCCCGCCGACGAAGCGGATCTGGCGCTGTTTCTTGCGAACCGGCCGCCGGATCTGCCGCTGACGGTGATCGGTCGTGGCTCCAACCTGCTGATCCGCGACGGTGGCCTGCCCGGCGTGCTGATCCGGCTCGGGCGGGGTTTTGCGCAGATTGCGGTCGAAGACGGCCATCGCGTGCGCGCCGGTACGGGCGCGGCGGATGTGAAGGTCGCGCGCATCGCGGCGGAAGCGGGGATCGACGGGCTCACCTTCCTGCGTGGCATTCCCGGCGCCATCGGCGGAGCCTTGCGCATGAATGGCGGGGCCTATGGCGGCGAAGTGAAGGATGTGCTCGTCGAAGTGCGGGCCCTCGACAATATGGGCGCGGTGCACGTGCTCGACAATGCGGCGATGGGTTTTGCGTATCGCCACAGCGCGGTTGCGGTCGACATGATCTTCACCCAGGCGCTGTTCCAGGGCTATCCCGGCGATCCGCAGGCGCTGCTCGCGCGCATGCAGGAAATCACCGAGGCGCGCTCGTCGACACAGCCCGTCAATACCCGCACCGGCGGCTCCACCTTCAGGAACCCGCCCGGGATGAAGGCCTGGGAACTGATCGACGCTGCCGGCTGTCGCGGGCTGCAGATCGGCGATGCGCAGGTCTCGCCGATGCATTGCAATTTCCTGATCAATCACGGCCATGCCACAGCCGCCGATATCGAGGCGCTGGGCGAGGACGTGCGCCGAAAGGTGCATGAGACGAGCGGCGTCGAACTCATCTGGGAGATACGCCGCATCGGCCTGCCGGGTTGAGCGCATGATCAAGGCTGCGTGACGTGCCGATCTGCATCTTGCCGAAATGTCGGGGATGAGCCATCTTGCGGACATGATCACGGGTCGTTTCCGTCGCGCGGGCGTCATCGCGCTGGTTCTGGGTCTCGCCGCCATCGGGATGGCGGCAAATGCCGATGCGCGCACCGGGCAGGAGCCGCAATACTGCATGAATTTCGCCCTCGACTATGCCGAGGAACTCACCGAAAACATGCGCATCGAGGCGCTCTACGACGAGCAGACCGCCGTTCTGGCGACCTTCGAAGCGTTGATGGATGACGAGACCCGCCCGCCCGAGGCGCGGCTGGAAGAATTGCTTACCATGCTGCGCAGCCGTGAGATGCGTGATTTCGATCGCGCGATCCGGCGTGCCCTGCGCACCCTCGACGAGGGTCGCTCGATCGTCGCGGGCTGGCGCGGGCAATATTGTCCGGTCGCGCGCCCCGATGGCGGGGCTGGGCTTTCGGGCCAGGAGCGCTGCGATGCGCTGGCTGCGACTTTCGTCGACCAGATCCGCATCGAGCGTCGCTCCCCTGAGCAGACGCGCCTCTACGAAGCCCTCGAAACCGAGCGCCAGACCATCCTGAAAGCGCGCATCACCCGCAGTGATCGCAACGATCTGCTCGAGCTCCTCCGTCTGCGCACCGAGGCCGTCGAGACCCTCGACAGGCTGGAGCGCTTCATCATGCTGCGCAACGAAGCACAGGATCTCATCGCCGGCCTCGAGGAAGAAGGCTGCGTCGAGGCTGAGCGCAGCTGAGACCGGTCGCGCGGCCGTACTGGCCGTCGTCGCGGCGGGTCGCATGGATCGCGGCGGCTTCGAGCCGGATAACCCGGCATGCGCCCGAATCGTCAGCGCTCGCGCCGCGTCAGCGCAACTGGCTGTCGTCGACGAAATTGAACTCCTCGATCAGCATCTCGCGTATGACCGGGCCCTCCAGGCGGGCATTCACCCGCTCCGTGAGTTGCGCGAGGAAAGCGCGGCTGTCGAAGCGGCGCAGTTCGCGAAAATCGATATCCTCGCTGGTAAAGATGTGGTGGAAGGCCTCGTCCATGATGAAGGATTCTGCCGGCACGCCCAGCGCCTGCAATGTGCTGCTCTGCGCCGTATAGACGAATTGCGCCACCACGTATCCCTCGACGGCCCCGTCCGTGATGACGGGCACCGTCATGGTGCGGGTCGTCTCGTAGGTGATGCCCTGAAAATAGCCGGAATCCTCCGTCGCCGCGCCGGCCTGGCGGGTGAAGTATTCCACCGCGCCATAGCCCGAGGCCAGCGTCACCAGACAGAGCCAGAATCCGGCCAGGATCATGCGCATCATGGCTTTGCACCTTTCTGATCAGGCCGGGGCGCGCCGCCGGAATCGGCAGCATGCGCCCCGCCCAGCGGCGGCCGTGGTGCCGGGCGATCGGCATAGGTGCCGTCCGATTCATGCGCCTGCATGACCTCGGCGATCAGCCCGGCTATGTCGCGTACCGCGACGATATGGGTCGACAGGGTCTGCTGATTGTCGGCGACGACCTGCTTGAGGCGATCGAGCCCCTGTTCGAGTGCCGGCGGGGCCGGCTCGTCGCCCAGCGCCCGCGCCGCCCGGCTCAGTTCGAGCAGGCACTGGCTCTTGCGGTGGTTCATCTGCTTGAGCGTGTCCACCGAGGCGCCGCGCAACAAGGTGATTTCCTCGCGCAAGAGCGCCTCCAGCCGCTGCGCGACCGCGAGCGCGGTATGCGCTGCGGGGCTCATCTGGCGCCCGGAACCGGATGGCCCGCATACCGGAAGAGTAGCCGGCACAGCCATCACCGGCGCGGCCTCTTGCGAGAACCCCGCCGAGAGCAGTCCCGGGTCATCCGTTTCCTGCTTTGGCTTACGCGCCGGCTTCGTCAACGCCGCTGGCATGTTCGTCTGGTCCTGCGAATGGAATCTCATGATGATGCTTCGCCTCAGCCGCCATTACGCCATAAGCCGGCAAAGAAGAGGCTGGCTTCATGGGGATCAGAAAAGATGTCGTCGCCCGCCGCGACCTCGTCGAGCGCCGGGCGGGCTCCGGCATCGCCCGTCCCAGCCATCAGACGCTCGATCATGCCGGCATCCCCGTCGCCGGAAGCGGAAGCCTGCAGCGTGGCTGCAGCCTGTGTCGGCGTCACGCCGAAGCCGCCAGCCTTCCCTGCCGGGGCATCGTCGGGATGCAGCTTCGCCAATTGTTCGGCGATGCCGATACCGCCGGAGCGGGCCATTGCATTGCCGATCTGCTCAGCCTGCATGCCCTTCCAGATATCACCCGCCGTGCCGGAGCCGTAGGAGGCGGTCGCATCGTCGGGCAGCATGGTCTCGACGAAGCTGCGCAGAATGAAGGCCTCGAATTCCTGTTCCGGCGTCATCGGCTGATTGCCGGCTGTCGGCGCCTGCCGCGACGCGTCGGCCCCGTTGCCGGCAGCGGCCAGCGGGTCGAGGCGATTGCGCAGATCGGCGCTGCCGGCAGGTGAACCGGCGTTGCCCGCCGCACCGAGCGCATCACGGTTCTGCATGGCGATGCGCGCCTCGGCGGCGCGAAACGGCGTTTGCGCGGTGACCGAATCTTTTCCGGAATTCTCCATCGCCGCGGCGAAGGCATGCGGATTTCCCGATCCGTCACCGGCCAGCGTGGCCAGGCGTTGCGTCGCCCTGGCCTGCTTGCCGGGATCGGCCGCGCGCGCGACATCGAGAATGATATCCGAAGGCGGGTTGATCATCGGCTCCAACCTCCTGCATCGTGGATCGGACAGGCGAACGTGACGGGTTCCACGTTAGAGCCCGGCGCTTACGCCAGGCTTGCGCACCGAAGCATTGCCGTCGGGCGCGTCGCCGGACGCCGGGGCCGGCGCGGCCAGCGATGGCTCCTCACCGGTTTGCGCGAGGTGGCGATCGAGGTAATCGAGGAAATCCCTGCGCCGCTCCTCTTCGTCGGCATCGCGCCGGGCGCGGCGGACGAATTTTTCGGCGACGTCCTGCCGGCGCCCCTGCTCCAGCGTCTTCACCGCCTGTTGCGCGCCCGCGCGCTGTTTCGCGGAGATGGCACGCCCCAGACTGCCGACCCGCGCACCGAGGCCGGCGAGAAACAGCCCGTGCAGGGGATGGTCGGCATTGAGTGCATCGAGCACCTCTTCCTGCGCCTTGCGCAGCCCGTTCTCCTCCTGGCGCAGGCGCGCGAGCTTCCATTCCTCCAGCCGATGGCGCTGCTTTTGCACATCCTGTAGCCGTTTGAGCCGTCTCAGCCGTTCGCCTGCCTCACCCACCGATCAGCCTCCCGCGAGCCAGGCGCCGAAGCGCTGGTTGAACAGCACGAAGATTTCGTCCGAGAGAAAATAGAAGATCAGCAAACCGCCCATGATCATGTAGGGCAAGGAGATGAAATAGACCGGCACCTGGGGGATCATCTTGTTCATCACGCCCATGGCGAAATTCAGCAGGAAGGAGAAGACCAGAAAGGGCGAGGCGATCTGCAGCGCCAGCACGAAGGCTTCCGCGAGCGTATCGGCAATGCGAATCAGCGAGAATTGCGCGTCGAAGCCGCCCATGGGCGGCAGCAGGACATAGGTCCCCGTGAGCCCGCGTATGATCTCCCAGTGCTGGTCGGTAATGAACAGCAATGCCGTTGCCGAGAGCATCATGAAGGATGTCAGGGCGGGAACCGGGTCGGGCTCGTCGATGGCCACGCCGGCCATCATGCCGAAACCCATGAACATGGCGATCGCCTGGCCGATGGTCTGGAGCGCGAGGAAGAACAGGCGCCCGACCAGCCCGAACTGCGCACCGATCAGGCTCTCCGTCACGATCAGCCCGACGAGGCCGGCAAGGCCCGTCCCGGCAATAGCGGGCATGATGTCCGGCATCAGCATCGGGCTCATGGCGAGGCTCAGCCCGATCACCACGAAGAGCCGCACCTGCACCGGAATCCGGGCGGAGGAGAAACCCGGCATGATCATCAGGCAGGCTCCCACGCGGCAGAAGACCACGAAGGTGGCGAGGATCATGTCGGTGGAGATCAGGCTCACGAGATCGCGCCCAGCGTCTCCACCTCGACCCCGCGCGGGATCTCCACATGCGAGAGCACGGGCAGGGTGGCGAAGAGGCGCTCGATCACCATGCGCACATAGGGGCGTGCATCGGGGGCGGCGACGAGGGCGAAGTTGTGGCCCTGCGCCATGCGCTCCTTGATGGCGGCGGAGGCGGCCTGGCCGAATTCCTCGAGCTGGCGCGGGTCGATGTCGAACTCGATCACCTCGCCCTTGGCGTCGCGCTTGACCGCCTGATGGAAGGCGAGATCCCAGCGCGTGCCGAGCCGCAGCACCTTGAGCGCGCCGCCTTCGGTGAGATCGCCGCAGATCTGCTGTCCCATGCGCATGCGCACATGCTCGACCACCTGCTCGGAGCGGCGCACATGCGGCGCGATCTCGGCGATGGCTTCGAGGATCAGATGCAGGTTGCGGATCGAGACGCGCTCGGCGAGCAGCAGCTTGAGCACGCCCTGCAGCCCGGAATAGGAGATCTGCGCCGGGCAGATATCGTCGATCAGGCGCTTGTATTCCGGGTCGAGCCGGTCGAGCAGGGCGCGCATGTCCTTGTAGGAGAGCAGCGAAGGCAGGTTGTTGCGGATGGTCTCCGAGAGATGCGTCAGCAGCACCGAGACGATGTCCACCGGCGTGAATCCCTCCCGGCGCACTTCCGCCGCATAGCTCTCCGAGACCCACATGGCATTCATGCCGAAGGCCGGTTCGCGCACGGGATCACCCGGGACGTCCGGCTTGCCGGCATCGCCGGTGATCACCAGCACTTCGCCGACCCGCAGGGCACTGCTTGCCACTGCTGTGCCGTGAATCCGGATCTCGTAGGATTTCGGGGCGAGAACGAGAGAATCCGAGAGCTTGATCTCGGGCACGACGAAGCCGTATTGACGCGCGAACTTGCGGCGCATCTTGCCGACGCGGGCGGCGAGTTCGCCGTGGGCGGTCAGCAGTTCGGTGGCGAGCTGCTTGCCCAGAATGAGTTCGATCTCCGCCGTCTTGAGCGATTCCTTGACCGAGTCGCGGCTCTCCTCCTGAACGCGCACCTCCTCGGCCTTCGCCTCTTCGGCCTTGCGGGCTTCGCTCTCGGCGCGTTTGCGGGGCACGATCCAGGCGACGAAGCCAAGCAGGGCGGCGAGCGCAAACAGCGGCAACCCGGGCAGGCCCGGGGTGAGGCCAAGCAGGACCATCACGCTGGCTGCCACGAAAAGCGCACGCGGATAGGCGCCGAGCTGGCCCAGCACCGCCTGTTCGGCGGCACCGCGTGTCGAGCCCTTCGAGACCAGCAGGCCTGCGGCGAGCGCCACGATCAGCGCGGGGATCTGCGTGACCAGCCCGTCACCCACCGAGAGCCGCGTAAACACGTCCGCCGCCTCGCCGAGCTGCATGCCGTGGCGGGTGGTACCGATGATGATGCCGCCGAACAGGTTCACCGCCGTGATGATGATCCCGGCAATGGCGTCGCCGCGCACGAATTTCGAAGCGCCGTCCATGGAGCCGAAGAAGGAGCTTTCCTCCTCGAGCTCGCGCCGGCGGCGCTGGGCTTCCTTTTCGTCGATGATGCCGGCGGAGAGATCGGCATCGATGGCCATCTGCTTGCCGGGTATGGCGTCGAGTGTAAAGCGCGCGCCGACCTCCGCGATACGCGTGGCGCCCTTGGTGATGACGAGAAAATTCACCGTGACCAGGATCACGAAGACGATGATGCCGATGACGAAATCGCCGCTCATCACCATCTGCGCAAAACCGTCGATGATATGGCCCGCCGCTGCGCCGCCCTCGTCGCCATTGGCGAGGATCAGCCGCGTTGTCGCCACGTTGAGTGCCAGCCGCAACATGGTGGCGATCAGAAGGACGGTGGGGAAGGCGGAGAATTCCAGCGGCTTGTTGATCCAGAGCGCCACCATCAGGATCAGCACCGAGAGCGCGATCGAGATCGCAAGCCCCATATCGATGATGAATTTCGGGATCGGCAGGAAGAGAATGGTGAGGATCAGAACGATGCCGGCAGCAAAGCTCACTTCCATCCCGCGCCTCTGCACGAGACCGATGCCCTCACCCGCGACCGCCTGACTCATGAATGCCCCCGTGCCCGGCGCGCCGGATCACGCAACCGGCGCCAGAATACGAAAGCAATCTCGCCGCCGAGGCTTGTGCGAAAGTGGCGTTGCGGCGGGTTTGGTCACGGCCCGTGTTGTCACGCAGCCCGTGTCGTCACGCATGAAAAAGGGGCGCTCAGGCGCCCCCGCTTCAGTCCCGTGCAAGCCCGGTTTTCCGGATCAGCCGTTGGCGGCCTTGCGCTCGCGCCGCCGGTCGGCTGCGGGCTGATAGGCAATACGCGCGTGGTGAGTGCAATAGGGCACCCCGATATCGGCGCGCGCACCGCAGAAGCGGAATTCGGCCGAGGTCGGATCGCCGATCGGCCAGCGGCACATGCCCTCGCGCAGTTCCATGATGGTGACATGCTGCTCGAATTCCGGCACGGGCTCGACCTTGCCGCTGCGTGGCGCTGCGCCAGCGCTGCCGGTCACGCCGAAATCCCTGCCCTGCAAGCCTGCCGGAGCGGCCCTGCCTGCAGAAGCCGCCTCGGCATTGCGCGTGGAGGGCGTGTTGCCGGGCGTTGCATCCTGTGTGCCGGCCCGGCGATCCGTGCGCTCCGCCGGCGCCGCATTGGCTGCTTCCTGCGCGGATGCCGCAGGCTCCGCATTTGCCGGAGTCGCCGCCTGGGCGCCTGCATCGCCGGCTTTCGCCTCGCCGTTACCGCTACGGCTGCGCCCACCACCGGCGCTTCCGGCCTTGGGGCGCCCGGCGAGACCGAGGCGGTGGACCTTGCCGATCACCGCGTTGCGGCTGATGCCGCCGATCTCCGCCGCGATCTGGCTGGCGCTCTTGCCTTCGGCCCAGAGCTTCTTGAGCTGCTCGACGCGTTCGTCGTTCCAGGTCGCGCTCGTATCCGTCATGCCGCCTCCTCGCGGGCTCGCCGTTCCCAGAATCCCTCTCCCTCGCGGACGATCGCTCACGATCGCGCGCCCTGCTTGCGAAGGCTGGGGAATTCGCCGCATCAGATGACTGATCTGATGATTGAGACCCTACACAAGGCGGTGACTCGGGCGCAAGAGTCCCTCGGCACACTGATTCGTTTTCAACAGGAGAAGTTTTCCGTGATGGAATCTCGCGGTTTTGCTGAAGTCCTGTTCCTGCTTCTTGCGTCACAGCGCAGTCCGTCGCAAAGCTGTGCGTGCTTTTGACTCAGGGATCCCATGTCACCCGCTCTCGCCACCGCCATCGGCAGCCTCGCCATCCTGTCCTGGGGATTGCTCGCCCTGTTTACCGCCGCGACCGGCGCGATCCCGCCCTTCCAGCTCAACGCCATGTGTTTCGCCATCGGCGGTGCGCTCGGGCTCGCGGTGATGATCGCGCAGCCGCATCGCCGTGCGGCTTTGCGCCAGAGCTGGCGGGTCTATGCGTTCGGGATCGGCGGGCTGTTCGGCTTCCACGCACTGTTCTTTGCCGCGCTCAAACTCGCCCCGCCGGCGGAGGCGACGCTGATCAACTATCTCTGGCCATTGCTGATCGTTCTCTTCTCCGGCCTGCTCCCGGACGAGCGGCTGCGCAGCCATCATTGCATCGGCGCGGTGATCGGCTTCGGCGGGGTGGTGGTGCTGTCGGGAGGCGACAGCGGCGGCGATCTCGGGCAGCATTGGCCTGGCTATCTCTGCGCCATGGGCTCGGCCCTGTTCTGGTCCGGCTATTCCGTGCTCTCGCGCCGGTTTACCAGCGTCCCCACCGATGCGGTGACCGGCTTCTGCATCGGCGCGTCACTGCTCGGCATCGTCACCCATCTCGCCTTCGAGACGACGATCTGGCCGGAGGATACCGTGCAATGGGCTGCGGTCCTGGCGCTGGGCCTCGGTCCGGTCGGCGCCGCCTTCTATGCCTGGGATATCGGCTGCAAGCGCGGCGATATCCGGCTGCTCGGCGTGGGCGCCTATTCGGCACCGGTGATCTCCACCTTCACGCTGATCCTCGCCGGTTTCGCGCAGGCGAGCATGACGCTGTGGGTCGCCTGTTTCCTGATCGTCGCCGGTGCATTGGTCGCCTCGCAGGACAAATTGCGGCGTCGCCCCGCCGGCGCCCGCTGAGGCCTGCCGGGATATTGCACGGGCCACGCAGCGTCATGCACTTGTGATGCGGCCCCGCCTCGTTTATCCACCTCGCTTTCAGGCAATGGCGCGAGGCGCGAGGATGAAGCAGCACAGTGAAGACGGCGAAGCGGCGCCGGTCGCCATCATCATGGGCAGCCAGTCCGACTGGGCGACGATGCGCCATGCGGCGGAAACGCTCGACGCGCTCGGCATTGCGCATGACACCCGCATCGTCTCCGCGCACCGTACGCCCGAGCGGCTCTATCAGTTCGCGCAGGACGCGCGCGCGGCGGGGTTCAAGGTGATCATCGCCGGCGCGGGCGGGGCGGCGCATCTGCCTGGCATGACAGCGGCGCTGACGCCGTTGCCGGTCTTCGGCGTGCCGGTGGAATCGAAGGCGCTGTCGGGGCAGGATTCGCTGCTCTCCATCGTGCAGATGCCCGCTGGCATACCTGTGGGCACGCTGGCGATCGGGCGCGCGGGCGCCGTCAACGCGGCGCTCCTCGCCGCCGCCGTGCTCGCGCTCAACGACGACGCGCTGGCCGGGCGGCTCGACCTGTGGCGGCAGGCGCAGGGCGAAAGTGTCGCGGAACGCCCCTCGGAGCGCCCCTCGGAGGCATCATGAAAGAGACGATCATCGCGCCGGGCGCCACGCTCGGCATTCTCGGGGGCGGCCAGCTCGGGCGCATGATCGCCTCTGCCGCCGCGCGGCTCGGGCTCAAGGTGCATGTCTTCAACGATACGCCGGCGAGCCCCGCCTTCGCGCTGGCCGATGCCACGACCTGCGCGCCCTTCACCGACGAAGCGGCGCTGAGGAGTTTCGCCGGGAGCGTCGACGTCGCCACCTATGAATTCGAGAACGTGCCGCGCGAGGCCGCCGCGCTGGTCGCCGGTCTGGTGCCGTTGCGCCCCGGCGTGGGCGCGCTCGCCACGAGCCAGGATCGCCTTGCCGAGAAACGCTTCATCGCCGATCTCGGCATAGCCACCGCCCCGTTCCGCCCCGTGGACGATGCCGGCGACCTTCAGGCCGCGCTTGCCGCCATCGGCATGCCCGCCATCCTGAAGACGCGCCGTTTCGGCTATGATGGCAAGGGCCAGGCCGCGATCCGCAAAGCGGGTGATGCGGATGGCGCGCTTGCTGCGATGAAGGGGGCGCCCTCCATTCTGGAAGGCTTCGTCGATTTCGTCTGTGAGCTCTCCGTCGTCGCCGCCCGCGCGCCCGATGGCAGCTTCGCGGCCTTCGACATCTGCGAGAACCGCCACGAGAACCACATCCTCGCCCTGACCAGCGTGCCCGCCGCTGTCAGCGCCGCAACGGCGCAGCAGGCGCGCGAGATCGCCCATGCCATCGCCGGCGCGCTCGATTATGTCGGCGTCTTCGCGGTCGAGCTGTTTCTCACCCGCGACGCGGCGGGAGCCGAGTCCCTCGTCGTCAACGAAATCGCTCCCCGCGTGCACAATTCCGGGCACTGGACCGATTTCGGCGCGCAGACCTCGCAATTCGAGCAGCATGTCCGCGCCGTCTGCGGCTGGCCACTGGGCCCTGCCGGGCGCTACGGGCGGGTCGCAATGCGCAACCTGATCGGCGACGATGTCGAGACCTGGCAGCATCATCTCGCCGATCCGCAGGCGCGTCTGACGCTCTACGGCAAGGAAGAGGCGCGCCCCGGACGCAAGATGGGCCATGTGACGCTTTTGCGCGATCCGGAGTAGCGTGCGCCTTCCCTGCACTTCGGTCTCAACCCTCGCCGCCGTCCTCGACCGCGGCTTCGAACTCCTCCGGGGAGAGCTCGTACTGGCGTGAGCAGAATTCGCAGGTGACGCCGATGCGCCCATCCTCGCGGACCATGTCCTTGCGCTCAGGCGCGGAAAAGCTAGCGAGCATGCGCATGATGCGATCGCGCGTACAATTGCATCCCTCGCGTACTGGCTGGCCGGAGAAGGCGCGTACACCACGTTCGTGGAACAGGCGATAGAGCAGGCGCTCGCTCGACAGGCCGGGATCGACGAGTTCGTGATCGGCGATGGTATCGACCAGCGCCCGGCCTTCGCGCCAGGCATCATCCTCGCCGCCACCCGAATCCGCCACGGCCCCGGCCGGCGCATCGCCCGGATCGAGATCGGCCTGGCGCTGGCGGTCGATGGAGGCGGGCATGAACTGGGCGAGCAGCCCGCCCGCCCGCCAGGTCGAGCCGGATTCACCGACCTGCTCGGCCACGGCGAGGCGCACGCGCGTCGGGATCTGCTCCGATTGACGGAAATACTGATGTGCCGCCTCTTCGAGGCTCTGGCCCTCCATCGGGACCACGCCCTGATAACGGTTCATGGCCGGGCCCTGATCGATCGTCATGGCAAGATGGCCATGGCCGATCAACCGCGCGGCATCACCCTCACCCGCCGCGACGCTTTGCGCCACACGCTGCGCATCAAAGCGGATGAAGGCGCGCAGGCGATCGGGGGTGTCGAAGTCGACCACGATCATTTCGACCGGCCCGTCCGTGCGGGTCTGGAGCTGGAAGCGCCCTTCGAACTTCAAGGCGGAGCCGAGCAACGCCGTCAGCGCCGCAGCCTCGCCGAGGACGCGCGCCACGGCTTCGGGATAGCCGTGGCGCTTGATCATGGTATCGATGGCCGGGCCGAGCCGTACCACCCGCCCCCGCAGATCGAGGGGCTCGACCGCGAAGGGCAGGATCAGGTCGTCGGCGCCGTCGAACGGCACACTCATACCGCCTCCCACAGACCCGCCTCGAGGCCGAAACACCAGGCCAGCACGCCCTTCTGGGCATGCAGACGGTTCTCTGCCTCGTCGAAGACGACGGAATGCGGACCGTCGATCACGGCATCGGTCACTTCCTCACCGCGATGGGCGGGCAGGCAATGCATGAACAATGCGTCCTTGTCGGCAAGCGCCATCAGATCGGTATCGACCTGATAGGGTTTGAGCAGGTTATGGCGCCGCCCTTCATCCTCGTCACCCATCGAGACCCAGCAATCGGTGACGACGGCCTGGACGCCGGAGACCGCCGCGCGCGGATCGGTGGTCAGATTGAGACGCGCGCCGTTGGCGCTGGCCCAGGCGACGATCTCCGCCGGCGGCGCGAGTTCCGCCGGGGTGGCGACGTTGATGGTGAAGTCGAAACGCGCCGCCGCATGGATCCAGGAAGTGAGCACGTTGTTCGAATCGCCCGTCCAGGCCACCGTGGCGCCGGCAATCGATCCGCGATGCTCCTCGAACGTCATCACATCCGCCATGATCTGGCAGGGATGCGTGTCCTTGGTGAGCCCGTTGATCACCGGAACCTCGGCATTGTCGGCCAGCTCCTGCATCGCCTCCTGCTCGAGGATGCGGATCATGATCGCATCGACATAGCGTGAGAGCACGCGGGCGGTATCGGCGATGGTCTCGCCGCGCCCGAGCTGCATCTCGGTGCCCGTGAGCATCAGCGTCTCACCGCCCAGTTCGCGCATGCCGACATCGAAGGAGACGCGCGTGCGCGTCGAGGGCTTGTCGAAGACCATGGCCAGCGTCTTGCCGGCGAGCGGCTTCACCACTGACGGCGTGCCCTTGCGACGCTTCGCCTTGATCGCCGCGCCGAGCGCGAGAATGCGGCGCAGCTCGGCCCCGTCCATGACGGCGAGATCGGTGAAATGGCGTGGCTTCGTCCGGGGAGGGATCATGCTGTCATTCATGCCGAAGCTCCCGCCTTTGCCGTTGCCGGCATATTGTCCTGGAGGGCGATACAGGCGGCTTCGATGCGCTGCACGCCTTCCAGCAGATCGGCTTCGCTGATGGTCAGCGGCGGATAGAGCCGCACGACATTGTCGCCGGCGGGGATGCACAGAAGATGCTGTGCCCGCGTGGCGGCGACGAAATCGGCATTGGGCACATTGAGCCGCAGGCCCGTCATCAGCGCCGTACCGCGGATCTCGCCGATGATGTCGGGGAAGCGGTCGCCCAACGCGGCGAGGCGCTGGCGCAGCAGCAGGCCGGAACGGCTGACCTGATCGAGGAAGCCCGGCTCCAGCATGACGTCGAGCACCGCATTGCCGACCGCCATGGCGAGCGGATTGCCGCCGAAGGTGGTGCCGTGGCTGCCCGCCGTCAGGCCGGTTGCCGCATCCGCCGTGGCGAGAACCGCACCGACGGGGAAGCCGCCGCCGAGTGCCTTGGCCACGGACATGATGTCGGGCGCGACACCGGCCCATTCGTAACCGAACAGCTTGCCGGTGCGCCCGAAGCCGGTCTGGACCTCGTCATAGATCAGGAGCATGCCGGTCTCGTCGCACAATTCCCGCAACCCGCGCAGGCAGACATGCGGTACGGCCCGCACGCCGCCCTCACCCTGGATCGGCTCGATCATGATCGCAGCCGTCTGCGCCGTCACGGCAGCGCGCATCGCCTCGTGATCACCGAAGGGGACCTGGTCGAACCCCTCCGCCTTCGGCCCGAAACCTTCCAGATACTTCGCCTGACCGCCGGCGGCGATGGTCCCGAGGGTGCGCCCGTGAAAGGCGTTCTCGAAGGTGAGGATGCGATAGCGCTCGCGTTGGCCCTTCAGATAATGATAGCGCCGCGCCATCTTGATGGCGGCCTCATTGGCTTCCGCACCGGAATTGCAGAACATCACCTGATCGGCGAAGCTGTGATCCGCCAGACGCTGCGCCAGCCGTTCACCTTCCGGAATCTCGAAGATATTGGAGACGTGCCAGAGCTTTTCCGCCTGCGCCTTCAGCGCCTCGACGAGCCGGGGATGGGCATGGCCCAGATTGTTGACGGCGATGCCGGAACCGAAGTCAAGATATCGCTCCCCGCGTCGCGTCACGAGCCAGGATCCTTCGCCTCTTTCGAAGGCGAGCGGCACGCGGGCGTAATTCGGGACGAGGGGCGAATTCACGGAACTGTTCCTTCTCGCTGACTGCTCCGCCTCGGGCGGATCGCAAAACAAAGAGCCGCCCGAAAGGGGCGGCGCTCGGATTGTATGATCCAGACCTGCTCTGTCAATGTAATCTTGGCACATCACGCGGATATACGCTATCCGCGCGTCGTTCTACAGCGCCCGGTACCAGACCACGCCCATGATCACGACGAGGGCGAGAGCCTGCAGCAGCACACGCGCACGCATCAGGTTCTGCGAGGTGCTGGCCGAGCCGCCACGCATCATGTTGATCAGGCCGAGCACCAGCACCAGAACCACGGCGCCGACTGCCACGAGCACGAAGACATCGCTGAAAGTGTTCATCTGCCTCGAACCTTCAAAACGGCCCCTCAGGGGCCTCCTCCCGCCGCAGAGCACATCATCTCATGCGCGCACGGCCTTGCGCGAATTTTCCCGGCATATTGGTCGCAGGGGCGTCCTCGGCAACCCCCGCCAGACATCTCCCTCCCGGCACCCCGGATTCCGAGCGACCCTGCCCTCAGGCTTCCAGGGATTGCGGCGCGGGCGAAATCGTCGCCGCCTCGCCGTCGCGCACCTCGTAGACCGCATAGCCGCGATCATTGCTTCCATCCTGATTGAAGCGGAAGACGCCATCGGCGCCGGCAAAACCGGAACTGTCGGTGAGGATTCCTTCTGCGAAACGCTGCTCACCCTGGGTGCGCGTCAGCGCCGCCGCGAGGGAGACGGCGTCATAGGCGAGACTGGCGATCCGCACGGGATCAGAGCCGAAACGCTCGCGAAAGCGCTGCGCGAAAGCATCGAAGCCGGCCTGGGGCGGCGCGGCGAACCAGCCCCCGCGCAGCGCCGGCAATGACAGCACCGACGGATCGTTCCAGACCCCGGTGCCAATCGGCTTGACTCGGGCGGGATCGAAATTCGCCTGCGACAGCGCGCGCCCCACAGCGGGCATCGAATCGGGCGTGTCAGGAATGAACAGCGCATCGGCGCGCGGCGATGAGCCGGCAATGGCGTTCGACAGGCGCCCGACAGCATCCTGGGGTGACCCGGGACGATAGCGCTCCTGTGCAATGATGCGCAGACCACGCGCATCGGCAGCCCGCCGGAAGGCGGCCTCCGCCACCTCGCCATAGCCGCTCTCGGGGATCAGCGCGGCGATATCGCGGCGGTTTTCGCGTGCGGCATGGGCAGCGATGCGCGCCACCTCGTCACGCGGCAGGAAACCCATCAGATAGACGCCTTGGCGCGCCACCGAGGCATCGGTCGAGAAGGCGATCATCGGGACGCGATTCTCGCGCGCGACGTCACCTGCCGATTGCACGGAAGCCGCGAAGAGCGGGCCGAGAACCAGCTCGGCCCCTTCCGCAATCGCGTCCTGCGCGGCGCTGCGCGCCTCGGAAGCCGCGCCTCTGTCATCCTTGACGACCAGCCGGATCTGCGGATCGTCGAATTCCGTGAGCGCCATCTCGGCGGCGTTGCGCAGATCGCGCGCGGCCGCACCGCCGGCCCCTGATGCGGAAAGCGGCAGGATCAGCGCCACGCGCACTGTGCCGTCACCGATGGAATCGTCGTCATCGTCCTGCGGGCCGCCACCGACGAGCCCCGGGGGCTGTCCGGAGAAGGGCGTGACGCAGCCGGCCAGGGTCAGTCCCAACCCGCCGGTGAGGAGACCCGCGACGAGGCGGCGGCTCGGCAGGCGATGCCGGCGCGCGCCATCTGCGGCAGGCGTCACGAGCGGAAGCGGAAGATTGCCGGGGCGGCGGGGCGCGGTCATGGGGTCATCCCTCGTCTTGCGGTCAGGCGGCGCCTTGGTTACGGATGCGGTCGACATTTAACACCGACACGTTAATGGTTTGGTTAACGATTTCATACGCGTGTCAAGTCACGAATGCGCAAAACCACCCGAATCCGGCAAGGACAGCCAGGGGGCCCGCCGCCGTGACCATTGCCGGGAGATGATAAAGATGGCGAAGCCGCCGATTCAGAATCGCCCCGTGACGGCGCAAAACCCGGCCCGGACGGAGGCGATTGGCGGCGGTGTGCCGGGCGCAGCCACTTCGCAGGGTGCCGGGCGCCACGGCGTGTTCACTGCCTTCGGCCTCGCCGCCGAGACAGGGCCCCTTTCGTCCGGGCTTTATGTCGTGGCGACGCCGATCGGCAATCTCGAGGATGTTTCGCTGCGCGCCCTGCGCATTCTCGCCGCAGCGAACGCGGTCCTCGCCGAGGATACGCGTATCACCCGCCGGCTGATGGCGCATTACGGCATCACCACGCCGCTCGTCGCCTATCATGAGCATTCAGCGGAGAGCGTGCGCACGCGCATGATCGCGCGGTTGAAGGCCGGAGAGGCGCTGGCGCTCGTCTCCGATGCGGGCACGCCGCTCGTCTCCGATCCCGGCTACAAGCTCGTCCAGGCCGCCATCGCGGAAGGTTTGCCGGTCACGCCGATTCCGGGCCCCTCCTCGGTGCTGACGGCACTGGTGGTCTCGGGCCTGCCGAGCGACCGCTTCTTCTTCGAAGGCTTTCTGCCGTCGAAATCCGGGGCGCGCTGCAACCGGCTGGCGGCGCTTTCGACGATTCCGGGCACGCTGATGCTGTTCGAATCAGCGAAGCGTCTGCCGGCCATGCTGGCGGATGCCGCGGCGGTGCTCGGCCCGCGTCCGGCCGTCGTGGCACGTGAACTGACCAAGATGTTCGAGACCGTGCGCCGGGGCAGCCTCGCGGAACTCGCGGCGCAATTCGCCGAAGAAGGCCCACCCCGGGGGGAGATCGTGGTGCTGATCGGCGAGGCGGCGGAGGAGGACCGGCGTGCCGATGCGCTGGGCGATCTCGATATCGCCCTGGGCGAGGCGCTTGCCTCCCACCGGGTCAAGGATGCCGCCGCGATCGTGGCGGCGCGGCTGGGCCTGCCCAAACGCGAAGTCTATGCCCGCGCCATCGCACTTGCACGCGGCACATCGGGGGATGGCGCCTGATGCGCAGCGACCGGCAAGGCGGGCGTGATGCCGATTATGGGCAGAGCACGCAAACCGGGCAGGGTGCCACGCGCAAACGCAAGCGCCGCCGGGCATTGTTGCGCGGCCATCTCGCCGAATGGCTGGCGATGGGGTTTCTGATCTGCAAGGGCTACCGCCCGCTCGAACGCCGTTTTGCGGCTTCGGGCGGCGAGATCGATCTGATCATGAAACGCGGCGCAACGGTGATCTTCGTCGAGGTGAAGGCCCGCGCGCGGCTCGATCTGGCGCAGGCCGCGATCGGCGCGCGCAAGCATCGGCTGTTCAACCGCGCGGTGCGTGCCTGGCGCGCCAGGAACCCCTGGAGCACCGGCTTCACCCTGCGCGCCGATGCCGTCTACGTCACCCCGTCCGCCCTGCCGCATCACGAAATCGATGCCTTTGCCATTGCGGATTGACGCGCCGACGCAGGCCCGTCGCGAATTTTTCAGGCAACCCGCGCCCCGACCCTTGCGCTTGGCCGGACATGCGGTATACACCGCAGCGCAGACCGGATGCGTCACCAAGCCAGTGGCGCGAATGTCCCGCCGGAGGGGTGGCCGAGTGGTTTAAGGCGCACGCCTGGAACGCGTGTATACGGGAAACCGTATCGAGGGTTCGAATCCCTCTCCCTCCGCCACTTGCCCCCGCGAAAGCGTTCTCTCCATCCGGCTGCGGCCAGATTTTTCCGTTGTTTTCGAGGGTTATGCGGGACGGGCTGAACACCGACCCCGGTGCCCGGAAGCCCGGAGGCGGTCTCTCATGGCCGATATTCTCTGGACCTGATGACTGCGCGGATTTGGTGAATTCTCTTCAAAGTACTGGAAAGACAACAATAATAGAGCGTCGCGGCTATGCACTTCGATGTCAGGGGCGTTCACCAAAAGCTCCTGAGATCCAACGCCCGTTCACTGCGACTTGGCGCATCAAAGTATCCTTTGTCCGTCGCAGCAATGGTCGTCGATCCCAACGACTTCCTGATTGTGATATCGGACTCTTTTGTTCATTGTGACCCAAAGCGGGGAGCAATGCCATGAAGGCCATGTCCGCACGGGACGCGAAGCATCAGTTCGGCCTGCTCATCGACACCGCCCGAGCCGAACCGGTGGTGATCGAGAAACACGGCCGCCCGGTTGTGGTGGTCGTGGCCGTGGAAGAGTTCGAACGGCTGACGGCGCTGAGTGACGCAGCGACTGTCGAGCCTCGGGAAAGTTGAGGGTAAGAGGCAATGGCCAGACGGGCGCAAAAGGATGGATTGCTGGCTGACCTGACCGGGCTTGGGGGCTCGGCTGGCGGCAGGACGCTGCGCGAAGCACTCGGCAAGGATGCAGGCGAGTTTGACGAGGTCAAGCAGGCGCGAAAGTTTGTGGACTTGTTTTCTGGCTGTGGAGGGCTGTCTCTCGGGCTTTCTCTGGCGGGGATGCGTGGCCTCTTTGCAATAGAGCGCGACGATATGGCATTTGAGACGTTCTCCACCAATTTCATTGGGGATGACTCGCCAGAAGCATACCGCTTCATGTGGCCGTCCTGGCTGGACCAGCGGGCGTGGGGTATCGATGAGGTCCTCGGAGAGCACAAGGAACAACTCGAGCAACTGCGCGGCGAGGTCGAGGTTCTAGCCGGTGCCCCCCCCTGTCAGGGATTTAGCTTCGCGGGACGGAGAATAGAGGACGATCCCCGGAACCTACTCTTCAACAAGTATGTTGAAGTCGTTGAAGCCCTGCAGCCGAACGTGCTGGTCCTAGAAAACGTCCCGGGCATGCAGGTAGCCCATAAGAGTGGGGCCGTGGTTGACCTGCAATCGGGGCGCTCGCCGCGAAAGCAATCCTTTTACGAGAGGTTGGCTGATAGTCTCGATGCCGCCGGTTATGTGGTGAAAGCCGAACTCTTGGATGCGTCCCGCTTCGGAGTACCGCAGAAGCGTTCCAGGCTTATCGCCATCGGCATACGAAAAGGTCTTTTGCCATTTCTTGCTGGCGGCATCGATCGCGTCTTTGCGTTGCTAGAAGAAGCACGGTGTCAGCAGCTGCGGGAACTCGGGGTAGGCGAGGTCATATCTGCCGCGGATGCGATCTCCGACTTGGAGATTGGAGATCGCCCAATGGTGCCCTGCACCGATGCCCAATCGCCGCGTGGTTTTTTCGAGGCCACGCCCCGCTCAGCTATGACGACCTACCAAGAGCTCATGCGTCAGGGCGCCTCGGGCACGCCTAACAGCATGCGGCTAGCGCGCCACCGAGATGAAGTTCGCCAAAGGTTTGCCCGGATACTCCTGGAATGTCGCAAGGGCGTCCGGATGAACGACGAGGCGCGCCTCGGATATGGTCTCAAGAAGCACCGAATATACCCCATGTCCCCGACTGAGCCGGCGCCAACGATTACGACTCTGCCTGACGATGTACTGCATTATTCAGAGCCAAGGATCCTTACGGTCCGAGAAAGTGCGCGCATTCAGTCGTTCCCTGATTGGTTTTTGTTTAAGGGCAAATACACAACAGGGGGCGACCGGCGGACACGCGAGTGCCCGCGGTATACTCAAGTCGGCAATGCCGTGCCACCGTATCTGGCGCGTGTAATCGGGATGGCAGTATCGCAGGCGCTGAAGGAAATTGAGCTTGCGCAAGCGGACTTTGCAACAAGCGAGCTGCGCACCGTAGCGGCAGCGGAGTAGCGTGTGACTGAAGGTATGCTTGCACCGCGGTTTCCCGCGCAGCTTCTTGACTGGGCCGGCAACCGGTCAGGAGGCGTGCGCCGTCCCTTCGATGAGTCAAGTGGCCGGCCGGGAGAACGAGTTTTTAAGACGAACCTTCTGGCCAAGCTCGATCGGTGGTGCGCCGAAGTTGGCAGGGGGATCCCAGAGGCACCACGCGTGGTCCTGCTCGTAGGCGGTCCCGGCAACGGGAAGACCGAGGCGATCGAAACGACTATGGGATGGCTTGACGCCTCGCTTAATTGCGGGGGTGCCCTGTTAGGGGAACTCGCGAGCAGATTTAGTCCTACAGAAGGCAAGGTGCCTCGTTTAGTCTCCGTCGACGCCGGTCGACTAGCTCGGCCCCCACGCGGAGACATTGCACTGTCGATCGTGCAAGATGCCTCCGTTGTTGCCGGCGCCACGGGCAAGTCAGCAGCTGAGCTTTTGCTTCAGGAACTTGGTAGCGCGCTAGCCGACGGCGCGACCGGGCTGTATCTTTGCTGCGTAAACCGCGGTGTGCTAGACGACGCGCTTATATTGGCCGCGGAAACAGATCAGCCCGCATTGCGCACATTGCTGGAAAGGGTAACCCGGGCGGTCAGCCTTCTTCCCGACGCGCCGTCGTGCTGGCCCCTTGGGGGACACCCGGATATCGCCGTCTGGCCGATGGACATGGAGTCTCTGCTGGTTTCCACGGATGACGGGGATCCGCCACCAGCTGAGCAGGTCCTCCGGCAAGCGATCCAAACGAGCTTGTGGCCCTCTTATGGCGAGTGCGAGGCTGGTCAGCGATGCCCGTTCTGCACCAGCCGAGAACAGCTCTCGCACCCCCGCGAGCAAACAGGATTGCTCGCAATGTTGCGCTGGTATGAACTTGGCAGCGGAAAGCGCTGGAGCTTCCGTGACCTCTTTTCGCTGTTCTCGTATCTGCTCGCAGGCCACCGCCACGAGACGCGGGAGTCTGACCTCATGCCATGCGCCTGGGCCGCGAAATTGTCCGTTGCGGACGAGCAGGCCGTCCGCAAGGCCAAGCCGTCGTCGAGGACATCCTCGGCTATCTTCGAGCTAGTTGCTGCCCAGTACCATCATGCGCTGTTCCACCTTTGGGACCGAGAGGCCGGGCCGTCTTTGCTTAAGGACATCAAGGAGCTTGGGCTTCAAGACAACAACACCGCAATGGGATTGCACTGGTTCTTGAGCTCCAGACGATCTCCTTACCTGCCTACTATGATCGAAGGGGTATTGGACAGCTTCTCGGGCCTTCTCGACCCAGCTCTCGCTTCCCCCGACACCACTGTCGAGGTCAGTCGCAATACGAACTACCGGCTCCGCGACATCGATACGCGCTTTAGCCGCTCAGTCGCCGAGGGCTTAGAGCATGTTCGCAAGTCACGAATCCTAACGGCGCTTGAGGTCGAGCTCCTGCGCCGACTGGCCGAGCTGGATACCTTTCTTTCTCGGCAGGATGTTCGAAAGAAGCGCCCCGCAACCGCGACTCGGATCCAAAGGATGGTGCGCGACTTCTCCTGCCGGCTGGTGCGTAGGTCAATCGGGGCTCGCACAATGACCGTTCTTGATGCCTCCGTCCTGCGTGAATTTCAGGCAGTCGTGGAAGACAAAAAAGACGACAGCCTGTTCGAAGTAGCACGTGAGATTGAGCTGTTGCTCAACAAAAACCAGGAGTTTGAGGTTTCCCTGACCACAACCTTTGGCCAGCCGCTTCCTCCTTCGAACGTGCAGGCATTGCTCGTCGTGCCGAGGCGGCATGTGCAGCCCGCTCACGCCGCCGCGGACGGGCGACCAGCGGCTCCATTGCGCTTTCTCGAGGTGGGAGAGGGTAATTCGGCGCAAGACGTTGCCTTGACCTATGACTTGTTCAAGGCGGTCAAGGATATCGAGCGAGGCATGTCCTATGCCTCACTCCCGCGTTCAGTTCTCGCGCTACTCGACACCACAGGAGCACGCCTCGCTGGCCCAATCGTACGGGATGTAAATGTTCTTCGTCGTGCCGAAATCCGGTTAGGCAGCGGCGTAACGATTGAGAAAAGGCGCTTAGGATTCGGTATGGTCGGCAGGAGCAACCGCCCATGAGCCTTGCGGACTTCCGGGACGCTCCTTGGGGCAAGTCGCATGCTGCTTATGGCAAAGGCGCGCTGGCAATGTCGCCAGCCCCAGAGTATGCGACGTCCGAAGTGGTCCTGTCATCACTCTATCGGGTGATCGGGCTGCCCGGGGTAAACGAGCGTTCCGTGCCCCCGCAAGGCACCAGGCTGCAAGCGCTGATCAGGAAAGCTCGCGAAAAGGCATCCAAACCGTCCAACGGCACGCTCGATCCGGACGCTTTTGACACTCTGCTGAACGCGGTACTCGAGAGTCCCAAACGGTCGAACCAGTCCGCCAAACGCTTCCTACAAGTGACTCCTCTAGTGCCACAGCTGGCCCTGTTTTCCGGCTCGCCCAGGCTAGCAGGTAACCCATGGACTCCTGGAATGCTGGTCCGACGAATGGTCTGGCTGGGTTCACGCAACCGGTCAGCAGCGGAAGCGACGTGGAGGTACTTGTTCGAAGCGCTTGCAGTCCGCGATGATGACGACATCTTCGCCCGGTTCCTTCAGTCGGAGGTGGAGGCATGGCTGCCGGAGCCCAACTGGAAATTCGTGCCGGCTCCGCCTGAAGCGATGCCGGACTGCCCTGACGTAGGCGGCGGGGCATTTCCTGCACGCCAGTTTGTACAAGATCTCAATTCAGTCATCGCAGCAAAGGACCTACTGACGCGGCGGCAGTGGACAAGCCTCCTTGAGGCCGTACTGCGCCTCGGAACGGTGGCACACGTTATATGGCTCTGCGAGAGCTATGCGGGATTTTGGGTGATACGGCCTGATCAGGCGGCGCGGTTTTTGGTGCCGTTTACGGCGACACCGTTGGTGAATCTGACACCTTCGATGACCATTGGCAACTGCTTCGCGCCCTTCAGGCGGCGCCATGTCTTTGCGGCGGCCTGAACGAGCTTGAAGACCATGAGCTTCGCGGTCTTCTGCGACAATGCTCCCTTGGTCCGCACGGTTCGATGCCTGACGGTGGCGAACACGCTCTCGATCGGATTGCCGGTGCGCAGGTGATCCCAGTGATCGGCGGGGAAACCGTAGAATGCCAGCAAGGCTTCGCGGTCTTTGGTGAGACAGGTCACGGCCTTCTCGTATTTGGCGCCGTATTTCTCGGCGAAGGTGTCGATGGCGGTTTCCGCCGCGGCGCGGGTTTCGGCCTGCCAGATCTCGCGCAGATCGGCCTTCACCGCCGGCTGCATGGATTTCGGGAACTTGTTCAGGACGTTAGCCGTCTTGTGAACCCATGTATGGATGCCCCCGTTCGTGCAAGAGGTTTCTGCTCGGCTCAAGC
>OFEU01000258.1_pt1 | contig 45752 bp, 42 predicted proteins | sample 1521221 | NCBI WGS metagenome assembly OFEU01 (sample SAMN03766357, study PRJEB24113) | microbial mat metagenome | isolation source: enrichment culture HLUCC-O from microbial mat sample contains cyanobacterium... | reverse complement strand
CTGTTCCCTGTTCCCTGTTCCCTGTTCCCTGTTCCCTGTTCCCTGTTCCCTGTTCAATATAAGCAACTAGGACTCGTTGATGGGGTTTCCCAATTTTACGAACTTCTCCGGCTTTGGGGGAAAATTTTTCGCCTTGTCGGACTTCTTGAGTTGTCCAAAGGTCTAAGTCTAATCCTTCGCAGAGTTCTAACTCTTGGATATCGACGGTGAGGGGTGCGTGGAAGACGTTGCGGATGAAGTCGCGATACTGTTCTCGTCGGAATAACTCGACGTAGGGGGGTTGATAGCGGATTTCTTCGTGGAGTTCTCGCATGACGGCGACTTCGGCGGCTTCTCCGGGTTCGACGGTTCCGCCGAAGAAGGTCCATTGTCCGGGATAGACAATGGTGGGGATGTCGTCTCGTAGTTGCATGAGATAGCGATCGTTTTGATGGAGAATGGCGATCGCAACTTCTTTAACCATGAGGGTTAGCTGGCATCAGATAGGGATATATCCCTCGTTCCTTGGCTCTGCCAAGGAATGCTCTGGGGGAGGCTCTGCCTCCCGGTTAGGCGGCAGAGCCGCTGGGGAGTCATGACAGGGTAGAACCCTGTCACGAGGGAGTGAGGTAGGGAGGGGGAGGGGGGTTATTGGGGGGTTCGTTGCTGTTCTTGTAGGTAACGCTCTCCGTAATCTTGTTGGTTAATCAAAATTTCTCGCTGTTCTAGGGTTCCTTGTACTCGCAAAGACTCCCCCGCTTCGGGAACGCCATCGTCGGAAATGACCCAGATTTCCCCAGTCTCATCTTGCAAGAGATAGGCTCCCCCGTCCAATAAGGGAGCGCGATCGCCCACAAGACCCTCCACCGTCACCTCAGTCCCTAACGCCTCCTCTGACAGCCTCTCGATGGGAGTGACGGTCACGCCTAAGTCTAACGGGGTTCCACAGCCACTCAGGAGGAACAAACCCGACAGTAGGGGAATTAAGGAGCGATTAAAGCGAGGCAGAAATGATACGGTAGTGACGGTCAATCGCACAATACTCCCTGGTTCAATGGATACGACTCGTATTTTAGACGGTAAAGCTCTCGCGAAGACGGTACAATCTCGACTGCGATCGCAAATTGAGGCGGTTCGTCCCCAGCGCAACCGTCCCCCTGGACTGGCCGTGATTCGCGTCGGAGATGACCCCGCCAGTGCGGTTTATGTCCGCAACAAGGAACGAGCCTGTGAACGAGTGGGAATTGCCTCGTTTGGGCAACATTTCCCCGAAACCGCTACCGCCGAGGAGATTTCCGCCAAAATCGCGGAACTGAACCAGGATGAACGAGTCGATGGGATTCTGCTGCAACTTCCCCTCCCGGCTCATCTCGACGCGGTGGCCCTCCTCCTACAACTGGACCCGGACAAAGACGTCGACGGACTGCATCCTATCAATATGGGTCGTCTAATGCGGGGTGAAGCGGGATTGAGAAGTTGTACCCCCGCCGGTGTGATGGAAGTCCTTAAGGAGTACAACATCGACCCCAGTGGCAAAAATGCGGTGGTGGTGGGTCGTAGTATTTTAGTAGGAAAACCCATGGCCCTGATGCTCCTCGAAGCTAACGCTACGGTGACGGTGGCTCACTCACGCACCCAAAACCTGGCCGAAGTCGTCGCCGCAGCGGATATCGTCGTGGCGGCGGTGGGCCGTCCCGAGATGATTACGGCGGAGATGGTGAAACCGGGAGCGGTGGTGATTGATGTGGGGATTAACCGCGTCAGTGATGGCGATTGCGGCTATAAACTAGCTGGGGATGTGGCGTTTGAGGCGGTGTCTGAGAAAGCAGGCTGGATTACTCCGGTTCCTGGGGGAATTGGCCCGATGACGGTGGCGATGTTGCTTAAGAATACCGTTGAGGCCTATTTGCGTTCCCAGTGAAGCCTCCGGTTCTCTAAGGGTATCGGGCGTAGGGTGAGACGTCCGCCTAGGTGAATCTCTGTGATGCTTTCTAATCCTCACCCCCCGACTAAGCCCTTATTTCTGCAAACCTCGCCCTCTTCTGGAGAACCTGAAACCCTGCTTCGGGAGGCGTTGGACGATAAACTCCAGGCCTGTATGGCCCTGGCGGGAACGCTACAACTCCCCTGTCTTCCCGCTCTAGCAGGCCGCTACGAGGCTCTGATTGTCGAGTTCCTCAGTCTCCTCGGACAAGCCCCCAGTCGCGAGGAACGCAGCCAACTACGACAACAGTTAACGGAGACTTTAACACAGGGGTTTGAGCAGTCTCCTCGACGCTATCTTAACCTCTCCTATCAGTTGGTCAACCCCGCTCAGGGAATTGCCGGGGGAATCGGACTAAACATGAGCCTCACCTCTCCCCCAGAGGCTCAACAGTCCTTTATGTTTGCTAATCAGTCTCGCTTTGGCCGTTACCCCGATGCAAAAGCGATGACTCTCGCGGCCAGCTTGGGAGAGGCGGCTGAGGTGTCGGTGTTGGATATTGGGGCCGGAATTGGCCGCAATAGTTTACCCCTGGCGAAACGGGGTCATCCGGTGGCGGCGGTGGTGACGAACTCTGAGGCGGCGAACCAGTTGCAGGAGATGGCCGATTCTCGTCATCTGTCGGTTCGCCTGTTAGCGGGGGATTTCTTGGATCATCCTGGGGTGACGGGAGATTATCAGTTGGCGATCGCCCCGGAAGTCCTCCCCCATCTGCGATCGCCCCAAGCCATGGCCCACTTCTTCGCCCAAAGCCGACGGGTGTTAGCCCCCACGGGCCGACTCTTGCTGGGGACGTTTCTAGCTAAGCCGGGATATTCCCCCAAAACAGAGGTTCGGGAACTCGCTCAAGCCTGTGGTTGTCACTTTTTTACCCAGTCCGAACTGGAGGATATCCTAGAGCAAGTTGGCTTTCGCGTCGAGTCTCAAGAATCGGTGGTGGCCTATGAGTCCACTCATCTCCCCGCAGCGGCTTGGCCGCCCTCTGAGAGCTTTCTGACCTGGGCGACGGGTCAAGAGTTATTTCCGGGTCTGATTGCCCCTCCTATCGCCTTCTATTGGCTCTGCTGTGTCCCTAAGGGCAACCCCTAAAACAACCTCAAAGACAGACAGGGACTAGGATGTAGGGGCGCGATCGCCCCCCGAGAAGGCCGACACTCCCATCGGCTAACAAGCCAAGATTATGGGAAGGTTAGGGTTCGGAAAAAAAACTGGCCCTTGCCAAGAAACCCAGACAATCGCAAACTTAAAGCTGAGAGTTCGGCAGCCCTGGAGGTCTTTCGGTGAAACGAGTTTTAGGCATTATTCTAGGTGGCGGTGCGGGAACGCGCCTCTACCCCCTAACCAAACTCAGAGCAAAACCCGCCGTCCCCTTGGCGGGTAAATATCGGTTGATTGACATCCCCGTCAGCAACTGTATCAATTCTGGGATTGATCAAATTTATATCCTCACCCAGTACAATTCCGCATCCCTGAACCGCCATATCGGGCGGACGTACAATTTTTCGAGCTTTACTGATGGATTCGTCGAAATCCTCGCCGCTCAGCAAACGTCCGACAGTCCGGGATGGTTCCAAGGAACGGCGGATGCGGTGCGTCAGTACATCTGGCTCATGGATGAGTTGGATGTGGACGAATATTTGATTCTCTCGGGTGACCACCTCTATCGAATGGACTACAGTCACTTCATAGAGCGTCACCGGGAAACCAATGCGGATATTACCCTATCGGTCCTTCCCATTGATGAAGCACGGGCCTCGGATTTTGGCTTGATGAAAATTGATGACTCAGGACGAGTCATTGATTTCTCAGAAAAACCCAAAGGCGATGCGCTCAAAGCGATGCAGGTCGATACGAGTACCCTGGGCCTAGATCCGGCTCAGGCGAAGCAGAAGCCTTATATTGCTTCAATGGGCATTTATGTGTTCAAACGGGAGGTTCTCAAGAAGCTTCTGACGGAAGCTCCTGATCAAACTGATTTCGGTAAAGAGATCATTCCTGGGGCCGCGATGGACCATAATATCCAGGCCTATCTGTTTGATGGCTATTGGGAAGACATTGGAACCATTCAGGCTTTCTATGAGGCTAATTTGGCGCTGACGCAACAGCCGAAGCCGCCCTTTAGCTTCTATAACGAAGACGCACCCATTTATACTCGTCCCCGTTATCTGCCCCCAAGTAAGCTCCTCGATTGCCAAATTACGGAGTCTTTGGTGGGTGATGGCTGTATTCTTAAGGAATGCCGCGTCGATCGCTCGGTTTTGGGCGTTCGCAGCCGCATTAGCGCCGGAGCGGTGGTGGAAGATTCCCTGTTGATGGGGTCTGACTATTATCAGTCCTTTGGTGAACGGACAGCTGAAGCCTCGGCGCCCTCGATGGCGTTGGGGATTGGTGAAAATAGCACTGTCCGTCGGGCGATCGTGGACAAGAATGCACGAATTGGCAAAAATGTCAAGATTCTCAATACGGAAAATATTGAGGAAGCCGATCGCGAAGAGTTAGGGTTCTATATCCGCAGTGGAATTGTGGTGGTGCTGAAAAATGCCAGCATCCCCGATAACTTTGTGATTTAGCGGCCCGAGTCCAAGGGTTGACCCCGATCGCCGCCAGTGCGGTTGGGGATATGGCGCGATCGCTCACCGGGGCGATCGCGTTATTATTTGGAGTTCAGGGTAGATTTGCCAGCAAAAATCGGTAACTGTCAAAGAAACCGAACTCGACGGTCGAGGAAAATACATTAAACTTGATGATCAAAGGCAGACTCGATCCTGTGAACCACTGATTTTTTGACAATTCTCATGGCTGCAACGGACTTCAAAGACTACTATTCCATCTTGGGCGTGAGTAAAACGGCCAGCGCTGATGAAATCAAGAAAGCGTTTCGCCGTCTAGCTCGTCAATATCACCCAGATATGAATCCGGGCGATCGCAACGCTGAGTCCCGGTTCAAGGAAGTTAGCGAAGCCTACGAGATTCTCTCAGACCCTGACAAGCGCAAACAATACGATCGCTTCGGACAATATTGGAAACAGGCCGGAAACAGTCCCGGAGGCTGGAATGGTGGCGCAGCGCCTCAAGGGGGAGCGACCCCAGGCGGATTTGACTTTGATTTCAGTCAATACGCCGATTTTGATGAATTTATCGAATCCCTGCTCGGGGGAATGGGGGGACGCACGCGATCGCAATGGTCCTCCTACGGCGGCGCATCTCCGAGAAGTTCTAGCCGCAGCAGTGGCTTCAGCGGTGGCTTTGAAGACTTCGCTGGCTACAACCGCCGCAGTACTGGAGTCTCCCTCGATCAAGAAGCCACTCTCAGCCTCTCCCTCGCCGAAGCCTTCCATGGGGTCGAAAAACGTCTCAGTGTCAGTGGCCAAAAAGTCTCAGTACGGATTCCCCCCGGTGCAAAGAAAGGAAGCCGAGTGCGCGTCAAAGGAAAAGGAAAAAAAGATGGTTATGGCCGCCAAGGGGATCTCTACCTAAATATCGACCTCAAACCCCATCAGTTTTTTGAGTTTGATGGCGATAATCTCGTCTGTGAAGTCCCCATTTCTCCCGATGAAGCGGTCTTAGGAGCCAAAATTGAAGTTCCCACCCCCGATGGAACCGTCACCGTCAGTATCCCCCCTGGGATTCGCTCGGGCCAGATGTTGCGCCTGCGTGGAAAAGGCTGGCGGCGACCCAAAAGTAGCGCTCGCACCGACCAATTAGTGAAAGTCGAAATTACCCCGCCAACGCGCCTCAGTGACGAAGAACGACAACTGTATCAGAAACTGCGCGATTGTCGCCAGGAAAACCCCCGCCAAGCCCTGGAACATCTAGGATTATAGCGGCGATGGGGCCAGACTCGTCCCCCAACGGCCTCAGCCAGAATCCTCCTGATGGTATAACTGGCCCAGTGCGTCGGTAAATTGATGTAGAATGCGGGTTTCGATCGCGTTGGCGGTATCAGGATCGGTGTGAGCCAGCAGAGCGCGCACTTTGCTGATGAGGGCCTCGGTTTGCTGATCGACAGCGGCGATCGCCGCTTGCAAATGTTGGTTCGCCGCTTCACAGACGGCGGCTTCGACATCTTGATCTAAGCCAATGACGGTCTGATGATCGCTCTTTCCTAGGTCTAGCTGCTCTCGCTGGAGTTGCGGGGAGTCGGTGGTCTGAGCTTCGGTGGGATTGAGCATGGTGTTGCGAGGAAGCATGGACCCATCGATGGTCATGTCATCGAGATTCTCATCTCCTACCGCTTCGGGTTCAAAGGGTTGGATCAGGCTGGCATAATAGGCCTGTTCCATGGTGCGACAAAGCCGCTCGGCGATGCTCTGATAGACCTCCACTGGGTTGAGACAATGGGCGGAGCCGTAGAGACGCAAACGCAGTTCACTGGCGGTTTTGCACAGATCCAGTAGTGATTGAGCGAGATGATCAAACTCTTCGTGGTTGAGGTGATTCCAGTCGGGAAGAGTGTAGGCAAATTTGCCGTTAATGGCAGAGTAGAGAAGGGTCTTGGCTTGGCTGAGATTGCCCGATTGGGACAGTTGTAGCCGTAAGTCAAACCAGCGATCGAGGGAGGGATCACTGGGATTTCCCTGGGTAAAGGGGAGAAAGGCCTCGTCAAAGGCCATGGGAGGCTCGATTTCTGGGTAGAGGGGATCGAGGATGGCGATCGCCCGCAGGGAGAGGTTGAAATATAGGGATTTCTTGTTAATCCGAGCCACCACCCGCACGAGGGCTTCTTCGAGTTGTTCCCGTGTGACGAAGGTGGTGCGTAGTTCGTTGAGCAGTAGCCGCCAATCTAACGATTCTAGCCGCCGTGAATCGTTCTCCCAGCGTTGCTGACAGACGCACAGCAGCAGTTTTTTCAGGCGATTTGTATCCGAGTCCCCCGCCAATTGTGCGATCGCTCGGTTCAAGCGTTCCTTCTCTACCATAAACCTTGAGGCAGCACTGTTAGATCACGTGACAGCGTTCCTGGCTCACCCCCCACTGATAACGGCATTGTTTGATGTCTCTGTATTTGATGTCTCTGTATTTGATGTCTCTGTATTTGATCTGTGTGTGTTGGCTGTTTCTGTATTTGATGTCTCTAGGTTGGCGGTTTCTATCTAAAATGAGACCTATCACACTGCTCAATCTGCCGTCCGGGCAAGTCCAAGATGCCAAAAGTTGACCAACAGACGCTTGCGGTTCTGTCTCAGGAGATTTCTGGGGATTCCAAACTCAATCTTAACTTTATCTTCCTTTCGGTCGCTTCTTGTATTATTGCCACCTGCGGGCTATTACTCAACAGTCCCGCTGTAATTATTGGCGCGATGATTGTGGCTCCCTTGATGTTACCCCTACGAGGCTTGGCTTTTGGGGCGATGAAGGGAGATCTGTTTTTATTTCGTCGTGGGGCGACGACTCTGGTAGTCGGAACCTTGCTCTCGGTGGTGCTGTCGACCGTGATTGGGGCGATCGCCGCTATCCCTCTAACGGAGTTTAGCCCGGAAATTCTCGCTCGTACTCAACCGAACCTCTTGGATCTGGTGATTGCGCTGGCAGCAGGGGCGGTGGGAGGTTTTGCTAAGGTTCGGCCTAAAATTAGTGATGCGATCGCCGGAACCGCTATTTCTGTGGCGCTAATGCCACCATTATGTGTGGTGGGCCTGCCTCTCTCTCAGGGGGCGGTCTTTTCGGCTCGCGGCGCTTTCCTGCTCTATACCACAAATCTGCTCGGTATCACCTTGGCCTGTATTCTGGTCTTTATCTGGGAAGGCTACTATGTCGAGAAAATCCGCATGGCTCGCGCTCTGACCTATACGGTCTTCCTGACGCTACCAATTGTGATTCCCTTATCGATTAGTCTCGGACAAATGCTGCGCCAAACTCGGCTTCAATCGACGTTGCGATCAATTCTCCTTACCCGGACCATCACCGTCGGTCAACAAGTGGAATTGGTGGACACGACGATTAACTGGAATACAAGCCCTCCCCGAGTCTATCTCCGGGTTCGCGCTCGTCCTGAAGCGCCGCTGACTCCCAAACAAGTGTTTGAGGTTGAACGCCTCGTCACCCGAGAGATGCAACAAGACTTTCTGTTAGTGTTTCGAGTTGAGAGTTTTCAAGAAATTCGCTCCGCTGACTTATTTGGTTATCGGATTCCCTATCGTCAGATACAGGTAGACCCCGAACGGCGTCGTGAACAGAGTCGTGAGCCATTAAGCCCCGAAACCTTGGAGAGTATGACTCAGACTCTGTGGCAGTTTAATCGTTTTTGGCGCGATCCGATGCAACGACGGGTGCAGCAAGGTCGCGATCCGGCCCGTGATACTTCCGACTAGGGGCGATCGCCCCCTTCTCCTAAGCCAGATCCTCGGCCTGAATGGATATCACGCCATACGTTGTCGCAGTAACCAGACTCCGAAAGTTAAGACCAGTAAAATGGTGCTTGAGGGCGCTGTCTCCGGGACTTGAACAGCGCCTTCATAGGTAGGATTTAAATCTGCTTGAGAGACCGTCGATGAGGTGGTCTCGAATGGTAGGGTTTGGCTTTGAGTTGGCACTTGAGTTGGCACGATCAGTTCCTCGGATGGGCAAGTCTGCATGATAAAATTGAAGGCTTAACAAACCTATGTTTTGATTGGGCTAGATGATTCAGTGTGATAGCTGAATCTCAAAAGAACCATGATTAGGCTGAACCCGGTCTTTAGGAAAGCCAGATATCTAAAAGACGATCCATCAGCCGCTGAGGGATCTCGGTTGAGGGTTGCTTGCGTTTGTGAGTGCGGTGGTTCATCGGTGACGATCCTCGAATAAGGGGTGTTGATGCAATATGACCTCTGGTGATGGATGGGAAAGTTAGCCAAAAGTGAGCCGCTAAGTCCCATAAGGTTTAGGCTGACCTTGACCGAGATGATCTCGATCGTCGCACCGCACGGCTCAACGGTTGCGACAGCGCCTAATCCCCTGATGTAATGGGAGTCCCAGGCAAAACATCCATCTAAAAAAATGCGATGTACTCATTATAGGCTCATTTTTGGCTCTGTCAAGATTAGAACATCTATCGGACTAAAGTGAGCTAAAAGTGAGCCAGCAGGGATTGATTGATTCGCAAGGAGAGCGATAACCGTGGCAGCAACACTCAAGGCTTCGATGCAGGGGCTTCGACAGGTTGATTACGCGCGACGTTATAAGGGTTGGCTGAAGTCATCATCAGAATGGTGTGAGGCGGCCTCAACCTCGGCGGCGACCCTAAAACGGTTTTGGCGGCGGTTGCCGGTGCGATCGCAGACCTTTATCGCCATCTGCGAGGCGGTCGAGGTGCCATGGCAAGAGGTGGTGGTAGCCCCATTGTCGGATTCTAGCCAAGACTTAGGCCAAGACTTAGGCCAAGACTCAGGCCAAGACTCAGGCCAAGATAGCGGTCAATCAGCGGCGATCGCCCATCCCCAAACCGTCGCATCCAGTCTTTCCTCGGGGATTTCGGCCGCCAATCCCGTCTCAGGGACATTGGATTTCTTCGCCTACGATGAGGCCTGGGTTGGACGCGACGCATTATTGGCTCAGTTAAGTGAGCAGTTGCAACAGTCCTGTCGTCTCCTCGTCTTGCTGGGGATTACCGGCATCGGTAAAACAGCTCTGGGGGAGCGCCTAGCCATCTCCCTATATCCACAATGGACTGGCCCCCAATGGCAAACTCTACTCCGAGAAAACCTCGATAACGATCGCCAACCCAACGACTTTATCAGTGTCGCCAGTCGCTGGTGGGACCAGTGGGGATCTCCCATCGAAGGGGCTAAAGATGGCCAAGTCTTAGTCGATCGCACCGCCAACTATCTCCTCAACCGGCCCCTGTTACTGATCATTGACTCGTTGGAGATGATGTTACAGGGAAACGAGGAAGATGGTTGGAGTGACTTCCAAGATCCCCTCTGGGCCGAATTTTTCGAGGCGCTGTTGGCGGCTCCCGTCTGTCAGAGTCGGGTGATTCTCACCTCCCAAGACTTCCCCGGCCAGCTCCCGGCTCGCTACAGCAATTTTTGGAGTTGTCAGTTTCTTGGAGGGCTCGATGAATCGGAACAGTTGGCCTTATTTGCGAAAGCTCATCTTAACCTAACCGGAGATGCGAAAAGCTATCTTAAGCGCATTGGTGCCGCCTATGAAGGCCATCCCCTGGCGTTGCGGGTGATCGCCGGCGAGATGTCAAACGCGCCATTTTCGGGCAATGTGCGAGCCTATTGGCATAAATATGGCCAGGACATTGAGGACGTAGAAACGGCGATCGCCCAGGCTAAAATGGGACAAACTGCCTCAGCCGAGGATCGTTGGCAACTCCACGAATGCACCCGCCTGTTGCGCATGAAAGTTCGCGATCGCCTCGAACAAGCCTTTTTGCGGCTCAAACGGGAGGCCCCGGCCGCCTATCTGTTGTTATGTGAGGCTTCCGTCTATCGTTGCCCAGTGGCTGAGTCATTCTGGCTGTCTCATCTCGAAGATTGGGACTATGCTGAAAGCGATCGACACTTAGCCCTCGATGTACTGCGCGATCGCTATTTAGTTGAGGAAGTGACGGAGGGCGATCGCTTGCTGTTACGTCAACATAACCTCATCCGTAGTGTTGCCTTGAGTCATTTACAAGCCTTAGATTTAGAGGATGGAGAACTTGCCAGCGGATTCAGCCCCGAATGCACCCGTTGAGGCCGCCCTTGAGACCAGTTCAACGGTGTCTCAATCGGTGTCTCAATCGGTGTCTCAATCGGTGTTTCGGCAGCAATTATTGAAACGCTTACAGCTCAATCGGGCCACATTACGACGCATGTCTCCCCGCAGTCGCCGCAGTCAATATCGGGCCGCCCTGAACTGGTTGATTCACTATGAACCGCCCTTAGAGGCCTCGAATCTTGATTATGTCCGGGGCTATCTTGAGGCTTTTCGCCATTTAACAGAAGTTGAAGATTGGCAACGGTGTCAGGAATTACTGGTACTGCCCCTAGACTATTTAACGGCAGAACCGCTGCACAAGCAACTCGAAATTTGGGGCTATTACCGCGAACAGATGGAGATGTATGAATCCCTATTGGGAAAAGGCGGTGATCTGCTTAATCTTGTCTGTCTCGAAGGGTTGGGAAAAGCTTACTCTTGTCTGGGCAATTATCCTGAGGCGATCGCCTGTCATGAACATCATTTAAGCATTGCTGAGAGGCTGGGTGATCAGCAAAATCAAGCGATCGCCTTAGGCAATATTGGTTTAGAGTATTACTATTTGGGGGAGTACGAGCAGGCGATTTCCTATTTTCAGGAGGGTCTAAAATTGGCTCAACTTCTCGGCGATCGCTCCGGGATTGGCCAAGCTTTGGGTAATTTAGGCCTAGCGTTACATGGCTTAGGGGATTATCAGGCGGCCATCGCCTATCATCAACAGGATTTAGCGATCGCTCAGGAACTCGGCGATCGCCGAGGAGTTGGCCAGGCTTTAGGGAATTTAGGGTTTGCGTATTATGCACTGGGAGATTATTCTCAGGCCCTTGGTTGTGAGGAGAAATATCTCGATATTTCCCGTAAGATGGAGTTTCGAGAAGGGGAGGCGATCGCGCTTTCGAATATGGGGGAAACCTATCTCTGTTTAGGCCGTTATTCCGAAGCTAAAGAGAGTCTGCAACGAGCCTTAGAGATTACCCGTGAAATTGGCGATCGTCATGGGGAAGCTGAAGGTTTAAAAAACTTAGCTGAACTGCATCAACATCTCGAACACCGTGAACGGGCCATCGGCTATTGTCAACAAGCCTTGAGTATTGCTAAAAGTTTAGGGATTCCTCTGGTTCACGACTGCGAAGAACTCCTAGCCAGCCTCACCGCTGAATCGATATGAGTGATTTAATTAACATCTTGAATCAACATCTTAATCTACGTTTTAGTCCACATTAGGATGGCGATCGCTTTCCACCAATCGTTTCGCAATCTCAACCTTCGCCGCCAAAATCTCAGGATTATCCTCATGTTCTACAGACGTATTGAGGATATCCATCGCAATTCCCACATCATTAATGCGATTGAGGGAATTAGAATAGCGAGAGGCTTCTCGAACTGTTGAACGATAGACAATCATAAAAGTTGCCCCAATAAAGTTAGTTAAAATTCCGGCAATTACCCCAATCGTCGCCACATCGTTATTATTAGGATTCACCACGGATGTAACCGTCTCCGACTCCTGAGACGGTTCAGCGTCTTCACTTTCAGTAACAGGTGTGTTTGCAGAAATATTGGCAGAAGAGTCAGAGGAAATAGTCGCCGGGTTCAAGTCATAGAGGGTAATGGCTAACGAAGCTAAAATTAACAAAAATCCTAAAATCATCACCACAACACTGGTCATAAAAATGACCTGAACTTCCATTAAGTTGCGTTGATAATACTTTTCTAAACTAGCATTCGCCATATTCCAGCTAAAGTTACGAATTTTTAGCTGAGCTTGCTCAATTTTCTCTTCCGTCTCCTTAAGTTTCTGCGTTTGTTCCTCATTCCAACGGTCTAGCAAATAGTAAATTCCCCCAACCAATAAATTAGCAAGACCTAAAACAATCGCAAATGAAAAACTACTTTCTAGAAAACGAATATCATCTTGAAGCGTATTTCGTTGGTCAACTTTCCGCTCTAATGTTGTTTGTAGGCTCTCAAAATCCACTGTATTTCCTAATGAGTTGAGAGTTACCGTATCCAATGAAAAATCATTATCCACCGCTGGAAATTCACGAATTTTGTTTAAACGAGGCTTTAATCGCTCAATCTGACGTTCAATTTGTTGTTGGTAGTTAATTTGATAGCCCCGTAAACTATTGTTTTCCTGTACCAGTCGGCGATTATTGGTTTCGAGTTGGGCGATTTCCTCCTGTAACTGACGAATTTGAGCTTGAAGTTGCTGTTGAAACTCAAGTTCTAACTCAAGACGTTCTTCTAAGGCTTCATTAAAGGCTTCATTCTCAGGAGATTCCATGGCTTGGACTTCTGGAACTTGCTGAGCAATTGAACTATCGAATGAACGCTCTAACAATGGAGCGTCAGCAACAGTGAACTCCTCATCTGGATTTTGTGAAGGATTTTCAGCACGGCGTTCCGCACGATTTAAGTCATCTAAGCTATTTCTTAGGGATAATAAGTTATTGATTGTTTCTACCTCTTCAGCCAACGAGGTTCGCTGTCTAACTAATCCTGGACGAAGCAATAGCGTTGCTCCAATGATGGTTCCAGACACTAAAAAAATGGCGGCCCAAATTCTCCAGAGCCAATTTGCAGCCGAGGGATTAGCCATAGGGGAAATTAAGCGATAAAGTCAGCAATAAATTAAGCAATACTGCGGCGTTTCCGAGCTTCCTTATAAGACGTTCCCACATTGGTTAAACCCGCTTCAATCATTTGTCGTTCAAGGAGGGCAAAAAAGCGTTGGCGATCGCCCCCTCGAACCACCGCCTGATTATGGGCTTCTGCCAAACTCACCGGGTAGCCATATCCTTTATAGACCTGTCCTAACATAAGACTTAAAGCAGCTTCGAGCTGGTCAGAGTCCTCTGCAACCCAAGCGGGAACGTCAACACGGGCAATTTCCGTCCCCACATGAACATAACAAAAATATACAGTTTGCGGCGGCGGATATAACCCCAACACCGGCAACGACGACTTCCACAAACAACTACGTTCCCCCGGTTGCAACAATCCCCCCCAGAAACTGGTATCCCGCAACGGTTCCATCACCTGACAGGGAGCGCGTTTGGCGAGAACATCCCCCTCCGTGGGCGCAATATAGGGACAATAACTCAAACAATTGGGCTGCTCAAAGGGACAGGCCTCTAACCTTAAAAAACTGAGGGCTTCACGGCTGCGGGAAGCACTGAGATAGCCCATCAGGGGAACCCCCGCTCGTCGCAGTCGTTCCCAAGCATCGAGAATGGGGTTGAGGATGCGATCGCGGGCCTCATCGGGCAGACTATCGAGGAACCAGTAAATCAGCGAACCATCCACCATCGCCAACAACGGTAAATCCGGGTACTGGCGGCGTAACTCCACTCCCAACGTGGCCAACTCCTGAGCTTCCGACACCGCCCGCCGATAGCCCATCCATTCCTCCGTACGAATCCCCCATTGGCGTGACGCATATAAGTCTTCCGGGCGATAGAACACCTCCGGCACACTATCGAGAACCGGGGCGCGATTTTGCCCATAATGCAAGACAACTCGCCCAATGTTGAGGAGATAGCAATAGGCGATTTCATGCTGATTGGGGGCAATTTGCGAGCCATCGGTGGCGATGACGGTATGGGTTGAGGGGGGACGTTGTAGGAGAATCCGACTCGCGAGGGGTTCGACTGGGGTGGCGGCCGAAAACCAGATGCGATCGCGCCATCGCTCCTGAGCCGCCACCAACGCCTCCTGATGCTCACAGGCCGTCTCAAACAAGCCCTGAGCCAATTCGAGCCGTTTCTGAGCCGCGACGGCTTCTTCCCGTAGATGTTCGCCAATGCCGGGTAGGAGTTTTGTGACTTGGTTGAGATCGAGCATGGGAACAGTTAATAGTTAATAGTTAATAGTTAATAGTGAATAGTTGATAGTTGATAGTTAACAGTGAATAGTTAATAGATGGGTAGGGTGCGTCCCGGCTTCAATCAAGGTTATATCTCTACTACTCGGTTGGAACTTGCCGGAACGCATCGCTTCGACAACAATTTCGATCGCAATCGGGGAATTACGTGAAACAATGTAAGAGTTTTAACAGTTTTTTCGTGGTATCGGTTAACTGGGTTCGCTTGTAGGCATCTGCGGCCTTGCGGATACACTCGGCTTGGGTGGGATAGGGATGAATCACACTAGAGAGGGTTTTTAACCCCAGTCCGCCCACCATGGCCGTGGTGATTTCACTAATCGACTCTCCCGCATGACGCGAGACAATCGTGGCCCCGAGGATTTTGTCCGATCCTTTCTCATGGAGAACCTTGAGAAAGCCGTCCGTTTCTCCATCGGCGATCGCCCGATCCAAATCCTTAAACTCTATCTTAATCGTTTCTGTCTCAATCCCCTTCTCTTGCGCCTCTCCTTCATAGAGTCCTACATGGGCCACTTCTGGATCAGTATACGTGACCCAAGGCATCACCAAACTGCTTAACTTCGGTCGTCCCAAACCAAAGGGGGCAAACAGGGTATTCTGAATCACAATCCGGGCCGCTGCATCCGCCGCATGGGTAAACTTCCAATTCATGCAGATATCCCCGGCTGCATAAATTTTGGGATTCGTGGTTTGTAAATACTCATCCACCTCGACCCCTCGGCCATTGTAGGCCACGCCAGCGGCCTCTAGGTTCAAACTCTCCACATTGGGCGATCGCCCCGCCCCAATCAGGATCTCATCGACCACCACCTGTTTTGTCGTACCCTGGTGATTAAACGTCAGAACCTTTCCTTCTGCGGTCTTCTCAACTCGGTCCGGTTCACAGCCGAGAACTAACTCAATCCCTTCTTCTATAAACGTCTGTTGCACAATCTCCGCCGCGTCAGCATCTTCCCGATGTAACACATGGCCATGACGATGAATCAGCGTCACCTGGGAACCCAGACGACGAAAGGCTTGAGCCAATTCACAGCCAATGGGGCCGCCACCAATCACCGCCAGGCGTTTGGGGCGTTCAGTAAGGTTAAACACCGTCTCATTGGTGAGATAGCCAGCTTCAGCTAATCCGGGAGTATTGGGATGAACCGCCCTCGCCCCAGTCGCAATTACCGCTTTTTTATACTTGAGGGTGACATCATCGACTTGAATGGCGTGATTGCCGGTGAAACTGCCATTTCCCAGAAAGATATCCACCCCAGCTTTAGCAAAGCGATGAGCGGAATCATGATGACTAATCCCGGCCCGGATTTTCCGCAACCGTTCCATCACGGCGGCAAAATCGACATCGATGTTCTCAGGAGAAGCAATGCCATAGTGAGGAGCGTTCCACATCTCGCCCACGACGCGGGAGGAGCGAATCAGGCTTTTGGAGGGAACGCAGCCGGTATTGAGACAATCGCCACCCATCAGGTTTCGTTCCACCAGAGCCACCTTAAGGCCGATATCGAGTCCAGCGGCCCCAACGGCGGCCACTAGGCCAGCAGTTCCCCCACCAATCACCACTAAGTCATAGCAATCGGCAGGTTTTGGATTCACCCAATCGGGGGGATGGGTTTGTTGGAGGAGTTCACGGTTGTACTCATCCATGGGGGAGATGGTGAAGGTGTGAAAGGCAGAGTTAGGCATAGGGAAAAACGCAGTAGGGGCAATCCGCAAGTGGCGTACCCTGAGCAATAAGCTATTAACTATTAATACCAATTTTCGATATGTTTGCTATACATCAACACTGGGGGAGGGCGCGCCACTTGCGGTTCGCCCCTACGGCCATCTATGGCATGAATTTTGAAACATGGTATAACTACTAACTATTAACTACCAACTATCAACTACTAACTATTAACTATTCACTATCAACCACTAACTATCAACTATTCACTATTCACTATTAACTATTCACTATTAACCGCTTGTTCCCCGACGGTTTCGGCGAGGGCGTTGCGGGCGATGCGGGTGACGTAAACTGTGACGGCGACGGTGGCGATGAACCCGATAATTTGGAGAATGCGTTGTAGCATTGCGGCTTGGGGATCGGCGGTGGCGGCCCCGGTTCCCAGGGTGGCTAAACTTCCGGCGAGAGAGCCGATATAGACGTACATGATGGTTCCGGGAATCATGCCCAGGGAGCCGAGAACGTAGTCTTTGAGAGAGACGTTGGTGATGCCATAGGCGTAGTTGAGGAGGTTGAAGGGAAAGATGGGAGACAGACGCGTGAGAAAGACGATTTTGAAGCCTTCTCGTCCGACGGCGTCGTCAATGGCGGCAAATTTGCGGTTACTGGCGATTTTCCCGGCGACCCAATCCCGGGCGAGATAGCGGCCAATGAGAAAGGCGAGGGTTGAGCCGAGTACGGCGCCGATGAAGACGTAGAGGGAGCCGAACACCACGCCAAACACGACTCCGCCGCCGAGGGTGACGATGGAACCGGGGAGAAAGGCTACGGTGGCGATGATATAGAGGCCAATGAAGGCAACGATGCCTAGGGTTCCTAGGTCTTGGATGTTTTGCAGGGCTTGTTGTAGCCAGAGTTGGGGGTTGAAGCCCACTGGGGAGTCTTGGGCGAGAACTGGGGTGGCTGCCCCGATGAGAAACCAGGATAGCAGGGGAAGACTGAAGGAGAACATACGGGCGATCGCAGTTTGGGAAGGGTGGGGGACAGGTTTGGACGAGAACATGGCAACTTTAGCCGATGACGAGTGCTTCTGGTTGGGGTTACGCTCGTTAACGGCTTCTGGATGTGGCGATGGGTTAGTTCTGTCCGGCTTGGGCGATCGCCGTCTGTCCTTCGTCGGAGAAGGCATAACCGAGGAAGGCTTGAACCATCTCGTTGGCGGGGTCTTTATAGACGTAGTAGAGGTTCCGCCGATAGGGATATTGTTCGGCGATGGGGGTTAAGCCGTCAATGGCCACGGGGCGGACGGTACTTTGGTTGAAAATTTGGGCGGCGGTGGCGTAGCCAATGCCGTCGTCGCCTAAGGCTCGCAACATGGGGGTGGTGGCATCCCGTTCTAGGGTGGTGATGTTGGGGGTATTGCCAAAGTCGCCGCCGTTGAGAACCAGCTCCCGGAAGGTTTGGTGTGTGCCGCTGACGGGAGGACGGTTGAGGACGCGAATGGGTTTGTCGGGACCGCCAATCTCTGACCAGTTGGTAATTTCTCCGCTGAAGATGTCAACCACGTCTTGTTGGCTCAATCCCTGGCCAAAGGGATTACTGACCCCCACCACGAGGGCGATCGCATCCTCAGCAACGGGGACAGCCACGAGGCCTTGGGCTTCTTCCTCAGCCCTGAGGGCACGGGAGGAGGCCCCCAGGTCAGCATTGCCCGCCAAAACGGCGTTTATACCATCTCCAGACCCGGTGGCTGAGGTGGTGACGGTAACTCCAGGAAACTGATCTTCAAAGCCCTGTTTTAAGGCGCTATTGATAGACACCATAGCGGTAGACCCTTGCAAATCGAGGCGGGTTCCGCTGGGAAGGCTCTCGGGGACGGTAAATTGGCTTGGCGTAACCGGGGAATTGGTGGCCGTTGAGGGGGAGGCGTTGTTGGCTGGAGCGGTTGCTGATGGAGGGGATGAGGTCTCTGATGGGTTCTCTGATGGGTTCTCTGATGGGGTGTTGGGAGAGCGACTGAGGAACCAATAGACCCCGAAGCCAATTAGGGCTAAGACGAGGATATAGACAATAGGCGGTGGTCCGGATTTTGACTGTGACATGGGGGAAGGGGGTTAAGTGACCGATTAAGGAGAATTCTTGAACTGTTGTAAGCGGCGAGCAACTTCTTCGTCGAGTTGATGCTGCTCCCAATCCGCCTCGGTGTCGGGAGCAGCTTGGGAGAGTTCTGTTAGGGCTTCTTCTTCGAGGCGTTGCAGTTCTAGGCGGCTTCGGGCATCGTCGAGGTGCGATCGCGCCGCTTCTAAGTTCTGTTGACGAGAGACTTGACTGAGGGGATCGAGAACGTCTCCGAGTTCGGCCATATCTTTGAGATGCTCCACATCAAGGCGATAGGCTTCGAGTTGAATGGTCTCTCGTTGCAGTCGCTCTTCGGAGGCTTGTAAAAACTCTAGGGCTTGTTGCAGGCGATCGCCAATTTGGGGCAGCAGTTTTTCGAGTTGTACCGCCTGCGTCATGGCTAACCGCGCCCCGGCTTTATCCCCTTGTTGTTGGGCGATCGCCGCCCGCTTTTCATAGGCCCTCACCTGGTTCAGTTTCGCCTGATATTTCAACTCAGCCTGGCGGTAAGCGGCCCGTTGAGCGCGTACGGTTTGTTCGAGATCTTGGACCGACTGCTGCATGGTTTTGAGGGAGAGTTCCGCCGTGGTAATGACATCCGGCTCGGCTGCGGGAGGGGCTTCGGGAGGCTTACCCCAGAGCCAGTTCCAGGTGTTAATGGTGAGGCGTCCGGCCCAATCCCCCATTAACCAGTACACTGCTTTTTTCATCTTGATTTCTCATCAGGTCAAGTCGCCTTATCGCCAGTCTATGGTATTTTTTGGCTGAATGGGTCGCGCCGTTGAGGATTACTTGCTCGGTTCGGGCCAGGGAAGTTGGCTATCTTGGGCCAGTCGTTGAGCCACAGCCGAGGCCCCCTCACGGTTGAGGTGACTGGGATCGGCGAAGAAGTCGGGGCGATCGCGCCATTGTGCTGATAAATCCCGCACCCACACTCGAGATTGTTGAGTTTGTTGCTGCAAAAACTCCTGAAATTGGCGTTCGTAGCGGCGGCGCGTTGCATCGAGATACTCGTTGGTGAGGGGTAGATTGACGAAAATCAGGGGAATGTTGCGGCCTTGACAGAACTCAATCACCCGGTTGACAGCGTTCCCCTGAACGCCGCCGAGGTTGAAGTTGGCGTAGTCGCGATCGTAGTCTCCCGGAACAGGGGGGAACTGCTGAAAATAGGTTTGGGGATTAAAGCGATCGCGGACAACTTGAAAGCCGTTCGAGTCTATATCGCGACGGGAGAGAATCACCGGAACCTCACTGTCTCGGGAGCCATTATTGCGCAATCGCTGATAGCCAGGGGAATTGCGGATGCGGCTAAAGGTGCGATCGTCTCGTCCACTATTAAAGGCCCGAGAGCCATCGGCCCAAATCATCACTTTGGGCAATTGTTCTGGCGTTAGGATATCTCTGAGCAAGAGATTGACGACTTGAGCGGTGGCCCCATTGATACTGAAATTAAACACTCGTACCCCGGAAAAACCACGACCATTGAGGTCAAATTGTAATCGCTTGGCATCGAGGCCCTGTAAACCTCGGGAACTGCCAATAATTAAGATATCCGGCGCTCCCAACGTGGCCACATAGGCTCGATAGAGAGCAAACTGCTCATCTAACACCAAACTATTAAACGTCGGATAGGGCAAACGATTGCCGCTGTTCTCCGCTCGTTGGAGGGCGAAATCAGCATTGTGCAGATATTCTTGCACTTTTTTCTGAGCAAAGGCCCGCTCTGGAGCCGTCACCGGAACCGATTGCATGGCCGCTAGGGCTTCTGTCCAATATTGCACCACCTGATGCCAATCTTCGGGGCTGCTGGCCTGTTGTGAGGCTTGCCAGGCCCGGGAGGCGCGATCGGTCCCCCGATTAAAGGCCTGTAACCCTGACGGCGATTCCGTCGTCTCCTGCGCCTGCCTGGCCTGCACTGGCGTCTCGATCGCCTTGGGATTGACGGGAGAACTGTCCGCCCCCAGATGACTCCAGGCCAAAAGGGCCAGAATGGCGGCGATGGCGATCGCCAGGGGGCGCAGTTGGCGCCAGTGGTGTGTCAACAGCTTTAACATTCTGCAATCGATTCCCTATAGCCATGGATTAGCAAGAACAAACCCCGCCTTGCCAACGCAAAGCGGGGTTCTGACTTAGATCACGAGCCAACTATCCCACTTAAGCCGTGGGATCATCATCGTCCTCGTCGTCATCATCATCATCAAACGCATCAGGATCAAAGTCCTCGTCGTCATCATCATCATCGAAGCCATCCGCCTCGAACTCATCCTCATCGCTCTCATCACTCTCAGCGAGATCCCCATCATCGAGAATCGCCGTAGACCCGTCATCTCCATCCGGTAAGATGGCCGCCGACTCATCACTGACACTTCCCGTGAGGTTGTAGGCGCGAGCGGTGCGATCGTCCAAGACCACATCTTGGATCTTACTCTCATCGTCCACACCATTGACCACCGAGTTAATCTCATTGATATCGGCATCTGGGGCCGAGAAGTTTAACTCTTCATAGGCATTGAACCCCGTTCCGGCAGGAATCAAACGACCAATAATGACGTTTTCCTTCAAACCGCGCAACCAATCGGATTTACCCTCAATCGCCGCTTCAGTCAGCACACGAGTCGTTTCTTGGAAACTCGCCGCACTAATAAAGCTATCCGTATTGAGAGACGCCTTCGTAATCCCCAACAGCATCGGCGTATATTGAGCCGGAGCGCCGCCAGTGATGGCCATAGCTTCATTGACCTGTTCGACCTGACGCAGTTCAATCAACTCACCCGGTAACATGGTCGTGTCACCGCCATCATCGATTTTCACCTTCGAGGTCATCTGACGCACAATCACCTCAATGTGTTTGTCAGAAATATCCACCCCTTGAGATTGATACACCGACTGCACCTCATTAACCAAGAAGGTTTGCACATTGCTAAAGCCCGTCAACGCCGCCTCATAAGTCCCCGAAGGCGCGAGGTAATCAAACCAACATTCAAGGATTTCATGGGGGTTCGAGGGACCATCAGTGAGGGGTTCAGCCACATCCACCCGTTGACCGTCCACCACCAAAACATTATGTCCTGACAGGGTGCGGTACTCCGAGACCGTGCCATCGTCTTCGACCACACGAATTTCAACGGAATCATCATCCTCATAGATGACCTGAGCGGTTCCTGGACGACGGTTGAGAACGCAGGCCTCTTTCGGTTTGCGGGCTTCGAGGAGTTCTTCAATCCGAGGTAGCCCCTGAATGATGTCTCCAGTTTTCGCCCGTTCAAACACCAGCAGCACCAGGTTATCCCCCCGTTGCACCAAGCTGCCATCATCCACATGGAGAATTGCACCCGGAGACACACGATAAGGACGAGCGTGACGCAAGACAATCTCGTTGTCGTGAATTTCAACCACTTGCCCCGATTCTTCTAAGGTTACCCCTTCGGCTACCGTGGCACCGCTGACGAGCAGATCTCCTTCTTTGACTTGAGGCTCAGCCCCCCCAAGATCGAGGCTAAAGCGATCCTCCTTACTGACAATCAGAACCCGGCGAGTGGCTTCAGTCCCTTCACGAATCCCCCGCACCATCCCCGCATTGCGACAGGCAATTTCCGTGCGAGCCACGACGGAGCCAGGCTCGATTTGGTCGCCATCTTCAACCAATAAACGGGTACTGGTGGTACTGGTAAAAAGCGGATCGACGTTGGTATTTTCCCGACGCACCGTCAAGGATTCAACCACCACCAATTGCAGGCGCATGGCTTCATCATCGTCCTCATCGGGGACGAGTTCGATGTCGGCTTCGAGGTGACGAGCATCGCTGCCAATGTCCAGAATCAGTTGGGTGCGGATGAGTTCTTGGCCTTCAACGGATTTAATCCGCTCGCCATCTTTAAAGGGCAACATCCGCTGTACGGGCCGCAGAGCGATGGGGAAGGCGTTTTCTTGGCCTTCCGCCGGCTGCTGACTGGGAACCGAGGGCGTATCGGGCACTTGGAACTCTTCAACCGGACGCAGCAGCACCCCAGTTCCTTCGGGAGTGGTGACGGATTCAACGAAACAGAGAGACTCGGCGACTAAGCCAGGGGCCACTTCTTGTCCGGGATGGACGAGGCTCTGTTCGGGAACGCTGAGTTTGTCGTTGCTGCTGAGGTCCAGGAGATGGAAGTCTCCGGCTTTAATGGAGATTTCCCGCAAAATGTCGTTTTTCTGGACGACTTCGACGATGCCACTGTTCTGACAGTAGATGTCTTTGACGACTTCGGTACCGGCTTCAACAAAGTCCCCATCTTCGACTTCGAGTAGGGAGATGTCTTTGTTGATTTCGTGGGTTTCTTCGGGAATCCAGATCATGGTTCCCCCTTTGGTGATCTCGTAGCCGGCTTTGCTGCCTTTGCCTCGTTTGGCGACTTCGATATCGCCGTATTTGAGAATCCCGCCGGTGTGGGTTTTGTAGGTGTCGTCAATCAGTTCGGCCACCACTTGACCATTGCGCACTTTTGTGCCTGGTGTGGCCGTGAGGGTAAATTCTTGCCCCTGTTGGGTCGAGACGATGTAATGGTCGCGCCCTTGACTGGTGACGGTGGTGACTTTGGCGCTGTCGAGACGCACCGAGGCGGTAATGATATCGACTTCTTTGGGGATAGTCGGTGCCGGGGCCAGGCTGGATTCTCCGGCATCTTCGGGGGAGGGGAGATCCTCTTGAGGGATGCGCACAATCCCGCCGGTTTCACTGGGGGTTTCGGTGACGGCGAGGACATCTCCGGCGGCGACGGAATGGCCGTTTTTGACGACGGGAGTTGCCCCAGGGGGAAGATTATAGACTTCGCCTTTTAGCACCCACATCAGTCCACCGCGAGCGGCGATGATGGTGGTGTTGCCCTGACGGTCTTTTTTCTCCTCGGGGATGACGCCGGCATATTTGACTTCCCCGCCGATATCTGTGGCCACGTCTTTGGTGGCTTTCTCGGTGTTCTTACGGGTGCGAGCATTGCCGATGGGAACTTCGGCGATAAATTCATCGGCGCTGACGCTGTCGCCATCGCGGATGATCAGGGTTGACCCTTGGGGCAAGAAGATGCTATGGCGTTTGCCTTTGCCGCTGGGTTCAATGACGAGATCTCCGGCTTGTTCGACCATGTAGGCTTCTTCCCCGTGGCGAGTCCGGTAGGGACGAGCGGTGAGGTCTTTGCCGTAGCGTGCGGTTCCGTCGAAGGGGGCTTTGGCGGGTCGGGCCACTTCCCCGGTGAAGACCCCGCCGGTGTGGAAGGTCCGCATGGTGAGCTGGGTTCCCGGTTCGCCGATACTTTGGGCGGCGATAATCCCTACGGCTTCACCGAGGTCCACCAGTTCGGCATGGGCCAAACTCCAGCCGTAGCAATGTTGACAGACGCTACGGGCTGATTCACAGGTCAGAGGCGATCGCACCCGCACCTCCTCGAGGCCAGCCGCAACAATCGCATCGGCCAGTTCTTGACAAATGACCTGATTGCGCCGAGATTCGATGACCTCTTCGCAATTGTCATGGCGATTGTGAACGGAGACAGTAATCAGTTCCCCGGTTTTCGGGTGATGGACATCTTCGGCCAAAACCCGACCCAAAAGACGGGTTTCGAGGGGAATCGATACTCGTTCCCCGCTACGCATACTTTGCAGAGGAATGCTGCGCTGGGTTCCACAGTCGAGTTCCCGGACAATGGTGTCCTGAGACACGTCCACAAGACGACGGGTGAGATACCCTGAGTCAGCGGTACGCAGGGCGGTATCGACAAGACCTTTACGCGCCCCGTAGGAGGAAATAATGTACTCGGTAACGGTTAGACCTTCCCGGAAGTTCGTTTTAATGGGTAAGTCGATGATTTCCCCTTGTGGGTTAGCCATCAAGCCCCGCATTCCCACCAACTGACGCACCTGGGAGATATTCCCCCGCGCCCCAGAAAAGGCCATCATATACACCGAGTTGAGGGGGTCACTTTGTTTGAAGTTGGTGACCACGTCATCTTTGAGTTCTTCGCTGGTGGTACTCCAGGTGTCGATGACTTTCTGGAAACGCTCCACCTCGGTAATTTCCCCTCGGGTATAACGAGCTTCGGTGACATCAATTTCTTGTTGGGCTGTAGCCAGCAATTGCGGCTTGGAGGGCGGAATCTGCAAGTCCTCGATACTAATGGACACCCCAGCTCGGGTAGCATAGCGAAAGCCCAGGTCTTTGAGGTGATCGGCAATTTGGGCGGTTTTTGCGGTTCCATGATAGCTAAAGGCCCAAGCGATCAGGGAGCGTAGTTGTTTTTTGTCGACGACTCGATTGTAAAAGAGCATAGTCTCTCAACGTTGACGGGTGTGATAGGGGCAAGACGAAATAACCCAGGAGGTATCCCCCCTGGGGAGAACGGTCTCTAGGCTAGAGCTTCTCGGATGGCTTGGTTATAGATAACCCGGCCTGGGGTGGTATAGACATATTGGGCGATGAGTTTTCCATCGGCATCGAAGCGTTTACGGCTGTATTGGTAGCGTTTCAAAACGCTGCCATCGTCGAGGGTTTGTTCGTCAATCAGGGGGTCATCGCCTCCGGTTACAACCTTGTCATCCAAGCCCAAACGCACCCAGACATACTTATGCAGATGAACCAACCCCCGTTCATGGGCAATAATCAGATCCTCAGGGTTAGCAAAGGTCTGTTCGTTTTTATCTTGAACCGTTGGGTTCTCAGCGGTGAGGTAGTAGCAGCCCAAAACCATGTCCTGACTCGGCGTAACAATGGGTTGTCCGGTAGCGGGGGAGAGGATGTTGTTGCAAGCCAACATCAGCAACCGCGCTTCGGCTTGGGCTTCGAGGGATAGGGGAACGTGAACGGCCATTTGGTCCCCGTCAAAGTCAGCGTTGAAGGCTGGACAAACGAGGGGGTGCAGTTGGATGGCGCGACCATCGACCAGAATTGGCTCAAAGGCTTGAATCCCCAAACGGTGCAGGGTCGGCGCCCGGTTGAGCATGACGGGATGGCCTTCGATGACTTCTTCGAGAACATCCCAAATGTTGGGGTCGTTGCGAGAAATTAGTTTTTTGGCGGCTTTGATATTGTTAACAATGCCCTGACGAATCAACCGGTGAATGACGAAGGGTTGGAATAATTCGATCGCCATCTCCCGAGGTAAACCACATTGGTGGATTTCCAACTTCGGACCCACGACAATCACACTCCGCCCCGAGTAGTCCACCCGTTTTCCGAGCAAGTTCTGACGGAAGCGACCCTGTTTCCCTTCAATGATATCGCTGAGGGATTTCAGGGGGCGATTATTGGCACCAACCACCGTCCGTCCCCGCCGTCCGTTGTCGATGAGGGCATCAACAGCTTCTTGCAACATCCGTTTTTCGTTCCGGATGATAATTTCCGGGGCCAAAATCTCCTGTAAGCGAGCCAGGCGGTTGTTACGGTTAATGACCCGACGATAGAGGTCATTGAGGTCACTGGTGGCAAAGCGGCCCCCATCGAGCTGCACCATGGGGCGCAAGTCAGGGGGAATCACGGGGATAGCATCGAGGACCATCCATTCGGGGCGAGCGCCGGTGGCGATGAAGTTGTCAATCACCCGCAGTCGTTTGATGAGTTTGGCCCGTTTTTGCCCTTTGGAGTTGGAGATATCTTCCCGCAACTTCTCGGCCACCACTTCGAGTTCCATATCCGCCAGCAACTGCTGGATGGCTTCAGCACCAATCCCTACTTCAATCCCCTCGAGTTGGGAGTCCTCGTCATAGAGTTGTTCCTCGATTTCCATCCATTGGTCTTCGAGGAGCAGTTGTTTGTAGGCCAAGTTATCGGCGTTGCCGGGATTCAAGACCACATAGGCGTTGAAATAGACGATTTGCTCCACATCTCGCAGGGGCATATCCAGCAAGATGGCCATGTAACTGGGAATCCCTTTGAGATACCAAACATGGGTCACCGGGGCCGCCAGTTTGATGTAGCCCATGCGGTGACGACGCACGCGGGATTCGGTCACTTCTACGCCGCAGCGTTCGCAGACAATGCCACGGTGACGCACTCGTTTATATTTGCCGCAGTGACATTCCCAGTCCTTGGCGGGGCCGAAAATGCGCTCACAGAATAAGCCGTCCATTTCCGGTTTCAGGGTGCGGTAGTTGATGGTTTCAGGTTTGGTGACTTCACCGACGACCTGGCCGTTGGGAAGTGTCCGTTCTCCCCAACTGCGAATCCGCTCCGGGGAGGCGATGGCGATTTTGACGTAATCAAAGCGCTGTTCGACTTTTGGCATCGTTTTGGGTACTCCGAAGGTTCTCTAGTCTGTGGGATGAGGGGGATATCGACCTCCGCTGACTGAGTCTGCCCCGAAATTGGGGGCCGAGGACAGCGGAGGTGGGGGGCTGATTGGGGAGGTGGCTTAATCCTCGTCGTCGCCTCCTTTGGACATGGATTCGTAGGTGGGACGATTGGGGGCGCGACGACTGGAGACATCGGACATCAGGTCTACTTCGGCGTCAACGCTGTTGCCATCTTCAGCGGTTCCCACTTTATGGACGGCAATGTCCAAGCAGAGGGATTGCAGTTCCCGCATTAGCACTTTGAAGGATTCTGGGGTTCCCGGACGAGGAATGGCTTTCCCTTTGACGATCGCATTCAAGGCTTCATTCCGTCCCTGCATATCGTCGGATTTGACGGTGAGCAGTTCTTGCAGGGTATAGGCGGCCCCAAAGGCTTCGAGGGCCCAAACCTCCATTTCTCCGAACCGCTGTCCCCCTTGTTGGGCTTTCCCACCCAGGGGCTGCTGGGTGACCAAGGAGTAGGGTCCGGTCGACCGGGCGTGAATCTTGTCATCGACCAGGTGAACCAGTTTGAGCATATAAGCTTTGCCCACGGTCACCGGCTGGTCAAAGGGTTCGCCACTGCGTCCGTCATAGACCTGAATTTTCCCGGCATTTTGGGGGTTATAGACCCAATCTTTGCCGGTTTTATCCCGGGCCTGTTGCAGCTTGCGGTTCACGGTTTGCCGCGATTGGTCGGTTCCGTGCATTTCGTCGAAGGGAACCATTTTGAAGCGGGCGTTGAGGTTATCGCCGGCCCAGGCCAACATACATTCAAAGATTTGTCCCACGTTCATCCGGGAGGGAACCCCCAGAGGACTCAAGACAATGTCGAGGGGCGTACCGTCGGGGAGATAGGGCATATCTTCCTGGGGCAGAATCCGGGAAATAATCCCTTTGTTGCCGTGGCGACCGGCCATTTTGTCCCCGACTTGGATTTTCCGTTTTAGGGCCACATAGACGCGCACCACCATGTTGGCACCGGGGGGCAGTTCGTCACCCTGTTCACGGGTAAACACCCGCACATCGACGACGCGACCTTTTTCCCCGTTGGGAACCCGCAGGGAGTTATCTCGCACGTCGCGAGCTTTTTCCCCGAAAATAGCCCGTAGGAGTTTCTCTTCGGGGGGTTGGTCGGACTCTCCTTTAGGGGTGACTTTTCCGACGAGGATTTCCCCAGATTCGACCCAAGCCCCAATGCGAATAATGCCGCTTTCGTCAAGGTGTCGTAATGAATCTTCACCAACGTTGGGGATTTCGCGGGTAATTTCTTCGGGGCCGAGTTTGGTTTGCCGGGCTTCGATTTCGTATTTCTCGATGTGAATACTGGTGTAAACATCATCGATGACCAATCGCTCACTAATGAGAATCGAGTCCTCGTAGTTGTAGCCTTCCCAGGGCATATAGGCCACCAGGATATTTTGCCCCAGGGCCAGTTCCCCGCCTTCGGTGGCGCTTCCGTCAGCCAAGACTTGTCCGGCTTCGACTTCGTCCCCTTCAAAGACGATGGGGCGCTGGTTGAGACAGGTATCTTGGTTGGAGCGTTGGTATTTTTGCAGTTCGTATTCGATAATTTCGGGTAAGCCGTTGCTGTCACTCTCCTCGACGGTGGGCCGCACCAAAATCCGTTCAGAATCGACGTAGGTAACGACGCCGGGAGTGCGGCTAACGATGACCATCCCGGAATCTCGGGCGGCTTGGGCCTCAAGTCCCGTGCCCACGAGGGGCCGTTCGGGCCGCAGCAGGGGAACGGCTTGACGCTGCATGTTTGACCCCATTAAGGCCCGGTTGGCGTCGTCATGCTCAATGAAGGGAATCAAGGAGGTGGCGACGGAGATAATTTGGACTGGGGAGACGGCGACAAAGTCCACCTGGTCGGGGGTGGTGGTGGTGAAGTCCTGACGGTAACGGACGGGAACCTGATCCCCTTGGATGTAGCCTTCGGGGTTGATGGGGATGTCACCGGGGGCGACGCGCAGGTCGTCTTCTTCGTCGGCGGTCATGTAGATGGGGGCGTTCTCCCGCATGACGCGGCCGTTTTCGACGCGGTAGTAGGGGGTTTCGATGAAGCCGTAGTTGCTGACGCGGGCGTGGGTGGCGAGGGAGCCGATGAGTCCGGCGTTGGGACCTTCGGGGGTCTCGATGGGACAGATGCGTCCGTAGTGGGAGGGGTGAATGTCGCGCACGGCGAATCCGGCCCGTTCCCGTGTCAGTCCGCCGGGACCGAGGGCGGAGATACGGCGTTTGTGGGTCAACTCAGCCAGGGGGTTGGTCTGGTCCATAAACTGGGAGAGTTGGCTGGAGCCGAAGAACTCTTTAATGGCCGCGACGAGGGGTTTGGGGTTGACGAGGGAGGCTGGGGTGAGGGTGTCGGAGTCGGAGACGGTCATGCGCTCTTTGATAATCCGTTCGAGACGGTTGAGGCCGACGCGGACTTGGTTTTGCAACAGTTCGCCGACGGAGCGGACGCGACGATTGCCGAGGTGGTCGATGTCGTCGATTTGCCCCATGTCAAATTCGAGGTTGATGAGGTAGTCGACGGCGGCGAGGATGTCGTCGGAGGTGAGGACGCGGGTGCTGTCGGGGACGTTGAGCCGCAGTTTTTTGTTGAGTTTGTAGCGTCCAACCCGCCCGAGGTCGTAGCGTTTGGGGTCGAAGAAGCGGGATTCGAGCAGGGACAAGCCGCCGGAGACGGTGGGAGGTTCGCCGGGTCGCAGTTTGCGATAGAGTTCCATGAGGGCGTCTTCTTCGCTGAATTGCCCTTCTTTTTCGATGGTTTTTTCGAAGAAGTCGTAGTGACGGATGCGATCGCTAATTTCGGCGTCGGAGAGTCCTAGGGCTTTGAGCAGGACTTGGGCGGAGAGTTTGCGGGTTTTGTCGATGCGCACCCAAACTAGGCCGTTGCGGTCGGTTTCAAATTTGAGCCAGGCGCCTCGGTTGGGGATGAGGGAGGCGTTGTAGGTACGGCGACCGTTTTTGTCGACGTCGGATTTGTAGTAAACGCCGGGCGATCGCACGATTTGGTTGACGATGACCCGCTCGGCGCCGTTAATGATAAAGGTTCCCCGTTCGGTCATCAGGGGCAGGTCGCCGATGAAGACTTCTTGTTCTTTAATTTCGCCGGTTTCTTTGTTAATCAGCCGGGTGGGGACGTACATCTGTACGGCGTAGCTGCTGTCGCGGCGTTTGGACTCGTCGACGCTATATTTGGGTTCTTTAAGTTTGTAGTTACGACCGATAAAGTGAAGTTCTAACTTTCCGGTATAGTCGGTAATGGGGGAGAAACTGTTAAGTTCTTCGATTAAGCCTTCTTCGAGGAACCAGCGAAAGCTCGATCGCTGGATGGCGACGAGGTCAGGCAGGTGAAAGACGGGGGCGGTGCTGGTGGTGGTCGTTTGTAAGTTAGTCATTCGTCTTCTTGGTCGGACTGTTGGGATGCGCTAAAGACGTGGATTCTTGACCCAAGTTTGCCAGGTTAGGCGCGGGGCTACACGGCAAATCGAGGTTTCAGTGTTTGAAACCTCGGTCAATGTTAAAGACAGGCTTGTAAGCATCGCCTGAGTGAGCCGGTTGTGAGTCGGTCGGGGGTGGGATTCCCACGGACGCTCGCTGGGATGATGGACGATTCGGGTAAAGTCCAGATCTTGGCATTCGTTTCGGAGTCTGCGGTTGCGCGGGCGGGGTTGGCGATCGCGAGGAGTCTAGACCTCAATAGGTGTTAGACCAAAGCAGGCGATCGCATTGTGCCGGGTTTGCGCGGCCAGGTCGTCGAAGGACACGCCGCGCAGTTGGGCCAGGGTTTCGGCAACGTAGCGCACGAAGGCGGGTTCGTTGCGTTTGCCCCGTTTGGGGACGGGGGCGAGAAAGGGACAGTCGGTTTCTATTAGGAGGCGATCGTTGGGAACTAGCTTGGCCGATGCTTGTAAGGTTTGGGCATTTTTAAAGGTGACGATACCACTAAAACTAATATAAAACCCCAAATCGAGAAAGGCTTGGGTTTCTTCGGGGGTTCCGGCCCAGCAATGCATCACGCCTCGGGGGTGACCGCCTAAATCCCGAAATTCCTGTAACTGCTCGACCAGGGCGCTAGCTGCGTCCCGACAGTGGATAATTACGGGAAGATCGAGAGCCTCAGCGATGTCGAGTTGTCCCCGTAGGGCGGCATATTGCTGGGGGTGGTTGTCGGCTTTAAAAAAATCTAGCCCCGTTTCACCGATCGCCACCACCCGCGTCTCGTCTTGAGCCAAACGGGTAATCTCTTGGGCCAGCTCGTCGCTCCAGTCCTGGGCATCGAGGGGATGTAACCCCACGGCTAGGGACATTTCCGGCACTTGGGCCGCGAGGGCCTGGGTGCGCGAAAATTCCCGAGGATGGACGCACGAATGAACCAAGTGGCTCACTCCGGCGGCTCGCCAGCGATCGCGGACTTGTGCGAAGTCCGCTTCAAAGCGGTCAAAGTTGACGTGAACGTGGGTGTCAATAAGCGTCATGCGATCGGCTCAATGGTCGTCGGCCGCGTGGGTTAGGCTGCGGCGGTGTCTTGTTGCTTGAGGGCTTTAGCCAGACGGGCTTTCTTGCGAGCGCCGGTGTTGTTGTGTAAGACGCCTCGTTTGACGGCTTTGTCAATTTTGCTATAGGCCAGGTTCATATGCTGTTGAACCTCCTCTAAGGCCTCGGGACTTGGGTTACTTTGGTAGGCCTCGACGGCTGCAAAGTATTTCTTCATCAGCGTGCGGATGGCTGATTTGTAGGATTTATTGCGTAAGCGGTTGCGCTCGTTGACTTGAATGCGTTTGATTGCAGACTTAATGTTTGCCACCGATTAACTCCCCTATGTAGATCAATTCTGTTTACGTTGACTTTGGCTGTTCTTACCAGACATACTAATATAGCATCTCATTTGTGAGAAGTCGCGCTTTCTGAAAAAATCCGCGCTAAGCTGATAGGGTAATCAGTTTACGTGAGATCGTTCCCTCTGGCTCCGGGGTGGGCGATCGCGTCTGGGGCAATCCCGGACATCTGGATATCCATTTGGGGCAGACACGCGCGGAGGCATTCTGTAACATCCCATGCTGCGAATCATCACTCAGCGATCCGAAGCCGAGTCCGAGTTACGGCGAATCATGAACCGCACCCAGTCCGATGGGGTGCTAGAACAAGAAGCGAGCGTCCGCAAGATTATCGAGACGGTTCGCCAACAGGGGGATGCGGCCCTACTACGCTACACGCAAGAGTTTGACGGTCAATCCCTCACCCGTGGTCAATTACGAGTGACGGGGTCGGAACTTGATGCGGCTTATCAACAAATTCCCAAACGGCTTTTGGATGCGATTCAACTGGCCGTGAAACAGGTTGAGGCTTTCCATCGTCAACGGGTTCCCAAAAGTTGGGTTGATTTTAGCAAGGATGGCGTTGTCCTGGGGAAACGCTATACGCCGGTCGATCGCGCGGGACTCTATGTTCCCGGTGGTCGCGGTGCTTATCCGAGTACGGCGATTATGAATGCGGTTCCGGCCAAAGTGGCGGGGGTTGAGGGAATTGTCATGGTTACGCCACCGGGAAATGATTTACGGATTGATCCGGCGGTGTTGGTGGCGGCCCAGGAAGCGGGAGTGCAAGAGATTTATCGGGTTGGGGGTGCGCAGGCGATCGCGGCGTTGGCCTATGGAACCAATACGATCTCGCCGGTGGATGTGATCACCGGGCCAGGAAATATCTATGTCACTCTGGCCAAGAAAATGGTCTTTGGGACGGTGGGGATTGATTCCCTGGCGGGGCCATCGGAGGTGTTGGTGATTGCTGATCGTCAGGCCGATCCCGCTCATGTGGCGGCGGACTTATTGGCCCAGGCTGAACATGACCCGATGGCGGCGGCGATTCTGCTGACGCCGGATTCGGCTTTGGCTCGTCAGGTGGTGGCGGAGGTGGAGGCTCAGTTGAGCGAGCATCCGCGACGGTTGTGGACTGAGAAGGCGATCGCCCATTATGGATTGGTCGTGGTGGTGGATTCTTTGGCCGAAGCGGCTGATCTGTCGAATCAGTTTGCTCCCGAACACCTGGAACTCGAAATTGCCGACCCCTGGGAGTGGGTGCCGCAGATTCGTCACGCGGGGGCGATTTTCCTGGGCTATTCGACCCCAGAAGCGGTCGGAGATTACCTGGCCGGGCCGAACCATACCCTACCCACCTCCGGCGCCGCTCGCTACGCCTCAGCCTTGGGTACGGAAACCTTTATGAAGCATTCGAGTCTGATTGAGTATTCTCCTTCGGCTTTGCAAAACATGAGTGAGGCCATTCAAACGCTCGCTGACGCTGAAGGCTTACATTCTCACCGGGAGTCGGTTCGTCTGCGAACTCAGTTTAAGAAGCAGACCCCCCCAGATTCCCCGCAGTCGTAAGCTCACTTCGCCGGGTTTTGTCTGAAATTTTTGTCATACCAGTTAGGACGTTAATTTAGATTGAAGCTATTGCAATAAAAGGACTTCACTATTTCCAGTCGTTTATTGTCGAGTGTCTATGGTGCGCTATTTCTTCAGGTTGCTTCAACGTCCATTGCTGACCCTGGCCACTCTGGCGGGATACCTGGCGCTAACCCCAGCGTTGGCCGAGGGACACGAGGAGCTTAGCACCTACGAGGATTATGTCAATCGCTGTCAGAAGGGGAGCGATCGCGAGGCGGTGGTGGCCTGTGAGAAGGCGTTGGCCTTGCGCCCCGATGATGTCAGGACTTGGACGAATTTGGGGGTACGCTTGGGGAATCTGGGGGACTATGAGGCGGCGCTGGCGGCTCATAATCGCGCCCTGAGACTGCGTCCGAGGTACGCTCTAGCGTTGCTGAATCGTTGTGCTGATCAGATTGCTCTAGGGCGCTTTATTGAAGCGGTGTCGTCCTGTGAGAGCGCCTTAGAGGGAGATGGGCGTTGGGGGGAGTTGAGTGGGGCGATCGCTTGGTATAATCTGGGCCTGGCTCAACAGGGTCTCGATCGCTACCGGGAGTCTCGTGAGGCTCTGATGCAGGCGATCGCCTTAACCCCTGAACACGCCGCCGCCTGGAATCGTCTCGGCTATGCCTGGGAGCGTCTGGGAGAGTACGATGAGGCCCTAGATGCCTATCGTCGCGCCGTGGAACTGGCCCCGACCACATCGAGGTATCGTGAGGATCTCAATCTTGTGCAACGGCGGTTGCCGTTTTAGGGTCGCAGACTGACCGAAAGGCTGGCTCTGAGCGGCTTGGCTAAGGGATGCACCCGAAAGGTGAACTCGAAATTATAAAGGAAAGCCAAAAAATTCCCCAGCCCCGATAAACCATGCTATGGTAGTTAGAGAGATAGAAGAATTATCGGTCTATAGTGTTTGTTTTTGGTATTAACTGGTTTTCTCCCGTTTAGTCTGAGCAAGCTTCACTCCGAAATCTCCATCTCTGCACGCTGTTTGATTTTGGAGACCCTCGATGTCCGTTTACGTTGGAAATCTTTCTTATGAAGTCACCTCTGAGGATTTAAGTGACGTTTTCTCAGAATATGGGACGATCAAACGGATTCACGTCCCGACGGACCGTGAAACCGGTCGTATGCGGGGATTTGCATTTGTAGAAATGGAACAGGAATCCGAAGAAGCCGCCGCAATTGAAGCCCTCGATGGGGCAGAATGGATGGATCGCGTTATTCGGGTTAACCCTGCTAAACCCCGTACCGACAAACCTCGGTACAACCGCCGTTAGGTTAATTTTAAGTCTTGAGCGGTTGACATCGGTGGCGTTGATGGCACGGTATACCGGCACATTGTATAATAGCACTGAGTCGTTACACGGCGAATCACATGATCGATGTTGAGCCGTCAAGCCAAGGCTTCAGTCATTTAAGAGATCGTTTTGTGAGAGAATCTCATAACTCGGAGGACCTAAATGACGAGCCTTCGTAAGAGGAACGGGAAAGTTTCCGAGCCTCTTTTTTTTCAAACTGTGAACTGTGAGTAGAAGGGAAGTGAATGACTCAAATTATCTTGGGTGATAGTGAACCCATCGAATCCGCATTACGTCGCTTTCGGCGCAAAGTCTCCCGCGCGGGACTATTTTCGGATATGAAAAAAAATCGGTGTTTTGAGACTCCTGCGGAGAAACATAAACGCAAGGAGATTGCTCGTCACCGTGAGCGTCGTCGGTTCCGTAATCGTCGGAAATCCTATTAGGATAGATTGGGGGGTAAACTAAGGTTTACTCCCCATTTTTTTTGTGGTCGCTTAGGGGTTAAGACTGGGGTCGTTTGAAATAGCAAGCGGTGGTAGAACGCTCGCTGCGACGACGGTCTGGCGCGTAGAGACAGGTAACCATCTCAAAGCCTGAGTCTCCCAAATCCTGAATTTGTTGGGTAAAGTTTTCATAGTCGGGGTCGTCTTCTTGGGTGGCGGATACGGAGCGATATTCCCAACGGATGGGTTGTCGGGTTCGGTTGGAAGGGTTGTCTGGAGGCGAAAATTGTGCGGAGACGGGACGTAATGAGAGTAGCAGTCCAAGAAGACTTAGACATAATACATTGACGACAACGAGCCAAGACCAACGTTTACGATTAATTTGGCGATTCATGGAGAGTGTCCCAAAACGATTGCAATGGTTCTGCTAACCCTAGATGATGTGTTAGATGATGTGTTGGTACTGGTCGATCGCCTGCTGAGCGATCGCCTGCCAACTATAATACTGAGTAGCATAGGTACGAGCATTGTTCCCCCGTCGCTGACAGTCGTCGAGATTGGCTAACCCATCGAGAAGGCGATCGCGAACCGACTCGACGGAACAATCCGCCACCCAACCCGACTCCGACGCCGCCACCGCATCACAAATCTGGACGCGATCGGAAATTAACACCGGTGTTCCCACTCCCATAGCTTCAGCGACAGCGATGCCAAAGTTCTCATAATAGGACGGTAGCACAAACAAATCGGCGCGGTGTAGGAGGGCGGCTTTCTTCTCGCCGCTGACAAAGCCAGTGATGCGAGTTTGTCCGTGAATTGAGGAGTGACCGAGGCGATCGCCAATCCTCTGTTCATAGGCGGGATCTTGAGGATTACTCCCGGCTAAGACAAACTGAAACTCAACTCCCTTAGCGGCGACGGCTTCCAAGGCTGGAATGAGCAAATCTAGGCCCTTTTTCGGTTCCACCCGCGACATAAACAAAACTAAGGGCCGGGTTGCGTCAACTCCCAACTCCTGACAAATCTCTTGCATCCGAGGTGGGGGTTCTGGCGGTGTGACTCCCAGGGGAATTACCCAATCGTGAGTGTTTACCCCAAAGCGGTGGGAAATTTTGGCTTCTTCGGGGGTAGTGAAATGAATAGCAGCGGCTTGGGCCAGGTTTTCCCGTTCTAAAACCCTGGCGTAGAGGTCTTTGAGGCGGGATTTTTTGCGTAAATCCGCCGGATCGAGGGTTCCCAAGGGTCGCAACACATAGGGAACCCCTCGTTGACGACAAATCCAGGCTGAGAGGCTACTAACGGGGGAGAAGAGTGCGTGAATATGGACCAAATCATAGTCCCTGGCGTGGTTCCACAGCCATTGAAACAGGGGAAGGGAGAATTTATAACGCCGGAAGGGAGAACAGCGACAATAGCGAATCTGGTAGCCATCTTGGGGGATGGCTTGATTGAGGGGAACATCGAGGGGATCTTGGCCGGAGTCGCCGTTGGAGTCGGTGGTGAGGAGGGTGACATGAACTCCTTGTTCGGCTAAGGCTTGGGAGAAGCCTAAAATCATTTGACTCGGGCCGCCATAGACGAGGGAGACGGAGGGGACAATTTGCAGAACGTTCATGGCGATCGCCGTCGTGGGAATAGAGAGATGTCCTGTTCTAGGATAGTGGAAACTCTCCCCAACTGGGGAAGTTAGTGAGTCTGGGATGTTCGAGTCGCTACTATGGGAAGATGAGGTGGATGCGATCGAACCTGAACATCTACTGCTTCTCACTCTCGTTGGCTATGGACGCTTTTAGATTTGCGATCGTCAGTGACTTACATATTGCCCTTCCTCATACCATTTGGGATAGTCCCCAGCGGTTCCATTTGGTGGAAGTCTCGATTCCGGTTTTGGAGACGATTTTAGATCGCCTCAGCGGACTAGATTTAGAGTTTTTGCTAATTCCAGGGGATTTAACCCAACATGGGGAACCGGAGAATCATCGCTGGTTAGCGAAACGACTGGGGGAACTTCCCTATCCGGTGTATGTGATTCCCGGAAATCATGATATCCCGGTTGCGGTAGCCAATGACCATTCCATTGGGATGGGGGATTTTGCTGGCTATTATCGCCATTGTGGTTATGGCCAGCCTCACGGGTTAGATTACACCGTTGAGTTGCGTCCAGGTTTACATCTGATCGGCTTAAACTCCAACCACTTCAACACGGAGGGAAAGCAGGTGGGGAGGTTGCTGGAGTCGCAGTTGCAATGGTTAGATGAGCAATTGCAGCAACTCCAGGGAGAGGAGGTTTGGCTGATGGTGCATCATAATGTGATTGAACATCTCCCGGGCCAGTCTCAGAATGGTTTGGGACGGCGGTATATGTTGGATAATGCGGCGGCGTTACGGGAGTTGTTGCGATCGCATGGGGTGCAACTTGTCTTTACGGGCCATCTCCATGTCCAGGATATCGCGCGGGAGGGAAATCTCTACGACATTACCACGGGTTCGACGGTGTCCTATCCTCATCCCTATCGGGTGTTGGAGTATCTGCGGGATAATCAGGGACAGACTTGGTTGCAAATTGAGTCGGGGAGAGTTGAGGGGGTGCAGGATTGGGAAAATCTCGGTCAACTCTCTCGGGACTGGATGGGCGATCGCGCCTATCCGTTTATGTTACGCTTACTGACCGATGCTCCTCTCTATTTATCGCAAGAATCGGCCGAACCGCTCATTCCCAGTTTGCGCTATTTCTGGGCCAACATCGCTGATGGGGATGCTCAATTTGACTTTGCTCATTTCCCGATGCAACCTCGCCAGTTTTTTGAGTCGTTTTCGGCGATAACCCAGGAGGGACATTTGGCGTTGATTGACAATCATATTGCCCTTAAACTGACGTCATCTCTCTAATCTTTTTGTCCTCCTGCTCCCGGTTTCTCTTATTCCGCCGATGGTTTCTAACGCCAAACTCCGACGCTGGGCGATCGCCTTTCTTCTAGGACTCTCCCTGGTCATTATCGGCGGAGAACTTCTGATTGAGAAGATTGCTATTTTTGGCTTTCACGACATTGTAGATGTTGACAATCCTCAACAGAAACTCCCTCAACGTCCTGAATTTGCTGCGGACTATCGTATCGATCAATTCGAGGAGTTGTTACGGGAATTAGTAGAGCGAGGGTATTGGTTTTTATCCTCTCAAGACCTCTATAATTATTATTATAAACAGCCAGTAGATCCACTTCCCATTATTTACAAAACTCGCCCGAAAGTTATGATTACTATTGATGATGGCTATCGGGATGCTCATCTCAATGTTTTGCCCCTTTTGGAGCGACTTTATCGAGAAACGGGTGAAAAAATCACGGTGGTTTGGTTTGTTAACTCTTCCTTTATGGGGGTTCCAGGCACATATTTGGAACACGCCAGTTGTGAGGAGTTGCGGGAAGGCGTGATGCGCGGATATTATGATATTCAATCTCATGGAGCCAATCATGAGAATTTGACTCTGATTTCTGATGAGGATGTTGATAAGGAAGTGAGGCGATCGCAACAGGAACTTAGGGATTGTTTGGCTGGCTTGGAGGGAACTGAAACGGTCGCCAATCACCTTTCTTATCCGTTTGGGGCGATTGATGACAACGCCTTGGAGATTGTTAAAACTTATCATCAATCGGGCTATTTATATAATACCCGAAGTTTGCGGCTGACTCCATTCCGTAATCCCCATTTTATTCCTCGTCAAACGGTAAACCGAAACACCTCAGTGGGCCGTCTTCTCCGTTTAGCGGCTGGGGGGTGGTTTTAGGGATTTGGTATCCAAATTAGCAAACCCCGCGTTACTATTGGAATTAGAATCCATGATTTCAAGAGCAACTGAGCCTCCTTACAATGTCCAAATTCCAACGTACTTCTGGTACTCCCATCTCTATGGGGTGGCGTTTTTGATGAAACAGGATGACGTCTCGGATATAGTAGAGATAGGACTTCTCGGTTTTGCGACTGAGATGCCGAAAGCCGATGGCTTGGTGCAGGCGATCGAAGAGTTTGGGGGGTTGAGGCACTTCCATGACGGGACTTGCGGGATAACACCACCAAAGCGGGTGTTATCCCGCAGTTGCTTGACAACACCCTCCAAGGGTGAGTTATATTGCAGATGCGGTCTAATAAATAGTTAGTTGGCTTCGCTTTTTGGTGGAGACGACAACCTAAGGCTTACTATTGGCTGCAAATGCCTCGGGAAACTTCTATGGCATTCCTAAATAATTTGTAATATTTTTCTTCTCCCCTCTCCCGTTCTGGGAGACGGTTTGGGGGTGAGGGTCTTCCACAACTGATTTAGGACTGCTATAGCACCAAGGCTCAAAATCACAATGAGAATTGCCTCGCTTTCTTTTCAACAGTTTCCCAAGATTCTGGCTTTAGGTCTGACAACCATAGCAACAATTACTGCAATCCATACAGCTATGTTTTCTATGGCTTAATAAGCCTCAACCATAAGGGTAGGTTAGGATAAGGTAATCTACCCTTGACCCTTGTGGTTTGGAATAGGTATAGCTTACTTCGATATCATTCTGTATGCACATTATGGAAATTCATGAACTTGTTGTTGAGATGAAATTACTGGAGCGCCGATTGACTCTTTACGAGGAAAAATATGGCGTTCTGAGTGAGGATTTTTACAAAGCTCTCTTTGCTGGTAATCTTGCTCGCTATGACGAATATGACGAAACCCGCACTGACTTTAGCCGCTGGAAGGGTATATACGAAACATGGCTTCGCCGAAAGCGGTCATACACGGAGCAGATAAATCAACGTGAGCTAGCTGAGACGCTACGTTTTCAGCCAACTTATTAGAGTATGAGCGAAACCCCTCTGAAATCTTTGTCGGAATATAGCCGCTTTGTGTCGCAAATTTTAAGTCGCCCAGATGTCGAACATTCTACAGTAGTGGTTTGGTCTAATAGCACATACACAGGAACCGCAGAGGGTGAAGTGTGGTTCAAGGGAGATGTAAGACTCCGGATGAGAGAAGAGCTTGATTTTGATGCGGAGTTGATTGCTTCTTACGGATATGAGGTCTACCGAGGTGGTGAAAAGTTGTACTGGTATGACGATTTACCGGATCCGCAAGATCCATCACTCGCATCAACGTTTCCACATCATAAGCATATTCCACCCGAAATAAAGCGAAATCGAGTTCCAGCACCAGATATCAGTTTTACACGTCCAAACCTACCTACTTTAATTCAAGAGATTGAAGCATTGATAGCACAAGCCTGAACGTACACACGCCAGCTAACACTGCGTTGGTGCGGACGGTACAGAGGTTATCGGTGGGTAGTCAAGGATATCTGCCGCCGCACAACTTCAACGTTAGATCGCCCTTTTTTAATTATTTGTCAACTTGCGGAATGTTGACTAAACTCCTCATCCCCCAACCCCTTCTCCCACTAGACTACTGATGGCGATCGCACTCAAAAACGGATGGGGATATTTACCCGAGTCGGCCTGCCAGGGAAGGGTCATCGGTTGGGTTTCAAACAATAATCCGCTACTGGAGGCAACGATCGCACCCCCAGCAATTCCAGGCAAGGATGGAGATGATGTGCCACTCTACCTAGAAAAACAACTCAAAAAGTTACTTACTTCACTCGAAGAGTTAAGAGAGGACGAGGATTCATGAATCGATACAGCATGATTGTTCAGTGGTCTGATGAAGATCAGCTTTTCCTGGTCACAATCCCAGAGTTTACTGATCTTGTCGTGATGCCTTGCACTCACGGAAAAACTCGTGAAGAAGCAATTCATAATGGTGAAGAAGTCATAGAAATGTACCTGGAAGCTTGGCAGGCAGAAGGTGAAGTGATTCCTGAACCGAGAACACTCCAAGTTGCTTGACGCTTTTGGTGATTCTGACGGCATAAGGTTAGATCGCTCTTTTTTAATGATTGGCCAAGTTGAGATGCGATCGCCGTCAGCGCGATCGCCCTTTTTCAATCCCATATTTAGCCGCTTTGAAGGCGAAATACGCCACTAGACTACTGATGGCGATCGCACTCAAAAACGGATGGGGATATCTGCCAAATTCTGCCTCCCAGGGAACGGTCATCGGTTGGGGTTCAAATAACAATCCGCTACTGGAGGCAACGATCGCACCCCCAGCAATTCCTACCCCCACCGCCTGAATGTGATCCTGGAGTTTTTGTTGCTTTTCTTGAATGTGGCGATCGCGTTCGGCTTGGTCAACTTCGACTAATCCCCGAATCGTGGCAATGGCTTGATTCAGGAGGTTGGAACCCGGATTAAAATAGTTTAAATCGGCGCGGATTTGCTCTTGAAAGGTGATGGCTTCCTTGTCGTAAAATAACCGCCAACCATCCATGGGGGTTTCTGCCAGTTGTTCCATGCGTTCTAAACTGGTTTGATAGTTTTGGCGATTGATGGCGATCGTATTGCGTGCATATTCCAGATTGCGCAGTTGTTGAGAATAGTTGAGGGAGGTCGCCAGCAGGGTTTTTAGGGAGACTTTCAAATCTGCCAATTCAGTGGCGGAGAGGGGTTCGGTTTTTTCGCGATTGAGATAGTTTTGATGGAACTGATTTAAGTGGATCTCGTTGCTGGCTACAATGCGATCGGCACTCTTATAATAAATTCGACTATCTTGAAAACTTTTGCGGATTTTGTGATAATATAGAAGTAACTCTGGCAATTCCCAATAACAGCTTTGCAGGGTTAAGGTTGGCTGTTCGTCAAATAGAAACCAAGTCAACAAATGACCGTAGGGATTTTCCTCTAAATTCGCCTTCGGACTCCCGTACTCATACAGATATCCCCCGAACAGATTATAGGCGCGATAGAGCGGCGGTAATGGTTGCCCATTGTCCAGGTGGAAAAACTTAATCCAGACTTGTCGAGCCAGCGGTTCTAAGTCGCGGATATTTTCCGGTTTATTGGTGTTGAGATAGGCACTTAACAACAGCGTTTGCCCTAGATTAGCAGCCGACTCCGGTTCCGGTTGAAAGCAATTTTCAGGGTTGAATTGAGCTAAATCTTCCAGTTTGTATTCATCCTGTCCGGGGATTTCCGGTTGGTAAATATTCAGATTTAGGGCATAACTATCATGGAGCGATTGAGGATAAATAAACCCTTCTAAATCCTGTTTAGCGGTAAAAAACTCGATGGTTCGTTCATCCTCAACACCGACCAGCAAATCGAAGTTTTGCGACGGTTCATCGGAGCGAACCTCTAACTCTAAGTCCACCTCGAACGGCTTGAGGATACTGCTATATTTTGCCTGCACCCATTGGGGGGTGATGTGGTCTAATTTTTCGGCGGGGGCATCCTCATTTGAGGTCACTAAGCCGCGATGATAGTGATAGGCGAACCAATACAAACTAGGGGCATAAATCGAGGCTGTTTTCTCGCTCATGTTTCTGGCTGCGAAGTGGGCTAAACTGATTAGGACTGGGCTTTTTTTGCCTGTTGCACCCTAGCCACCAGTAACGCCTTATTATAAACTGTTTCCGGTCGTTCTCCCGCTGCTGGTTTGGGGATTTTCTGCCCTTGTTTTACCATGTTGGCGCGAACTGTTGTTAACTCCTCTGGGTTGAAGGTAACCTGATGCTGCTTACACCAGGCTTTAATGATTGTCGCCAGTTTCAAGGTTTTATCTTCAGCGGCGGTTAATTGGTCTTCTAAGGCTTGTAGATGTTCCGACAGGTTGGGGTCATTTTGGGGGTTGGTTTGAGATTGTTCGAGATAGGTGAGGAAGTCTTCGATCGTTTGTAAGAAATCTGAGGGAATGCGATCGCTCATGGTATCATCTCCGAATGTGAACACACCGAGTCTGTAGCAGCATTTTGGCTGTCCCACCCGATTTTAACACCATTTTTTGATGACCGGGCGACCACAAGGGTTCGCCCCTACGGCCAGGGTATAATCAAGAAACCTGGTTTTTAACGGCTGACTGTTGGCAGTTAGGTTACGCTTCAGCCAACCTATAAGTCCTATGCTATACTCAGACAAACCCCAGTTGTGCCGCCACTCAAATGAGGTTAGTTAAATGGAGTCCATACCCCAAATCCCCCTAGAAACGATAAAAAATCTTTATAGTAATGATTTTTTGAGCTTATTAAGACAAGACGAAACTCTGATTGTGCAAGTTTCTAGTAGTGAAGTGGTGAGAATCAACGCCAGCCTGGAACTCTCACCTTTACTAGAACTTGATGGGTCTGTAAACCAAGGCTGGAAAGACGCTATTTACCCTGAGTAAAACCGATATCAAGGGAGACTATGAATTCAAATATTTCTTCCGAAAATAATTTAATCCAAAAAATCCGCAACTTGCCTCCTGATAAAATAACAGAAGTCGAAGATTTTGTAGATGTTCTGTTAGAGGAACAGGACAAGATTCGCTTAACTCGTGCAGCGACAAAACTATCGGAAACGGCTTTTTCTAAGATTTGGGACAATGATGAGGATGCTGACTATGACCAGTTATAGCTTCGGCGATATTATCTTAATTCCATTTCCTTTTACCGATCAAACCAGTTCCAAAAAACGTCCCGCAGTAGTAGTTAGCTCAAATCTGTACAATCAAGAACACCCAGATTTAATAATTATGGCTATTACCAGTCAGCGCTATATTGCGAGTCGGGTAGGCGATGTCGCCGTAGTCTATTGGAATGAGGCGGGTTTACTGAAACCTTCTGTTATCAAAGGCATTATTGCTACGGTGGAAAAAGGACTGGTGTTAAGACAACTTGGACAACTGCAAGAAACGGATAGAGAAGCACTAGGCGATGTTTTACAGATTATTTTAGGTGAATAAACAGAAAGCCGTTTTTTTAGGGTGCATCTCAATGCATGCGATCACTTCAGATAACCCACCCCTGCCCCTCCCAGGAGGGGATTTTTCAAATATTTCCCCTCCTGGGAGGGGTGCGCGATAGCGCGGGGTGGGTTCAAACTTGCCTAACTGAGATGCACCCTTTTTTTAACTGCTGGCTGTTGGCGATTGACGGTTGGGTTGCGCTTCACCTAACCGACAAAACAATCCAAAACAATCAACTCTCAATTATAATCCTACCGCCACAAACGCCGACCAATAGCGGCGTTGACCAAAGGGACAATCCTCATCATAATCCATTAACTTAAACTCAATAATCTCACATTCCTCCTCCGTCATCGTCAACCCCTGACGACACCAGTCTAAAAACCCCGCCACCGAAACCCGTCTGAGCCAATTTTGCGTCCGATGTAACGCCATCACCACCCGCTCATCTTGGCGCAATTCATAATAGAAACGAATCGCCAAACAAGCCGTGGCAAAATCATCCACACACCATAAACTACTCACCACCGCCGGAGTTCCCGCATACAAAAAGCCACTGGCTAAGCCAATATATTCATCGGTCAATAAACTCCCCATTAGTCCCGTTTCACAAGCCGAAAGCATCACCAGACGACAGGCGGGAATGTCGAGATTGCGATAAATTTCCCCCAGGGTTAAGCCTTGCTGTGCCGTGTCGAAGCGGCGACCATCCCGGAGAGTGAGGGTCTGGCGTTGGTCTCCCCTGGGGGCAGATGCGAGGGGTGCATCCCCTGCCAAAATCACGGCGGAATTGAGGGGATTTTCGCTGTCAAAGCCCCCGTGACAGGAAAAATGAATGATATGACTCTGGCGCAGTTTCTCCAGGGTTTCCCGGCGATTGAGGGCGGATTTGGTGGCCGCTTCCTGGCTGAGGATATAGGTGTTGGGGTCGAAGTAGGGGCGGATGAACTCCACCTCCATTTGGGCATAGTCCAGGTCTTGGGTGGGGTTCTGGACTGCGAAGAATTGGGGTGGGGTGGCGGCTTGGGGGCGGTTGTGGATGTAGTCGAGAATTTGGCAACTGGGGGCGTAGCTGACCCCTTGGCTAAAGCGCTCCAGTAACGGCGTGGCGGGGGCGTTGAGTTCAACGGATAGTTCAACGGATAAGGCGTGGAGGGGGAACAGGTGCAGGTAGAGATGGGGAATCAGAATCAGTCGTTGACAGGTTGGGGGGAGGGCGGCGATGAGACCCGACAGGTGGAGATGTTCGGCCAGGTCCTCCAGGCGACGGTCTAGGGCCTGGTACCAACTGGGTTGGCGGTAGTCGGCGAAGTAGGTTTGGTTGAATTGGTCGAGGGTTTGGCGTTGCTGGGGGCTGTAGCGGTGGGCGCGGATGTGGGGGCCGTCTGGGTCGAGGGTGACGGTGAAGGCCCAGGCTCCCAGGTCCGGGTCTTGGGGGAGATACCATTCGATGAGAGCGGTTTCCGGGGTGAGGAGTTGGCGAAAGTCGGGGAGTTCGGGGCGGACGTTCTGGAGAAGGTTGAAGTCGGGGTCGTTGATTTGCGCCAGGAGGCGGTCCCGTTGTTGCAGCAGGTGTTTCAGTTGAGGGGTTCCCGCTGCGTTGGTGGCGGTGGCGATGTCCGGGTGTCCTCGGCGTTCCCCGGCTTCGGGGGTCTCGGTTTGGCTGTCGGCGGGGTTCTCGGGGGCGGCGAAGGATTGTTGGAGGGCGGCGATTTCCCGGTTGAGTTGGCGGTATTGGTCCTGTTGTTCGTGGGTGGCGTTTTTGGGAACCAGGTCGGCGCTGGTGAGCATTTCCATCAGGGTGCGGGACTTGCTGCGCTCGACGGTGAGGAGGGCTTGCTCGTAGCGTTCCAGGTGCAGGCAAGCTTGTATCATTTTGCCATAGATGGGCAGGGCATCTTCGAGGATTTGACGTTTGCTGTCGGGGGAGGTGGCCCAGTCCCGGCTCTGTTCTACGGCACGGATGGCGTTGTCGTAGCCTTCGATGGCGATTTCCCAGTTTTGCAGGTTGTAGGCGAAGTTGCCGAGGTTGCGTCCGGTTTGGAGGCAGGGTAGGGGGAAGGAGGAGGGGGTGCGGACTGACAAGGCGGCTTGGTAGCGGCGAATCGCCTCCTCGATATTGTCGGCTCGCTCTCCCCGGATGCGG